>ERZ1643246.1304-NODE-1304-length-27662-cov-32.604231_pt1 | contig 27662 bp, 26 predicted proteins | sample MGYA00579265_ERZ1643246 | MGnify/ENA primary metagenome ERZ1643246 (study PRJEB29033, sample SAMEA4952261) | chicken gut metagenome | biome: Broiler Chicken; feature: Gastrointestinal Tract; material: Caecum | place: Ireland | collected 2018 | study: Broiler...
CAGCAGCAAATGCCGCATTGACAGATGCGATTTCTACGATCAGCAAGGCTGCTTCGAAAGGCGTTTATCACAAGAACAACGCTGCAAGAAAGGTTTCCCGCCTGAGCAAAGCTGTAAACTCAATCGCATAAATAAATCATAAAGGAAAACTCCCGGCTATACCGTCATGTGGCCGGGAGTTTTTCCTTTTCATGGCCGGATGCGTAGCCGTTCAGCTGTCTGAACGGTTGCAGCTGTACCGGATAATCAGCAGTTCCACGCTCATCACATCCGTCAGACGCCCTGTCTTCACCGCTTCTTCTGTGTCTACACAGTCCTCCACCGCTTTCTTCAGAGCGTCCCGTTCGTATTTCCGCGCCATTGGCAGATAATTTCTCACCACAAAATTCTGGAGACCGGTGCGCTTGGCAATGGTTGACTGGTCGCAGCCTTCCGCCGCCAGTTCTTTCACCTGCAGGAGCAGATTAAACTGTCTTGCGAGAAGGAAGAGAATTCTCATGGGAGGTTCTTTGAGCGCGAGGAGATCATAGTACAGATCCAGAGCTCTGCGCTGCCGCTTTTCCGTGACTGCCCGGATCATGTCAAAAATCCGATTCGTGATCTGTGTGGTGCATACGGCCTCGATATCGGAGGCGGTGATCACTTCCCTCCCCATGGTATAGGCCAGCAGTTTGTCCAGCTCCTTTTCAATATTTCCCATATCCGTTCCGGTTTTTCCAAGAAAAAGCTCCATATCCGGACGGGTAATCTTTTTGTTTTCCTTTTTCAGTATGCTGAGCACCCAGGTCATCAGCGTTTTTTCGTCCTGGGTGGAAAATTCCACCGCTCGCCCGTATTTCTGAACGGCCTTGTACATACGGTTTCTCTTGTCAATTTCATCTTCCACAAAGAGAAAACAGATATAGTCCGGGAGCGTGGACATGTATTCCGCCAGCTCCTCGGACTTGGTTTTGAAAAAACCTGTGTTTTCCATCAGAATCACACGGCGGTTAGAGAAAAACGGCATTGTCTCCGCAAGATCGATCACCTCGCGTACATTGATGCCTTTTCCCTCAAAGCGGGAAAAATTCATTGTGTCTTCTTCGGAAACCAGCGCCTGGAGCAGCCTGTGTTTGTACTGCTGCTTTAGATAAGCCTCATCTCCGTAAAGCAGGTAAACTTTCTTATAATCCTGATTTTTTATATCTTCTAAGATACTTTTCATAAATAAGCTCCTTTGGGGACAGTTTGTAACCGGTAATCGTTGTAACTGTAACCGTACATTTATTCTAAGCTATTTTTTCATGCAAAACAAGGAATATCTGCGAATTCCAATGAATGGATGTCATAACAGTTCCGCTGGCTGAACGGTTACGATTCCAGACGGCCGGAATAATTTATAACAAAAAGTGAGTAAAAAAAAGTTATATGGAAATGCTTATGTCAGAAGTTACCGTTGGTCTGCGGCAGCACAAAGACCGGAGCTGCTGCGCGGCAGCCGGAGTGAGAAGGGAAAGGAGATTCTTATGATTGGAAGGTTCAGAGTCCGCACAGATCTTGCGATGGAAAACGGAGAAAAATTTGAAAAAGATCAGGTGGAAATTCCGGGTGTGGAGATAAAAAAACGCTATAACAGAGGACGGGATCTGTGGACAACGCTGGTAAAAATCGAGACAGAGCAGGGGGCAAGGCTGATGGAAAAGCCTGTGGGAACTTATGTGACGATGGAAGCTCCCAATCTGGCGGTGCCTGACGATGAATACCATCGGGAGATTTCAGAGGAGATTGCCCGCTGTCTGAAAAAAATGCTGCCAAAGGATCAGGACTGTTCCGTGCTGGTGGTGGGGCTTGGCAACCGGGACATTACGGCGGATGCGCTTGGTCCGATGGTTGTGGATAATCTCCAGATCACCAGGCATATTGTCAACGAGTACGGCGTGGCGGCAATGGGAGAGGAGCACGTGATCCGGGTCAGCGCGCTGGTTCCCGGGGTGATGGCTCAGACCGGGATGGAGACGCAGGAAATTGTCCAGGGAGTGATTGCTGAGACGAAACCGGATGTTCTGGTGGTCATCGACGCGCTTGCTGCGAGAAGCATCCGCCGTCTGAACTGTACAATACAGCTGACGGATACCGGAATCAGTCCGGGCTCCGGCGTGGGAAATTACAGAACGGGACTGAATCGGGAGACAATGAAGATTCCTGTGATCGGTATCGGAGTTCCGACGGTCGTGGATGCGGCGACGATCCTTCATGACGCGGTGGCGGAGCTTCTGGAATCTCTGGAGGAATCGGAGATGGATGAATTTTTGTCGGAACTGATCAGCCCGTCGCTGACAAGCATGTATGTGACGCCGAAGGATATTGACGAGACAGTGAAGCGTCTGAGCTTCACTATCTCAGAAGGGCTGAATATGGCTTTTTCCTGAGGTCTTTCCGGACGAGACCAGACATATCATAGTTAAAGGTGATGATATGAATGATCTGGAAAAGAAGGTGCGCGGGATACTGATCCTGTGTGTGATTCTCGTGGGGATTTATCTGGCAGGAAAATGCTATTCGATGTGGGAGCAGAAGAGCGGCGGTCAGGGCGGGAGGATTCTTGGAAAGGCCTACGCCCAGGCGGGCGCCTGCGCAGCGGAATTGTTTCTGCCCGGGATGGATTATGGGCAGGAGGAACTGCCGGATGATTTGTTTTCGGCGGTTCTGCAGACGGTAAGAGAACAGTTTCCCATTCTGTCTTTTCAGGAGACGGACTGCGGGGAGGAGGCCATCATAGAAGATTCCGAGACCGCGGAGGCGATCCGTGAGGAAAATGAGAAGCTGATTGCACAGAAAAGCCAGGAAGAAAATCAGGCGCAGGCTGTCACAGAGGAGAATCAGCAGGCGCAGGAAGGTCAGAGCACAGACCAGGAAGGTCAGAGCACGGATCAGGAAAGTCAGAGCAGCCCGGAAGGTGGACCGAACAGTGAGACGGCGGAAGCGGACAGCGGGGCGCAGACAGACGAGGCCATGGAGGCGGCGCAGATCCCGGAGGGCACGGCGCTTCAGAAACAGGTGGAGATTCCCAGAGAACAGCTGGCGGATTTCAACTATCTGCTGAACAATTTTTTCGTGGTGGATCCGACGACGACAGCGCTGGAATCCCAGATCAACGCGGAGGCGCTGCTGGGAAAAGATATGAAGCTGGAAAAGGATCCGGAAAATCCTCAGATTCTCATTTACCACACGCATTCCCAGGAGGGGTTTGCGAATTCTGTAGAGGGAGATACCTCCACCACAGTGATCGGAGTCGGCGATTATCTTGCGGAACTATTGCAGGAACGGTATGGGTACCAGGTCCTGCATATTACGGACACGTTCGACATTGTGGACGGTCAGCTGGACCGCAGCGCCGCCTATAATTATGCCGAGCCGGTGATCAGCCAGGCTTTGCAGGAGCATCCGACGATAGAGATCGTGATTGACCTGCACAGGGATGGCGTGGATGCGTCCAAGCATCTGGTTACGGAGGTGAACGGGAAACAGACGGCTCAGGTGATGTTTTTCAACGGACTGAGCAGAACCAATCAGAACGGGGAAATCTCCTATCTCCCGAATCCGTATATTCAGGATAATCTGGCCTTCTCGTTTCAGCTGGAATATCTGGCGAAGCAGTATTATCCCGGCTACACCCGGTGCATTTATCTGAAAGGCTACCGGTACAATCTGCACCTGAGACCCCGGTCGCTGCTGCTGGAGGTGGGCGCGCAGACGAACACGGTGGAGGAGGCAAAAAATGCGATGGAACCGTTTGCGGATCTGCTTTATAAAGTATTGAACGGGGAAGGGAACGGATAACCGGCGAAGCCATGAGGCGGAATGTTCAGAAAGATAATATCGACGTATTTTTTCACAGGATACGACCTGTTTTCACAGCGAGAAATGTGATACATTTGGAGTATCGGAAAAGCGGCCGTTCAGAATGTTGAACCGCTGCTGAGGAAAGACAGAGACATCGGTGTGAAAGGAGAATATCGTATGAAATTTACGGAAGGTTACTGGCTGCCAAGCGAGAAGGCGAATGCATCCTACGCAATGCAGGCGTATGAAGTGGAAAAGATTCCGGGAGGTATGAGGATTCTGGCGACGACGAAAAAGATCGAGAGCCGTGGGGCAACGCTGAATCTGCCGACGATTACCATTGAGTTTGTGGCGCATACGCCGGATACGATTTCCATGGAGGCATGGCATTATGAGGCATATGACAACGGCGTTCCCAGCTTTGAGAAGGAAGAGGGAATCTATGAAAATGTCCGTGTGACCGTAGATGAGGCTGAGGCGGTTCTGGACACGGGAAAGGTACAGGTTCGCGTGCAGAGAGAGAATTTTGCCTATACATTTGAGGCGGACGGAAAAGTTCTGACCGGCAGCGGATTCCGCAATCTCGGCTATATGAGATGGAACCGTAAGGAGAGTACAATGCTTCCGGCAAACAACTATATGTGCGAGGAGTATGAGCCGTATATGGTCAGCGAGCTGTCCCTGCAGGTGGGCGAGTGTGTATACGGTCTTGGCGAGCGGTTTACAGCCTTTGTCAAAAACGGGCAGACGGTGGATACCTGGAATGAGGACGGAGGCACGGCCTCCCAGGTTTCCTATAAGTGCGTGCCGTTCTATATGACGAATAACGGGTATGGCGTTCTCGTGGACAGCACGGACCGGGTATCTTTTGAGGTTGCCAGCGAGAAGGTTGAGTACGTAGGATTTTCTGTTCCGGGCGAGAGAATCAAATACTATCTGTTCCACGGACCGGACCCGAAGGATGTTATGAGAGAATATACGAAGCTGACCGGCCGCCCGGCGCTGCCTCCGGCGTGGTCCTTCGGACTCTGGCTGTCTACCTCTTTTACGACCAATTACGACGAGAAGACAACGACCTCTTTCATCGAGGGCATGGAGGAGAGAGAGATTCCGCTCAGCGTGTTCCATTTTGACTGCTTCTGGATGCATGAGTTCCACTGGTGCGATTTTGAGTGGGACAAGAAGTGTTTCCCGGATATCCGCGCGACCCTGAAGAAATATCATGACAAGGGACTTCATATCTGTGTGTGGATCAATCCGTACATTGCCCAGGGAACAGAGTTTTTCCGTGAGGGTGTGAAAAACGGATATCTTCTGAAGCGAGCGGACGGACGCGGCGTATGGCAGACGGATAACTGGCAGGCAGGCATGGGGCTTGTGGATTTCACGAATCCGGATGCAGTGAAATGGTATACCGACAAGCTGCAGACGCTTCTGGACTGCGGCGTGGACTGCTTCAAGACGGATTTCGGCGAGCGCATTCCGGTGGATGTGGTCTATCATGACGGCAGCGATCCGCAGGCAATGCATAATTACTATACATATCTCTATAACAAGGCGGTATTTGAACTTCTGGAGAAAAACCGCGGCAAAAATGAAGCGGTGCTGTTTGCGAGAAGCGCGACGGTCGGCGGACAGAAATTCCCGGTTCACTGGGGCGGCGACTGTTCTGCAAACTATCCGTCTATGGCTGAGACTCTGCGCGGCGGGCTTTCTTTCGCGATGAGCGGCTTTTCTTTCTGGAGCCATGATATCTCCGGATTTGAGAACACGGCGACGCCGGATCTGTACAAGAGATGGGCGGCGTTCGGTCTGATGTCCACTCACAGCCGTCTGCATGGTTCTCAGAGTTACCGTGTGCCGTGGGTATTTGACGATGAGGCCAGCGAGGTTGTCAGATTCTTCACGAATCTGAAATGCCGGCTGATGCCGTATATCTACCAGAAATCTGTGGAAGCCCATGAGGAAGGCATCCCGGTGATGCGTCCGATGGTATTTGAATATCCGCAGGATCCGGCGACAAGATATCTGGATCAGCAGTATATGCTGGGCGATGCGCTTCTGGTTGCGCCGGTATTCCGTGAGGATCATGTGGCGGAGTATTATCTTCCGGAGGGAACGTGGACCGATCTGCTGACCGGTCAGAGCAAGGAAGGCGGCAGATGGTATCAGGGAGCTTATGATTATTTCTCCATGCCGCTGTATGTGAGGGAAGCTTCCATCCTTGTCATGGGACAGGACAAGACACGTCCGGATTATGACTACAGTGCAAACGCGACGATCCGGATTTATCAGCCGAAGGAAGGCGTCCGTATGACAGCGAAAATTCCGGACCTTCTCGGAAATACGGTAAATACGGTTTTTGCTGTGAAGAAAGACGGACAGCTTCAAATTACCGTGGAGGGAAGCCATACGGATCTTACCGTGGAGATTTACGAAGGAAATGAGAAAAAAGAGATGGTTCTGAAGGCGGGAGAGACACAGATATAACAGATCGCCGGCGGAACAGCTGAACTGTAACCGGGAACCAACTGAGAAAACCTGCCGCGGCAGAAGGCTGTTGAAATACAGCACTTCGCCGCGGCAGGTTTTTTGCAACCATTTTCAGCGGGCGGAACGGTAACTACAGTTTTTCGGATTTTCAGATCTGAACGCCGTTTTTTGTCAGAAGCTCTCTGGCGGTATCTACGGAATCCACACCTTCTCTGTTCTTGACGGGAGCGAATTCTTTCTCTCTCACAATCTCATAGGGCAGACAGCTGTCCATCATGTGGATCATGTCGAGAACCAGATCTTCGAATTTATAGCCGTTGGGAGCTTCCGGTTTCACTTCGTTTCCATTTTCATCGATATAGGGAATTTTCTTCTCCACAATATGGACCGGCAGTTTCTTCTCGCGGATTTCTTCCAGGCGTTTCAGGCGGAACAGGTAGTTTAACGTGACGCCGAAGTTGTACAGAAGATTTCCGTTTTCATCCCGGAGACTGCGCATATCGTCGGTCATTTCATAATATTCGACAATTGCCGGTTTTCCGCTCTCCCTGCAGAGCACGCCCACGCGCTCGTCCGGGGAAGCTTTCCGGACCACCTTTCCGCCACAGTCGCAGCCGGAGGAGATGACGGCGCCCACATAGACCGGATCATTGATGCGCTGCAGGACATTGTCCACGGAGAAGACAGAAAGCCATTCGATTCCCCGCTCCTGCATTTCTTTCAGGTATCCTGCGCGGCACAGGGAAGAGAACCATCCGCCGTTGCCGTTGGGAGACATACTGATTCGGTCTTTGGCTTCCAGAAGCACCTTTCCGTCATAACCGACAGAGGGAGCCATATCCTGCTGGAAGAAACGGATTTCCTCCGGATTGTAGCCAAAATAGTTGTGTTCCCGGAAAAAAGAGGTTGTCTCCTCGTGATTTTTTCTGCTGGTCATAATGTACAGAGGAATCCAGGTACCGGCCTGCTTTACAACGTCCATCAGATTGTTGATCAGACATTCAAAGATATACAGCGGTCTGGTGACTCCGATGTTAAACATTCCTTTCGGTTTGTCGAAGCCGAGACGGGTTCCCTGGCCCCCTGCGAGAAGAACGGCGCCTGTTTTCTGCGCGCGCAGAGCTTCCAGGCCGATCGCTTCAAATTCGTCATGGCGCTTTTCGATTTCCGTCAGTTCCATCGCGCCGAGGGGTTCGATTTGTTTTCCGGCCTTTTCGTCGGAGGCTGGCTTCTGACCTGCCATATGGATCAGGTTCCAGTCGATTGTGCTGATCTGCTCCAGCAGGGACGCCTGCCGGTCCGGAGTCAGTTCATTGTAATATTTCAGCAGATGCAGCTGATCCTGTTCTTTCAATGTGGTATAGATTTGTTCATAGGTTGGTGTTGACATGAGCAAATACTCCTTTTACTCTTTTTTTCTTGATCTGAAGCATGGGTGAAAGTATGAGACGCCCGCCGCCATGCTTCGTATTTTCGGGCATATTCCAGCGTTTCAATTATTATATACAAAGAAAGAATGAAATGCAATATGCGGACAGGAATGCGACAAAAAAGTTGTTACAGTTCCGCCAGCTGAACGGTTACGAACAGAGAAAAAGGCGGAGAATTGCAGATTGTTTCCCCTGATATTCTGTGCTATACTGTTAGCCAGAGAAGAACCGTTCCGTTCTGCTGAACGGTTACGTCGGAGATGCTGCGGGAAGTCAGATCTGCCCGCAGGAGGAAAAAGACAGGGAAACGCCTGGGGAGAGGAAGTTTTTATGCGGAAGATATCGTTGATTGTGCCATGTTATAACGAGGAAGAGGCACTGCCGATTTTTTATGAAGAGGTGGCAAGGGTGAGCGCATCCATGCCGGAATATGAATTTGAATTTCTGTTTGTGGATGACGGATCGAAAGATCGTACGCTGGAATTGCTGCAGGAAATTTCAGCGCGGGACGAGAGGGTATTCTACTACTCGTTTTCGAGAAATTTTGGAAAAGAGGCTGCGATGTATGCCGGTTTCTGCAACGCCAGAGGAGATTATGTGGCTGTGATGGATGCGGATATGCAGGATCCGCCGTCGCTGCTCCCGGAAATGGTGGAAGCGCTGGAGAGCGGAGAATATGACAGTGTGGCGACGAGGCGTGTTTCCAGAACAGGAGAACCTCCGATCCGTTCTTTTTTTGCCAGACTGTTTTATAAAATTATCAATAAAATCTCAGATGCGGATATCGTGGACGGAGCCAGGGATTTCCGCCTGATGCGGCGGGATATGGTGGACGCCATTGTGGAAATGGGGGAATACAACCGGTTTTCCAAGGGAATCTTCGGCTGGATCGGGTTTAAGACAAAATGGCTTCCCTATGAAAATGCAGAGCGCGTGGCCGGGGAGACCAAGTGGAATTTCTGGAAACTTCTGAAATACAGCATAGACGGTATTGTGAATTTCTCTCAGACGCCGCTGATGATTGCTTCCTGGTCAGGAATCCTGTTCACCTTCCTGGCGTTTTGCATGATTATCGTGATCTGTGCCCGGAAGCTGATCTTCGGAGATCCGGTGGACGGATGGCCGTCTCTTGTCTGTATTATCATGTTCATCGGAGGCATTCAGCTGTTCTGTATGGGAATCATGGGACAGTATGTGTCCAAAACATATATGGAGGTTAAAAAGAGACCTCACTATATTATCAAGGAAACCAACCGGACGGATAAGATTCAGAAAGTGCAGTGATGCGCCGGCTGTCCGGAAAAAATGAATTTGTATACGAGGAACATGCACACATGGCTGTGCGCAGCAAAATCTGCCGCGGGCGCCGCCGTGTGTGCTGTTTATATATGGAGAGGAAAACAGAATGGAAAAGCAGACAATTGTAGTGAAAGTCGGCACCAGCTCGCTGACGAAAGAGGACGGCAGCCTGAATCCGGAGCAGATTATGAACATTACGTCTCAGATGGCGGAGCTGTACCATGCAGGGAACCGGATCATTCTGGTCTCTTCCGGCGCGGTGGCGGCCGGATTTCGAAGACTGGGATTTCATAAACGGCCCGTTCGCATTGCCGACAAGCAGGCGGCCGCGGCGGTGGGCCAGGGGCTGTTGATGGAGGAATATACCAGAGAGTTTCATCAGTATCAGATTCCATGCGCGCAGATTCTGCTGAACCGGAGTGATTTTGAGGACCGCAGACGATATAAAAATATTTTCAGTTCGATTTCCGTGCTCCTGAACCGGGGAGCGGTTCCGGTGATCAATGAAAATGATACGATCGCCATCGAAGAGCTGAAGCTGGGAGACAATGACACGCTGTCGGCGCAGGTGGCGGCGATGATGCATGCGGATCTCCTGGTTCTGCTGACGGATATCGACGGGCTCTATACGGCGAATCCTTCCAGGGATGCGACGGCGCGCCATATCGACGTGGTGGAAAAGGTCACGGACGAGCTGATCCGGGGAGCGGGCGGAGCCGGGAGCAGCAATGGAACCGGCGGAATGCGGACCAAGCTGACGGCGGCCAGACTGGCCACCCGCGCGGGCGTTCCTGTTTTTATCTGCTCGTCGAGGGAAAAGGGATCGCTTGTGGGAGCTGTGAACGGAACGGCCCACGGCACCTATTTCAAAGCGCCGCTTCGCAGCATGAGGACCCGTCTTCAGTGGATGGCGTTTTATGCGCAGAGTATGGGAAATCTCTATGTGGACGAAGGGGCGGCGGACGCCCTGCAGAAGTATGAGAAGAGTCTTCTGCCCAAGGGAATTGTTGCGATGGAGGGAGATTTCCAGAAAGGAGATGTGGTCAGCGTGTTCTGCCGGGGAACCCACGAGTATCTCGGGAAAGGGATCGTCAATTATTCCAGACCGGATCTCCAGGTGATCATCCGGGAAAACCGGAGCCAGATGGAAGCGATCAACCGGGATAACTGGATCGGGGAAAAGGGCTGAATTGTAACCTGAAGTTCCATCGAAGTTCAGATCAGGAGGAAGGAAAATGAGAGAAGAGAAGCGCAGCTGTATGACAACGCTCTGCTACCTGGAAAAAGACGGAAAGTACCTGATGCTGCACCGGACGGCCAGGGAGCAGGACGTCAATAAGGATAAATGGATCGGCGTCGGCGGTCATTTTGAAGAAGGAGAGTCTCCGGAAGAGTGTCTGCTCAGGGAAGTAAAAGAAGAGACGGGATATACGCTGACGTCCTGGAGATTCCGCGGAATCGTGACCTTCTGCACGGAAACGTTGTGTGAGTATATGTGCCTGTACACCGCCGACGGGTTTGAGGGAACGCCGGCAGCGTGTGACGAAGGAACGTTGGAATGGGTTCCCAAAGAAAAGGCGCTGACACTCAATATCTGGGAGGGGGATAAGATCTTTTTTTATCTTCTGAGTGAGGAACATCCTTTCTTCAGCCTGAAGCTTGTCTATTGGTACGACAGGCTGGAAGAAGCCGTACTGGACGGAAAACCGCTGGAGCTGTTTGACGAGAGGCGGGAGGACGGCAGCAAGACCGGCGTCGTGATGGAGCGAAGCGTAGCGCATCGGGATGGAAGACTGCACGGGACAGTACATGTCTGGCTGGCCCGGAAGACGGCGGACGGACAGCCGGAGGTACTGCTTCAGAAGCGGAGCAGGGAAAAAGAATCCTATCCGGGCTGTTGGGACATTTCCTGCGCGGGGCATCTGCAGACCGGCGATGAATATGAAGAAGGGGCGCTGAGAGAGCTGGAGGAAGAGCTTGGAATTACGGCTGAAAAAAATCAGCTGAAATTTGTCGGATGGAACCGCGATCTGACGAAAGAAAACTTCCGCGGCAGACCTTACCTGGACGACGAGCTGGCGAAGGTCTATGTGTTGCCGATGGACACGGAACCGGAGCAGCTGAAGCTTCAGCAGGAGGAAGTGGAAGAAGTCCGGTGGATGCCGTTGAAACTCTGCATGGAAAAAATGCAGGATCCCCGGTGGAAGCATTGCCTGAGAAGCGATGAGATGGAGATGCTCAGAACGTATCTGGAAACGGAGGAATAAACGGGAAGCGCGGAAGACAGCAAAGGGAAACTGTACAACATTGAAATTCAGCGAAAGGACACCGTCGACCACGCCAGAAGAACCCGCTTTTACACTTCCATGATTGACAGTGAGTCTCTCGCTAAAGGAACAACCTACGCAGAAATGCCCGATGTCTATATCGTTTATATCAGCGAGACCGACCTGTGGCACTTGGGGAAAACTGTTTGCCCGGTGCGGAAGTTTTTTGACGGGACCCGGATTCCCTATGAGGACGGGATTCATATCCTGTACGTCAACGCAGCTGTTGATGACGGAAGCAACGCGGCAAAACTGATGCGGTATTTCAGAACATCCGATCCCCGTGACATGAGTCAGGGAGCACTCTCACGGCGGATCCATTTTCTGAAGCAGGAGGAAGGAGGTTATCAGATTATGTGCGATATCAGCGAAAAGTGGTTTAAGGAAGGAGAAGAGGCTGGGCTGAAAGCTGGCAGAAAGGCCGGGTCTGTCAGTCAGGCAAAAAAGACCGCCTATAATATGGCAAAAGCTGGCCTCCCCGTTGAAAGCATCGCTTCCTTTGTAGACTTCAGCATTGAAACGGTAGCCCGCTGGCTTTCTGAGCAGCCAGTTCCGGGAAACGGAAAGCAATAAACTGTTATAAGCTATTTTAAATACCATGCTGTTTCGCTGAGGATGTATTTTTGAGAGTACAGGTGTAAAAGCGCAGGCGCAGCGGGCCGGGAACAAAAACTCCCGGCCCGCTGTCTTTGCGTTCTTAACATTTTCTGGTAAAAAACCCAGGATTTACGGCGATAGAATTGATTTTGCCTGCAAAATAGAATATACTAATAAAACAAGAAATATGAGGTCTGATTTTTGCACTTTTATAAAAAATCAGACAGACTCATACGAATAGTATGACTATGATACTGATGGATTCTGTATACTTTATATTTTTTCACCTATACTGACTGTATAAGACTAATACAGCAGGAGGTAGTAATCCATGGTGTCGTTGGGGCGGCAAATAGCCAAGTTCCGCAAAAACCGCGGTTTGAAGCAGGAGGAACTGGCGGAAATGGTTTCGCTGAGCACAAGCTATATCAGTGCGATTGAACGTGGAGTAAAGAATCCGACGCTGGAGAATTTTATTGCGATTGCAAATGTGCTGAAGGTTTCTTCGGATGAATTGCTCAGAGAGGAACTGGAAGTTCGCTTTGATATTCAGATGACTCAGCTTGGAGCTATGCTGGAGAGTCTGGATGACAATGAAAAGGAACGTATTCTCCATGTTGTAGCAGTGATGATAAAAGATGCGGCAAAGTAAGAGACAGACATAAGATTCGGGCAATTATGTCTGTCTCTTTTCGAGTTTACGGGCAAATGAGAAAGGGAAGGAAGTACAGTGAAAGGCAGGAAAGACAGGTTCGATATCTATTACGACAAATATAATGAGTTTGTGACAAAAAGCCTGTTGAAGATCACGGAAGTGAACGAAGCACTGACGGACGATTTATCACAGGAAGTCTGGATCGCCTTTTATCTGGAAATGGATGAAGTAGAAAAGTATGAGGATGAAGGAATCCGCGGCTGGCTGTATGCGGTGGCAAAACACAGATTTCTGGATTTCATCAAACAGTCTTATGAAGCAACGAAAGCCAGTGGACAACAGCTGGCGGAATACCGCCGCGCAACCAGGAGAATAGAAGAGGGAGTGATTACCCGGCTGATGTTTGAAGAGTATGTGGCGGGTCTTTCGGAAGTTGAGCGGACGCTTGTTCTTTGCAGAATCTGCGGCATCTCTCCGAGAGAAGCACTTCCGGATCTCGACTGCACAGATAATGCGTTGAATGTGAGATGCACAAGAGCTATGAAGAAGCTGAAGGAGTATATGAACAGTGAATAAAAGCAACCGTTCCGTCAGGTCTGCACATTCCCTGCACAGACCGTATGAAAGTATAGTAACGCCGGCGTTTGTACATATCCGGGCGGAAGATACCGGAAAACGAAACGATTCTGCAGAATGAACTGTTATTAAAATATAATAAAGATTCTCTTAAAACCCTATATTTTTCAGAGAATTTCAGTTATACTATCTGTAAGACAAAGGGTCACATCGTTTATGACGGTTGCCGTCCGACTGGCGGGACCGTAACTGTGAATGCGAAATAAGGATCGGTATCCGATCGCTTTATTTCTGGCAGAAAGGATGGTTTTTATGGATTTGGGAGAAGGATTGAAAAAAGTTTTTCTGGCGGGTGTGGGAGCGGTAGCGACTACTGCAGAGACTGCGAAGGAAATCGTTGATGATCTTGTGACTAAAGGGGAACTGACGGTTGAACAGGGCAAGGTTCTGAACGAGGAACTGAAGCGAAATACAAAGCAGAAAATCAAGGATCATGTGACGGTCAATGTCACACGGGAATATAAGGACGCGTTTTCGGCCGTGGAACATATGAACGCCGAAGAGCTTGCCGCTCTGAAGGAGGAGATCCGGAAGGCAGAGGAGAGAGCAGAAAAAGAGGCGCAGGAAAAAGCGGAGGAGGAAGCGCAGAAGGCCGCGCAGGAAGGCGCAGCTGCCGCTGAGACAGCCTGCGGTCAGGACGGCACTGAAGAAGGCTGCGGCGCGTCGGAGGAAGAAAGCGACGGTCAGAAGACTGACACAGGAGAAGCAGATGAAAACGACAAAACAGCCGGAAACGATACAGACAAATAAAGAACGCGCCGGCTCCAGACTCGGTGAGATTCTGCAGGTCCTGCGAAAGCATCAGATTTCCAAAGGCCTTACGCCGGTCAGACTGCGTGAGATTCTGGAGGATCTGGGTCCGACTTATGTGAAGTTGGGGCAGATCATGTCGATGCGTTCGGATGTGCTTCCGGAGGAGTACTGCAGAGAACTGACCAGTCTTCGGACACAGGTAAAGCCTGTGGAGTTTCATCAGATGAAAGACCTGCTGGAGAAGGAGTTAGGAGCTCCGGTCTCCCAGGTCTTTTCCTGTCTGGACGAAACGCCGCTGGGCTCTGCGTCCATCGCTCAGGTACACCGGGGCCGTCTGCTGAGCGGAGAAGAGGTGGTGGTTAAAATCCAGCGCCCGAACATCCGGGAAATCATGTCAGAGGACATTGTGCTGATGCGGAAAGCCGCCGGCATTCTGAATCTTGCGATGCACACGAAGGATATTGTGGATTTTCGCTCGATCATAGAGGAAATGTGGAAGACGACGCAGGAAGAGATGGATTTTCAGAAAGAGGCGGAAAATCTGAAGCTTTTCGCTGAGAATCAGAAAGATATCGCCTATATTACAAGTCCGAAAGTCTATGAAGAATTCACCACGTCGAAAGTTCTGACCATGAGCTATATCGGGGGCATTCAGATAGACCGGCTGGAGGAACTGCGTGCCCTGGGATATGACAATACGGAGATCGGACAGAAAGCCGCGGAAAATTACTGCAAGCAGATACTGGACGACGGCTTTTTCCATGCGGATCCCCATCCGGGAAATCTCTGGATCGACGGAGGAAAGATCGCATGGCTTGACTTCGGAATGACCGGACGGCTTTCGGAGGGGATGAAGCATATTCTGAAAAACGCGATTATGGCCATTCTGCAGAACGACATGTATTCCCTGAAAAATACATTTCTGGCGCTGGGAACGCCGAGAAGCCCGGTCAACCACGCGCAGCTGTATACGGATCTGGACGATATTGTCCGCCGTTATCTGAGCATGGATTTCGGAAGCATGAACCTGGGAAAACTGCTGGAGGAACTGCTGGATATGCTGAAAACCCATGAGATTTCAATTCCGGCGGATATCACAATGTTGTGCCGGAGTATGATGACGATGGAAGGGACGCTGAAGGTCTGCTCTCCCGATGTCAGTCTGATTCAGATACTGTCGGGACATATGTCCCAGAGTATATGGAAGGAACTTGATCTGAAACATGAACTGAAGCATAATGCCCGGCTGATTTATATGTCTTCCGAAAAGGCTCTGGAGATTCCCGCCCAACTGTCGGATCTTCTGAACATTGTAAAGAACGGTCAGGTCCGTGTGAATCTTCAGGAAAACGAAGGGCGCCAGTGGAGAAAAAGTATCTATGCCATTGCCAACCGGCTGACGCTGGCCCTTCTGACGGCAGCGATGCTTCTGACCTCGGCGATTTTCAGCTTTACCGACATACATCCTGAAATTGTGGGAATCCCCTGGATTTCCTTCCTGTTTCTGATAGTATCCGGCCTTCTGGCTGTTTATCTGCTGCTGACGATTTTTCTGAAGCGGTGATGATTGAGCGGAGAACCAGAGATACTGTAGACAGCATTCTTATATATAATAGGAAAAAACAGAAAGACCAATAAAGATATTTCCTCCTTACGCCCGGTGAGAAGTTCCGAACAGACGTCTCGCCGGGCTTTGAAACATTGAAGCAGTCCCGAAAAAAAACTTGACGGTATCAAAGAAGCGTGGTATACTCAATAAGCGACATGGAAGAAGGTCTTTTTTTTATGCATAAAAACAGTGGGTACGAACGCTGTTGCAATCGCAGAAAAGAGAAGACCGCCGCAAACGTCAGCGATGACAGGAAACGCAAATACACAGTGGAGGTGGAAGTCGTGCGCGTAAAAATCACATTGGCATGTACGGAGTGTAAACAACGGAATTACAACATGACAAAAGAGAAAAAAAATCATCCGGACAGAATGGAAACAAAGAAATATTGTAAGTTCTGCAAGAGACACACAATGCACAAAGAAACCAAATAATTTTGGTAAGAGGTGAGCATATGGCAGAGGCTGAGAAGAAAAAGAAATCCGGAAAAAAAAGCTGGTTCAAAGGATTGAAATCCGAATTTGGCAAGATTATCTGGACGGACAGGAAGACCCTCGGAAAGCAGACAGTTGCCGTCGTTGCAATTTCTGCGGTTCTGTGCGGACTGATTACGCTGGTTGACAGCGTCGTTCTGGAGATCGTTAATTTACTGATTAAATAAGGAAAAGGTGAGCAAATGTCAGAAGCAAACTGGTATGTAGTCCACACCTATTCGGGCTATGAAAATAAAGTAAAAGCCAATATTGAGAAGACAATCGAAAACCGTCACCTTGAGGACCAGATTCTGGAAGTACGTGTCCCGATGGAAGAGGTCGTTGAGATCAAGAACGGCACCAAACGGCAGGTACAGAGAAAATTGTTTCCAGGCTATGTTCTTTTGAACATGGTGATGAACGATGATACCTGGTATGTGGTCCGCAACACCAGAGGCGTAACCGGATTTGTAGGACCAGGTTCTAAGCCGGTGCCCCTGACCGAGACAGAGATGATGAATCTTGGAATCAACGAGGCAACAGAAAAAGTTGAGTTTGATCTTCAGGAGGGAGACGCAGTCACTGTTACGGGCGGTGCATGGAAGGATACCCAGGGTATTATCCAGAGTATCAACAAAGCAAAGCAGATGGTTACCATCAATGTTGAGCTGTTCGGCCGCGAGACGCCGGTTGAAATTAGTTTCGCAGAAGTTAAGAAGATGTAAGAAACGTGGTTTCCGCGTTTCGTGGGAGGGAGATTCCCGCAATTACCACATTTATTAGGAGGTGCCTAAAATGGCAAAGAAAGTAGAAGGATACATCAAGTTACAGATTCCTGCTGGTAAAGCGACACCAGCGCCACCAGTTGGTCCGGCTCTTGGACAGCATGGTGTAAACATCGTACAGTTTACAAAAGAATTCAACGCAAGAACAGCAGATAAGGGCGATGTGATCATCCCTGTAGTTATCACTGTTTATGCAGACAGAAGTTTCAGCTTCGTAACAAAAACTCCGCCGGCAGCAGTTCTTCTGAAGAAAGCCTGCAACATCAAGTCCGGTTCCGGTGTTCCGAACAAGACCAAAGTTGCAACAATTTCCAAAGACAAGATCCGTGAGATTGCAGAGACAAAGATGCCGGATCTGAATGCGGCATCCATCGAAGCAGCTATGAGCATGATTGCCGGTACCGCAAGAAGTATGGGTATCGTAGTAGAGGACTAAGACAGATACTCAGCAATTGAAGACGTGGGAGGGAAATTCCCGCAATTACCACCAGGAGGTTATTAGAAAATGAAACACGGAAAGAAATATTTAGAGGCTGCGAAAGCAGTAGACCGTACAACTTTGTACGACCCGGCAGATGCTATTTCTACAGCAAAGAAACTGGCTACTGCTAAATTTGACGAGACAATCGAAGTTCATATCAAGACAGGCTGTGACGGACGTCACGCAGACCAGCAGATCCGTGGCGCGGTTGTACTGCCGCACGGAACAGGAAAGCAGGTTCGTGTTCTTGTATTCGCAAAAGGCGCGAAAGCTGACGAGGCACAGGCTGCAGGAGCAGAGTTCGTAGGAGCAGAGGAACTGATTCCGAAGATCCAGAACGAAGGATGGCTGGATTTTGACGTTGTTGTTGCAACTCCTGATATGATGGGTGTTGTTGGTCGTCTGGGACGTGTACTTGGACCGAAGGGCTTAATGCCGAACCCGAAGGCTGGTACTGTAACAATGGATGTTACCAAAGCTGTACAGGAGATCAAGGCTGGTAAAATTGAGTACCGTCTTGACAAAACAAACATTATCCACGTGCCAATCGGAAAAGCTTCTTTCACAGAGGAGCAGTTAAGCGACAACTTCCAGACGCTGATCGGTGCAATTATCAAGGCGAGACCAAACACTCTGAAGGGACAGTACCTGAGAAGTGTAACCCTGGCTCCGACAATGGGACCTGGCGTTAAGGTTAACCCGGTAAAACTTGCATAACGATAGAACGATAAAAAGAACCCGTCGGGCGGAAACGCCCGGCGGGTTCTTTTTTTCTCATCTTGTTTCACTCTGCTCCAGCTGCCGTGCCTTTTTCCGCGCCTGGAGAGGCGTCGTATGGAATCTGTCGCGAAACAGCTTGTGAAACAGTTTGTCGTTGGAGAAACCGTGGCGTTCCTCCAGTTCACGGATACTCAGGTCGGTCACCAGAAGATCCCGGTACAGACGGGAGAGCCGGTAATCGTTGAGGTACTGGAGCCAGGTAGTCCCCATGTTTTCACGGAAAAAGCGGCAGAAATATTCCGGCTGCAGGGCAGCGACTCCGGCGGCGTCTCTCAGTGTGATCTGCGAGCTGTAATTCTGATGGGTGTAATCGAGCACTGCGTCCAGGCGGGACAGAATCCGGGAACTTTTCGGCTGATAATTTCCAGGCATCTCCCGGAGAAAATTCCGGTATAAGAGATCCAGAAACTCAAACAGGTCTCTGTTAAAGGCGAACAGATATCCCGGTCGGGAAGTCTCCTGGAGCTGCATCATGTCCAGAAGAAGCTCCCGCAGGCGCTGAATCTCTCCCTGAACCGTTGCGTCGGGGCTGTTGTAATCAATGACGAACCACAGCCGGGAAATGTCAGAGAGACAGGAGGCGAGAAATTCGTCCGGAATCTGTACGAGAATGGTACGGTTTCCGGAAGGACATCTGGATGCATGAACCAGTCCCGAATTGATCAGAAGAAACTGTCCCGGTTCCAGCAGGATCGTCTGGTCAAACAGGGCAACGACAGCAGTCCCTTCCAGAACATAGATAATCTCGATGGCTTCGTGCCAGTGACTCGGAGTGAAGCTCCCGTGGTCGACAGCCACATCGAAGCGAATCTGCTTGTCCGCGGAGACGGCAATGGTTTCTTTTCTGGTTTTCTGAAAATCCCTCTGAATGATCTGCGACATCTGGTCTCAGTCTCCTTTCTGTCGTAAGCCTGTCTGTAGATCCTTAAATGTTTCATTCCTGTGGCTGCCTCAGGCATGTCTCTGCGGGCATCCGGTTCATCGTAAAATGATTCTGATGACCGGCTGCTGTAGTAATTCAGTTATGGCGAATTGTCATTTCTTATCATATCACGAAACTTCAGGCGGAACAATATTTCCCAAGAAAGCTATCGGCGAAACCATAACCGTGCAGCCAGCCGAACGATTATGGCGTCCGGCAGTTGAAAATCACTTCGCGATGGGCCGGATGCCCACAGGCGTTACGTTTTCATACGGTCTGTGCGGACCTGGCTGATCAGCAGCGTGTAACCGCTGCAGCCTGGCATTGTAAAGGGGATATTCTCACTGATTTTACATGGATTTAACACGATTTTCCGAAAAAATACCGTTTTTAACATAGATTTTACACAGTGCTGATTTTGCATTTTACATAAAATTGTTAAGATTGATTTGTAAAAACGAAATGTAAAGTTCTTCAAACCAAAAAAAATGGAAAAAGAGGAGAAAAAAATGAAAAGAAAAATTATGGCATTAGTAATGACAGCGATTGTTGCGACAGGAATGCTCGCGGGATGCGGCGGAAACAGTGATTCCGCAAGCACCTCCGGTTCTTCCAGCGCATCAGCAGCTTCCGGATCTTCTGACAATTCTGCTTCTGCAGCTTCCGGAAATTCTACCGCAGAGGAACTGAGCGGAACCATTACAGCAGCAGGTTCTTCCGCACTGAAACCGCTGGCAGACGACGCAGCAGAGTACTTTAATGAACTGCATCCGGATGTGTCCATCACCATCGATGCAGGCGGTTCCGGACAGGGACTGCAGCAGGTGGCTGACGGTACCGTAGATATCGGAAACTCCGATGTGTCTGCAGAAGAGAAGCTGGATGCTTCTGCATCAGAAGGCCTGGTAGATCATCAGGTTTGCGTCATCACAATGGCGCCGATCGTAAACCCGGATGTTTATGAAGCAGGCGTTACCGATCTGACAAAAGATCAGCTGATCTCTATCTTCACCGGCGAGACCACAAACTGGAGTGAAGTAGGCGGACCGGATGAGGACATCATCCTGATCACACGTCCGGAGTCTTCCGGTACAAGAGCTACCTTCGAAAAGTATGCGCTGGATGGAAACTCTGAGGCTTCCAATGCTTCTATGGAAACAGATGATTCCGGTGTCCTTCTGCAGAATGTAAAGGATACGAAAGGTGCAATCGGTTATGTAGCACTTTCTTATCTGGTAGATGAGACCGAGGTTGCGACTCTGGCAATCGATGGCGTTGAGCCGACACTGGAGAACACCTACAACGGAACCTATCCGGTATGGACCTATGAGCATATGTACACCAACGGTGAGCCGAACGAAGTGGTACAGGCATTCCTGGATTACATCATGTCTGATGAGTATGGCAGCCGTATGGAAGAACTGGGTTATGGCGTATCTTCCAAAATGACTGTTACAGAGCACTAAGTATAGCGAAACGGAAGGCGGGCGCTGAGACGGCGATGCCCGCCTTTTCGTTTGCGCAGCAAGCAGGAAAGCTGCCGCCGGCAGGTTTTCCATATGGTAAAGAGGAATTTTTATGAATACAACAAAAGGAATGTTTAGAAAAGAGTATTTTTGGCGCACACTGATGGCGGTCTGCGGACTGTTTGTCATTGTTCTGACCATCAGCATCGGCGCGTTTCTGATTTATCAGGGATCCGGAACCTTTACAAAGTTCGGTCACAGCCTGATGGAATTTCTGGGATCCACTGCGTGGGATCCGGCAGACGGTGCGGATGGCGGCGGAACTGTCGGCGCGCTGATCTTTATCGTAGGATCTTTGTCAACCTGTGGGCTGGCGCTTCTGATTTCCACTCCGTTTGCGCTGGGCTCAGCGATTTTCATGACGGAGATTGCTCCGAAATTCGGAGAAAAGTTTTATCGTCCGGTGGTTCAGATTTTTGCCGGAATCCCTTCCGTTGTTTACGGATGGGTCGGCCTGACGGTGCTTGTTCCGGCGATCAGGGATGTCTTTGATTTACAGGTGGGACATTCGCTTCTGGCCGCGGGAATCGTTCTGGCAATTATGATTTTCCCGACCATCACCAGTGTTTCTGCCGACGCGATCCGCTCAGTATCCAAAGACTGCCGTATGGCGGCTTACGGACTTGGCTCCACACGCTGGCAGACAACTTACCGGATTGTGATTCCGGCGGCGTTCCCGGGCATTATCTCCGGTGTCATTCTCGGTCTTGCCCGTGCGTTTGGAGAAGCGCTTGCGGTGGCAATGGTTATCGGACAGACAACGGCGCTGCCGACCAGCCTTTTCTCAAGAACGAAAACGCTGACCACTGAGATTGCTTCTCAGATGGGAAATGCGATGGAAGGCGGAGAACTGAAGACTGCGCTGTGGACGATGGCTCTTCTGCTCTTCCTTATGTCACTGCTGTTTATCTTCCTGATCCATTTCTTCTCAGGCAAGAATCCGGAAAAGGCCGGAGAAAAGAGTGCAAAACGTGCGGCAGCCGGTGAGAAAAAGACGGATCATGTGAGTCAGGTGCGCGCGATGGAACAGGAAAAAGGTCAGAATGTCGCGGGCGGCCGTGTCATGGAAGGAGGAAAATAATCATGAATAAGATCAGACGTTCCATCGGAGTGGACAGATTCATGACGATTGTGTTTTATTGTATCGCGATCTTCTTTTTTGCCCTTCTGATTGGATTTGCCTCTTATGTCATCATTGGAGGACTGGCAGGCGCAAGCCCGGAGATGTTTGCGTTTGAGCGTTCCGGTAGTATTGGAAATCAGCTGTTTAATACATTGTACCTTGTATTTATTTCTCTTGTCTTTTCGATTCCGATCGGTGTGTGCGGCGGCATCTACCTGGCTATGTATGCAAAGCAGGGTCCGCTGACAAAGTTTCTTCGTATCTGTATTGAAACTCTGTCTTCTCTGCCGTCCATCGTTGTCGGCCTATTCGGATATCTGATCTTCCTGGTTATGGCAGGACTGGGAAGAAGCCTGATCGCCGGCGCGCTCTGTGTTTCCATCCTGACGCTGCCGCTGATCACGACGACGACGGAGGATGCAATCAACGGACTTCCGCAGGGATACCTGCAGGCAAGTCTTGGACTTGGAGCAACCCGCTGGCAGTCCATTTTCCATGTACTGCTCCCGGCCTGTGTACCGCGGATTATGACCGGCGTTATTCTGGCTGCGGGACGTGGATTCGGTGAGGCGGCAGCGCTGCTCTACACCACAGGATCCGGAAGCGATCTGCGCTGGAGCAACTGGGATCTGACGGCGCCTACCTGTCCGCTGAATATCTTCCGTCCTGCGGAGACGCTTTCTCTGCAGATCTGGAATCTGCAGACCAACGGTCAGGATCGGGCGCTTGCCAATCTGTCCTCCGCAGTTCTGCTGATCCTTGTTCTGGTGTTCAACATCGGAGCAAACGCTCTCAGCCGCAGAATCAGCAGAAAGAGCGCCGGAGAAGCGGCATAAAACTGCGAGAACTTATCCCGGATGGAATCCCCGAAAGGGAAGAAAGGAATATAGAAGAAAATGGAACAGACAAAAGGAGCAAACGAATACAGCAAATTTGAAGTGGAAAACCTGAACTTGCACTATGGCGATTTCCACGCTCTGAAAGATATCAATATGAAAATCGAGGAACATGAGATCACCGCGTTTATCGGACCTTCCGGATGCGGAAAATCAACGTTCCTGAAAACTCTGAACCGTATGAATGATCTGGTGGAAAATGTGAAGATTGACGGAAATGTACGTCTGGACGGCGCGGACATTTTCAATGATCTGGACGCGATCAGCCTCCGCCACAGAGTCGGAATGGTATTCCAGCAGCCGAATCCGTTTCCGAAGAGCGTTTATGACAATGTGGCATATGGCCCCCGCATTTTCGGTATCCGGAAAAAATCCCAGCTGGATGAGATCGTGGAGCGCAGCCTTCGCCAGGCGGCAATCTGGGATGAGCTGAAAGATCGTCTGAATAAAAGTGCGCTCGGCCTGTCCGGCGGACAGCAGCAGCGTCTCTGTATTGCGAGAACTCTTGCAGTGGAACCGGAGGTGATCCTGATGGATGAGCCGACCTCCGCGCTGGATCCGATTTCCACTTCGAAGATCGAGGACCTTGCAGTGGAGCTGAAAAAGGATTATACCATTATTATGGTAACGCACAATATGCAGCAGGCAGCGCGTATTTCTGATAAAACTGCTTTCTTCCTTCTGGGAGAAGTGGTAGAATATAACGATACGGAGCAGCTATTCTCCATGCCGAAAGATAAGAGAACGGAAAATTATATTACAGGGAGGTTTGGCTGATATGAGAAATTTGTTTTCCAAACAGATGGAACAACTGCATGTGGAACTGATTGAGATGGGTGCGCTGTGCGAACAGGCAATCAGCCGCGCCTATCAGGTGTTGATGGAAGAAGATCCCAAAGCGGCGCAGGAACTGCGAAAAAAGGATGCGGCGATTGATTCCAAGGAGAGAGAAATCGAGAGTATCTGTCTGAAACTCCTGCTTCAGCAGCAGCCGGTGGCAAGCGATCTGCGCCAGGTGTCTGCGGCTCTGAAAATGATCACAGACATGGAACGGATCGGCGATCAGGCGTCAGATATCGCTGAGATCGTTCAGACGACACATCTGAAAGCGCCCAGCGAGAAGATCAAAATCAAGGAGATGGCTCAGATCACACAGCGCATGGTTTCCAAGAGTGTGGACGCCTATGTGAAGCAGGACCTGACGATCGCCCGCCAGGTGATTCAGGAGGACGACCTGGTAGATAAGCTGTTTGATGAAGTGAAGCAGGAGCTGGTACAGAGCCTGCAGAACGGGACATCCTCCGAGGAGCAGTCACTGGATTATCTGATGATTGCAAAATATTATGAGCGAATTGGAGACCATGCGACGAATATTGCAGAATGGGTAGATTTTTCCGTCACTGGTCAGCATGAAGGAGAATAATAATGATTTATTGCGTGGAAGATGAGAGAAATATCCGGGAATTGATTGTCTATACTCTGGAATCCAGCGGGTTTCATGCAAAGGGTCTGGAGAGCGGGCAGGAACTGATGCAGGAAATGGAAAAGGAACTGCCGGATCTGGTGTTGCTGGATATCATGCTTCCCGGTGAGGACGGACTTGAGATCCTGAGCCGCCTGAAAGCCTCCGAGGTGACCAGAGAGATTCCCGTCATCATGGTGACTGCAAAGGGCGCGGAATATGACAAAGTGATGGGACTGGATTACGGAGCTGACGACTATATCACAAAACCCTTCGGCATGATGGAATTCATCGCGAGAGTCCGCGCAGTGCTGCGCAGAGCAGGCAAGGAGGAACGGGAGCAGGAAGTTCTGCAGATCGGAGATCTTCAGATTCAGATCAAGCAGCATCAGGTGCTGATCGGAGACAGAAAAATTACGCTGACGCTGAAGGAATTTGAACTTTTAAAATACCTGATGGAAAATCAGGGGATTGTCATGTCCCGGGACAGACTGCTTGGTCATGTCTGGGGATATGATTTTGACGGTGAGACGAGAACTGTGGACGTTCATATCCGTACTCTGCGCCAGAAGCTGGGCAGCTGCGGCGATCTGATAGAAACGGTACGCGGCGTCGGGTACCGGATAGGAGGATGAACCGGTGAAGCGACGAATTTTCAGACATGAAGTGATTCTGGTGATAACGGCGATTGTACTTACTTTTCTGTCGATGAGCTGGTTTATGTACAGTAATCTCAGCGAACAGATGCAGGAGAACGCCAAGGACGAGTGCCGTATTATGGCGTACGCCGTCAATACCTACGGAGAGGAATATATAGAGACAGCCGGCGGCAGAACAAGCAGCCGGGTAACTCTGATCGGTTCAGACGGAACAGTCCTTTACGATTCGGTGGAGGAAGCGTCCTCCATGGAAAACCACAGCGGCCGTCCGGAATTTGAGCGGGCCGTGCAGAATGGAAGCGCACAGCTTTCCAGATATTCCGATACGCTGCGGACACAGACCTTTTACTATGCGATCCGGCTTGACAACGGAAGCGTGCTGCGTCTGGCAAGCACATCCGACAGTGTGTTTTCGTTTATTTTTTCCGGACTTGCAGGTCTGATTCTTCTGATTCTGGCGATTCTGATCGTGACGATGATTTTTGCGAACCGTATGACGCGTAAGCTGGTAAGTCCGATCAATCAGCTGGATCTGGAGCATCCGATGGATAATGTTGCATACGATGAACTGGAGCCGCTTCTGAAGCGTATTGACCAGCAGCAGATCAAGATCCGCGAGCAGGTCAACCAGATGAAACAGAATCAGGAAGAGTATATGACGATCACAGAGTATATGAAAGACGGTCTGATCGTGACCAGCCAGTCAGATGTTCTGTCTATCAACCGTTCTGCCCAGGAGCTGTTTGATGTGACGGCCAAGGAATGTGTCAATCATAATATCATTACCGTAAGCCGCAATCAGGAGCTGAAGGAGGCGCTGGATGAAGCGCTGACCGGAAAATCCAACGAACGGCTTCTCGAGGTGCAGGGAAGGATTTATCAGCTGCTGGCGAATCCGGTGCGCGTGAACAATCAGGTATCCGGCGCTGTGATTCTGGTTCTTGACGTCACGGAGAAGCAGAAGGCGGAGAATATGCGCAAGGAGTTTTCCGCCAATGTCTCCCATGAACTGAAGACCCCACTGATGTCGATTTCCGGTTACGCGGAGATTATCGAGAATAATATGGTGAAGCCGGAGGACATTCCGAAGTTCGCGGGAAGAATTCACAGTGAGGCCAGCCGTCTGAGCTCTCTGGTTGAGGATATTATCAAGCTTTCCCGTCTGGATGAGAGCGACAAATCCATCCTGATGGAGGATGTGGAGCTGTATCAGCTGTGCAAAGATGTGGAAGGTCAGCTGATGCTCCGGGCGAAAGAACGGGGCATCCAGCTGGATGTGGAAGGCCAGCCGATCGTTGTGCACGGCGCACGCCAGATTTTATATGAGATGGTCTATAATCTCTGCGACAACGCGATCAAGTACAACAAACCGGACGGTAAGGTGAAAATTTCCGTGGGATCCACCAGGGAACGGCATCCGATGATCCGTGTGGAGGATACCGGAATCGGAATTCCGAAGGAAGAACAACAGAGAGTGTTTGAGCGCTTTTACCGGGTGGACAAGAGTCACTCCCGGGCGACCGGCGGCACCGGACTTGGACTGTCCATTGTCAAGCACGGAGCGATCCTGCACGATGCAAAGATCGAAGTGGACAGCACGCCGGATGTGGGAACGAGTATTACACTTGAGTTTGGCGCATAAAATGCCCCTCTTGTCATGTGCGGCACAGATTGATGAGTGTCGGAGGAAAGAAACAAAAAGACAAAGAAAAGACCTGCTGCAGGGGAATTGCGGCAGGTCTTTTTTTGCGCTAAGACGATTTTCATATGGCCTGTGCAGGGAATGCAAAGACCTGGCTGAACTGCAACGCTATTCTGGCTGGTGGGCTCTGTGGATCTTGTCTTTGCGGAAAATGATATTTCCGTAGACGCCGTCTTTCCGGAGCATCTGTTGATCCACCGCCTTGGCGATGAAGACCGGCTTGCCCTGCCAGGGATAGGGGATTTCATCCGTTGTCCCTTTGAGAATTTCTCCACACAGAGAGATGACTTCGTCCAGCATGCATTTGGGCGCGGCGCTGACCGGGTGGGAGAGGAGCAGAGAATCCCATCGGTCGTCCTGCTGTTTCAGGGTCAATAGATTTTCCCGATACTCTTCGATGGAGAGGGCGTTGTCAAAGAAGAGGTAACTGATCGAATGGCAGGCGTCTCCGGTCAGAAGCAGACGCTCCTCCTCAATCAGCATACAGTAAGTGCCCGGCGTATGGCCCGGGCAGGGGATCGCCTCCACGGAAATTCCACCGAGAGAAAACCGCATTCCCGGAGTAAGGGGCCGGCAGACGACAGAGGTTCCGTCCCCTGGGCCGTCTGCAAGGCAGAAATCCGCGTCCGGAGTCATATCCTCCAGCCGCAGAGAGGGATGAGAAGCCCTCAGCTTATCGAACGTTGCCCCGCGCTGATAATGAATCGGGGTAGGCTCCAGCTCCACAGGATTCACCCATACTTCGTCAAACCGTCCGGCTCCGCCTGCGTGATCATAATGCCCGTGAGTCAGAACCACTGTCAGGGGAAGATCCGTAATCGACCGGACAAACTCCCGGAGATTGCCCGCACCGCACCCCGTATCAATCAGAAGCGCCCGCCGGGAACCCTGGACCAGATACATAAATTCTGAAATCAGCCCCGAAATCCGCAGCACCCGGTCAGTCACTTTTTCCACCGAAAAAAAATCCATACTTATTTCCTCCGTTTACATTTGTGTAACCGTCCCGCCGCCAGATCACAGCCCGGCCGGAACGGTTATGTATCTGTTCAGCAGATCAAAAAAACAAACATACAGCCCGGCCTGCCGGCCTGTAGCGATATCTGAACATATCTATTCGACAAGATATTATTATAAGCCATTCCGTGACAAAAACCAACCATATCTTATAATCCCTCACGCCAAACGCATGAATGGTTTTTCCCTCCCAAAGATTACATTCTCATTTTTTA
>ERZ1643246.1305-NODE-1305-length-27638-cov-7.918247_pt1 | contig 27638 bp, 27 predicted proteins | sample MGYA00579265_ERZ1643246 | MGnify/ENA primary metagenome ERZ1643246 (study PRJEB29033, sample SAMEA4952261) | chicken gut metagenome | biome: Broiler Chicken; feature: Gastrointestinal Tract; material: Caecum | place: Ireland | collected 2018 | study: Broiler...
GAGCGCTGTCAACCAGCTCTTTTGCTTCCTTCAGGCCCAGGCCGGTAGCCTCACGTACAACCTTGATAACCTTAACCTTGTTGGGGCCAACCTCGGTCAGCTCAACATCGAACTCGGTCTTCTCTTCCTCAGCTGCGCCGCCTGCTGCACCGCCTGCTGCTACTACAACGCCAGCTGCTGCGGATACGCCGAACTCCTCCTCGCAAGCCTTAACCAGCTCGTTCAGCTCTAATACAGATAATTCCTTGATAGCTTCGATAAACTCTGCAGTTGTTAACTTTGCCATTTTGTATTCCTCCTGTTATAATTTGTATTCCAATTCTTTTACTGGTTTCTTTTAATAAATCAATGCTTCTTGAATCCGGATTAGTCCGAATAAGATTATGCCTCTGCCGCGCCGCCCTTGGACTCTGCGATCTGATTGATAACGCGGGCGAAGTTGGCGATGGGGGACTGCATGCTGCCGAAGAGTCTGCCGAGCAGTTCGTCTCTGGAGGGAATGGATGCGATTACCTGAGTTCCCTTGGCATCGTAGTAGGTTCCCTCAACTACGGAAGCCTTTAACTCCAGCTTGTCCGCAGTCTTTGCGAAGTTTGCCAGCACTCTTGCGGGAGCCGTAGCGTCTTCCTTAGATACGGCCAGTGCGGTAGGTCCTTCCAGATGGGGATCTAAGGCCGCAAAGTCGGTTCCTTCCGCTGCACGGCGGATCAGGGTGTTCTTGTATACCTTGTAGGTAACGCCGGCTTCTCTCAGCTGCTTACGCAGTCTGGTGTCCTGCTCTACTGTCAGGCCGCGGTAATCTACGATAACCGCTCCCTTTGCGCCGTCGAATAATCCCTTGATCTCGTCAACAATCGGCTGTTTTAATTCAACTTTTGCCATGAATGGTTTACCTCCTTATCATATTTTCGCGCAGCGATTCGGGGAAATCCCTGTCCGCTGTGCTTCGCATTGAAAACCGTATCATATGGAGGATCACGTTTCCTGCTTCTTCGTGAAAAAAGCCTCCCTGTCCCAAGACAGAAAGGCTCTGTAAAATCTCATCAAAAAAAGAATCGAATTTATACGTTCCTCGGCAGGCGGTTTCACCTTACGCTTAAAAAGCACCTGCTGTCTCAGGCATTCAACACTTGGAGTATTTTAGCATATATGAGCCTTTCTGTCAAGGCCTTTTGACGATAATTTAAAAAATGGAGCCGCCGCATCGGATGCGATGGCTCCACCTTCATGATCATATGCAATTAGTTGGTCAGCTTTGCAACGTTCAGCTTTACTCCGGGGCCCATGGTAGAGGTCATGGTCACGCTCTTTAAGTAAGCTCCCTTAACGGTGCTGGGCTTAGCCTTCAGAATTGCGTCAATAAGCGTCTGGAAGTTGTCCGCTAACTGCTCCTCTGTGAAAGAAGCTTTTCCCACTGGCACATGGACAATGTTGGTCTTATCAAGTCTGTACTCGATCTTACCGGCTTTGATATCATTGATAGCCTTGGTCACATCCATGGTAACGGTTCCGGCCTTGGGGTTGGGCATAAGTCCCTTCGGTCCAAGGATACGGCCCAGACGTCCTACAACGCCCATCATGTCGGGAGTTGCAACTACAACGTCGAAATCCAGCCATCCCTCGTTCTGGATTCTGGGGATCAGCTCCTCAGCTCCTACATAATCTGCGCCTGCAGCCTCAGCCTCGTCAGCCTTGGGTCCTTTTGCAAACACCAGAATACGAACGGTCTTACCGGTTCCATGAGGAAGAACTACGGCACCGCGAATCTGCTGGTCAGCATGACGGCCGTCGCAGCCTGTCCGGATGTGTACTTCAATGGTCTCATCAAATTTTGCAGAAGCGTTCTTCTTTACCAATGCGATGGCATCTGCGGTATCATAAAGGGCAGTGCGGTCTACATTCTTCAGAAGCTCTGCGTATCTTTTTCCTGATTTCATTCTAAATAACCTCCTAGTGGTATTGTCGGGGAATTTCCCTCCCACGTTAATCGTCTAACACGTTGCTTAGTCTTCTACAACGATTCCCATGCTTCTGGCAGTTCCTGCGATCATGCTCATAGCAGCCTCAAGGCTGGCGGCATTTAAGTCGGGCATCTTGAGCTCTGCGATCTTCTGTACTTCTGCCTTGCTGATGGTGGCTACTTTAGTCTTGTTGGGGGTTGCGGAAGCAGACTTCAAGTTGCAAGCCTTCTTCAGCAGAACAGCAGCCGGCGGAGTCTTGGTAACGAAGCTGAAGCTTCTGTCCGCATATACGGTGATAACAACCGGGATGATCAGGTCGCCCTGGTCAGCGGTTCTTGCGTTAAATTCCTTGGTAAACTGTACAATGTTTACACCGTGCTGGCCCAGTGCCGGTCCTACTGGCGGAGCCGGTGTTGCCTTTCCAGCCGGAATCTGCAGTTTGATATATCCTGTTACTTTCTTTGCCATCTTAGGCACCTCCTAAAATCATGTGGTATTGTCGGGAATCTCCCTCCCACCAGCCGTCAGCATTGACAGCTGATTCAAAAACTGTTACAAATCGGGGCTTTACATCTTTTTGACTTCTGCAAAGCTTAATTCCACCGGTGTTTCGCGGCCGAACATCTCTACGGTGATGGTCACGGTCTTCTTGCTGTCGTTGATGGAGCGGATGGCTCCTACCGTATCCTTCCAGGCACCGGAGATCACAACTACCATATCTCCCACCTCGAAGTCCACCACAACGTCCTCCCGGGCAAATCCCAGCCCCGCCATCTCTTCCTCGGTCAGAGGAACTGGCTTGGAACCCGGGCCGACAAATCCGGTGACGCCGCGGGTATTGCGGACCACATACCATGTATCATCATTCATGACCATGTGGATCAGCACATAGCCGGGGAACATCTTCTTATCAGCCTTTTTCTCCACGCCGTTTTTCAGCTCTACAACCGGAAGCATGGGGACAGAAACTTCCAGAATCTGATCCTGAAGATTTCTGTTTTCAATCGTCTTCTCGATATCGACTTTTACCTTATTCTCATACCCTGAATAGGTATGAACCACATACCATTGTGCTTCTGACATACGCTCACCCTCGCCTTACTATTAAAGAATGAATCCCAAACCGAACTTGAGGACCAGGTCCAGAACGGCAATCAGCGCCCCAAGAAAAACAGACGCAAGGACCACCGCAATGGTCTGCTTTGTAACGGTATGCCTGTCCGGAAAGACGATTTTCTTGTATTCCTTCTTCAGCCCCTTGAAAAAGCTGGGCTTTTTCTCCTTCTTAGCCTTTTTGGCCTTGTCGGTATGATCAGCCTTGGCCGCTTTCTCTGTGGTCTGTGCAGTGTTTACTGCCGTTTCTCCCATAACTTTCACGTCCTTTACTGAACCGGATTACTTCGTTTCTTTGTGCAGCGTGTGTCTCTTGCAGAATCTGCAGTACTTCTTGGTTTCCATGCGGTCAGGATGAGTCTTCTTATCCTTCGTCATGTTGTAATTGCGTTGCTTGCACTCCGTGCATGCCAGTGTAATTTTTGTGCGCACGTCTTCCACCTCCACTTATATTATCGTAGTTCGCATTTTTGCCCGGGGACTAATTTTGAGCATAAAAAAAAGACCCTAGGCTCTTCCATTCGCCCGTATATTTTATCACGCCGTGAGGATTCTGTCAATATATATGACGATTTTCCTTATGTTTTTTACAGCAGCCCAGTCCATCGCCTGAGCTGCTGCAGCTTTTCTCTTATCTGCACTCCAGGATCAAGACCTGGAGGGGCTCCAGATCAATTTCCCCGTTTTCACAGGAAAATGTCTCTCCATTGCTGAGCAAAAGCCTGACGCTGCGGTTTTCCAGCTCCTTCAGGGAAACCCTGGCCGCCTCCTGCCGGAAATTTCCCAGAACCAGCAGGTCACAGTCAGTCCCCCTTCGGAAATAGGCCATAATATCCTTTTCATCCTCCAGGACCGGCTCTGTTCTTCCATAAACCGCCGCTTCTTCAAGCCTTGCATCCTTGCGCAGGCGGATCAGTTCCTTGTAGAAGGCCAGAACACTGTCACCTCTCCCCTCCTGATCTGCCGCATTGATGTGTACGTAGTTGGGATTTACCTTCAGCCAGGGCGTTCCCGTGGTAAAGCCCGCCTGGCTTTCCCCCGTCCACTGGAAAGGTGTCCTGGTGTTGTCCCTGCTGTAATGGTTGACCGCCCTCAGGCTCTCCTCCGGGGAAAGTCCTGCCTCCACAGCCACCCGGTACTCCTCCAGGGTGCTGACATCGTCCACCTCATCGATGGACTGAAATACCGTGTTCTCCATCCCCAGCTCCTGCCCCTGGTAAATAAACGGAATGCCCTTCAGCATAAAATACAGGGCTGCCAGCAGCTTTTTGCCTTTTTCATTTCTGGCATACTCCGGAAGATAGTGGCTCACCCCTCTGGGCTCATCGTGGTTTTCAATAATGTTGGAGTAGAAGCCCACGCCTTCCGCCTTTTTCTGGCTGGAAAAGCAGCACCGCTTGTAATCCTCCGGTTCCGGAACCTTGCAGTCATACCAGCCCCTGATGGTTTTTCCCAGCTCCATCTGGGAGAAATCGAAGATGGAGGAGAAGTATCCATTTTCTCCCATAAAAGGTTTCAGCAAGGAATCCTTCATATTAAATACCTCTCCCACGCTGAAGGAATCATGGGGCTTAAAGGTGCGCTCCCGCATCTCCTCCAGAAATTCTCCGATGCCCTCCGCATGGTCCAGCACGATCCCCATATCACAGAGCCCGTCTGCACGGTCCGCAGGATAGCTTACAAGAGGCTGAGGCTTCTTAATATTGATGATGGCGTCTACCCTGAAGCCGTCCAGCCCTTTATCCAGCCACCAGTTCATCATCCGGTAGATTTCTTCCCGAAGCTCCGGATTCTCCCAGTTTAAGTCCGGCTGTTTTTTGTGGAACAGATGAAGGTAATACCAGTCCGTATCCCCCACCCGCTCCCAGGCAGGGCCTCCGAAGTAGGAACGCCAGTTGGTGGGAAGACTTCCGTCCTCGGATTTTCTCATATAGAAGTACTTGCCATAAGGTCCCTCCGGGTCCCGGCATGCCTTCTGAAACCAGATATGCTCATCGGAACAGTGATTGACCACCAGATCCATCAGCACATGCATATTCCTGGCCTTGGCCTCCTTGAGCAGCCTGTCCATATCCTCCATCGTGCCAAAGCGCGGGTCAATCTTCTGATAATCCGCAATATCATAGCCCTGATCCGCCAGAGGCGATACATAGACCGGAGAGATCCACAGGATATCCACTCCAAGCTCTTTTAAATAATCCAGCTTCGAGGTAATGCCCGGAAGGTCGCCGATCCCATCTCCGTTGGAGTCACAGAAACTTTTGGGATAAATTTGATAGGCAATCTTATTATGCCACCATTTCTTTTCCATCATACATAGGTTCCTTTCTTATTGTTCACTCATTCTTCATCTGATGCCGGAAGGAAACACTACCGCTCTCCTCCGATGCAGACAGCCGCAAAATAGACTCGTTTAACGCCTGCAGCCTTCAATACCCTGGTGCATGCCTCTATGGTGCTGCCTGTGGTGTAGATATCATCCGTCAGGATCACCGCTTCCGGGATGTCTCCGGCCCTGCGCCGTTTTTCCGGCACGGAAAATGCCTGCTGCAGATTGGCAAGACGCTGGGCGGGGCCCAAATCCTTCTGGCGGGCCGTCTTTTTCTCCCGGACCAGAAGCTCATCATCCACCGAAAGCCCCAGAAGCTCCCCCAGGCGCCAGGCCAGTTCCGCCGCCTGGTTAAACCCTCTCTCCCGCAGTCTGGAGGGATGGACCGGAACGGGAACCAGCACCTGCGCCTCCATCCTCGTCAGAGCCGGTCCCAGACGCTGTGCCATCGCTTTGGCATAAAAATCCAGATACTCCCGGCGGCCGCTGTACTTGATCCGTGCCATGGAACGGCTGGCCGCTTCGTTGTAATTGAAAAGGGCCGCTCCCCATTCAAAGGACCTTGGATGGCGGGAACAGTCCTGGCAGTATTCCCTGTCTTCTGCCGCAATCTCCTTGCCGCACTTTAAGCAGCGGGGCGGGCGCACCGGGGAGAGCTTCTGTTCGCAGTCCGGACAGATCAGCTGCCCTCCCGGAACCACGATCTTCTCGCAGACCGGGCATCTGCGCGGAAAAAGAAGCCCCAGAATGGCATCTGCGGCCCGTCCGTCAGGGCCATAGTACGAGATGAGACGTTTCTTCAATTCTCCTGTCCTTTCCGGCTCTCTGCCGCCTCATAAATCTCCTCGATCCGTTCTTTTAAACCGCTGTAGCGCTTCTGCTCCACGCAGTTGGCTGCCATGGAGGAAAAGACCTCCGGCAGGCCCACCAGACAGACGCAGGACCTGGCTCTGGTCACTGCGGTGTACAAAAGGTTCCTGGTCATCAGCATCCGGGGGCCGCTGTACATAGGAATAACCGCCGCCGGGTATTCGCTTCCCTGGGACTTGTGAATGGTGATGGCGTAGGCTAACTCCAGCTCTTCCAGCTGCTTAAAGCTGTACTCCACCCGGCGCTTTTCGTCAAATTCCACCGTCAGGGTTTCCCCGTACTCATTGATTTCCCGGATGATCCCCATATCTCCGTTGAATACGCCGCTTCCCTGCTCCACCGGGATGCCGTAATCATTGCAGATCTCCCATTCCATCTGATAGTTGTTTTTAATCTGCATCACCTTATCCCCTGTCCGGTAAATGACACCGCCGTACTCCTTCTGCGCCTTGTCCGGCGAAGGGGGATTTAAGTAATTCTGAAAAATCTGGTTCAGCCGCTCTACCCCCAATGCGCCTTTGCGCATGGGAGTCATAACCTGGATATCAAAGGGGTCCGCGTGAACATATCCGGGAAGCTTCTTCTGAACCAGGGTGATCATGGCGGAGATGATCTGGTCCGGGTTCTCCCTCCGGATAAAGAGAAAGTCCAGGCTGCGCTTTCCCAGATCCACCGGCAGGCCGTCGTTGATCCGGTGAGCATTGACAATGATATCGCTTTTGGCCGCCTGGCGGAAAATCCGCGTCAGCTTCACTACGTTGAAACATCCGGAATCGATCAGATCCCGGAGCACATTGCCTGGTCCCACGCTTGGCAGCTGGTCCACATCTCCCACCAGGATCAGCCGGGTTCCCACACTAACCGCCCGCAGCAGGGCGTGCATCAGATGTATGTCCACCATGGACATCTCATCGATGATCACCACATCTGCGTCCAGGGGATTCTCCTCATTGCGGTCAAAATGCATCCCCAGGGGACGTCCGTCCCTGGACTCCATTCCGGACACATCGTTTCCGGCCGGGGAAATGGAAGGCACCAGCTCCAGAAGGCGGTGGATGGTTCTTGCCTCCCGCCCTGTGGCCTCGGTCATCCGCTTGGCCGCCCGCCCCGTGGGAGCTGCCAGCAGCACTTCCATCTCCTCCATCTCGAAATAGCGGATCATGGCTGTAATGGTAGTGGTTTTTCCTGTTCCGGGGCCGCCGGTCAGGATCAGCAGTCCGCTGTTTACCGCCTCCTCCACTGCCTGCTCCTGAAGCTCGTCCAGCTCAATCTGTTCCATCCGGCGTACCTGCTGCAGACGGCTGCGGATTTCCTCCCGCGGTGTATTTCCCCGGATGTTCAGGTCGTGGAGCATACGCGCGGTATTCAGCTCAAGGTAATAATACTGAGCCCCGTAAACCTGCCGCTCCCCGGGGCCTCCTTTTACCACCAGGCGTTTTTCCATCTGAAGGTCCATCAGATATTTGTCCATGTCGTCCGTATGTACCTTCAGCAGCTCCCCCGCCTCATTTTTCAGCTCCTCAAGGGGCAGGTAGGTGTGTCCGTTGGATGCTGCTGAAAGAAGGGTATAAAAAATCCCGGCCTTCATCCGGTAATCGCTGTCTGTGAGTATTCCCACCTTCTGGGCAATCTCATCGGCCATCTTAAAGCCCACGCCCTGGATATCATCCGCCAGGCGGTAAGGATTTTCCCGGATAATGCCGTAGAGGGAAGGACCGTATTTCTGATAGATCTTCACCGCCAGATTGACGGAAATTCCGTATTCCTGAAGAAACATCATGGCCTGGCGCATGCCGCGCTTTTCCTCCATCTGCTCCCCGATGGCCATGGCCATCCGTTCGCTGATGCCCTTGATCTCCGACAGCCGCTCCGGCTCCTCTTCCATCACTCTCAGGGTATCCGCCTTAAAATGGCGGACAATTCTGGAAGCCAAAGCGGCCCCGACGCCTTTGATGGCGCCGGAGCCCAAATACCGCTCCACCGTAGTTAAATCTTCGGGAGCCTTCATCTCATATTCTTCTACCTGGAGCTGTTCCCCATAAACCGGGTGCTCCGTCAAACGGCCGGTGGCGCGGATCATGTCCCCTTCACTGACATAGGCGAAGGTGCCCACCATCACCACCTCATCGCCGTCCTCATTGTCCGAAACAGCTAAAACTGTATAGCCGTTTTCCTCATTGCGGAACTTAATCCGCTCAATGATTCCTGTAATGGTCGCCATTTCATTAATAATCGTCCTTGTCTCCGCCTTCCAGAGAACGGCTCATACCATGAGCAAACTCGATAAACTTACCGGTTCCGATGGCCACCGCTGTCAGCGGGTCCTCCGCGATCATGGTGCTGATGCCTGTCTTCTCCTCAATCAGCGCATCCAGTCCGCTGAGAAGAGAACCGCCTCCGGTCATCACAATACCCCGGTCAAAAATGTCGGCTGCCAGTTCCGGCGGAGTCCGCTCCAGCACATTATGAACTGCATCCACGATCTGCATGGCCGGTTCTCTCAGTGCCTCCAGAGTCTCATCGGAAGTAACCACAATGGTCTTGGGAAGTCCCGTTACCAGGTTTCTTCCTCTTACCTCCATGGTAAGCACCTCCGGTCTGCGGTAGGCAGCCCCTACGTTAATCTTAATCTCCTCAGCAGTACGCTCACCGATGAGCAGATTGTGCTTCTTTCTCATATAGCGCACCAGGGCCTCATCGAAGTCATCACCGGCCACCTTGATGGAGGTGCTGACTACCGGACCTCCCAGGGAAATCACTGCAATATCCGCCGTACCGCCGCCGATATCTACAATCATGTTTCCGCAGGCCTTGCCGATATCGATGCCGGCTCCGATGGCCGCAGCCACAGGCTCCTCGATGATCGCCACCTCTCTGGCTCCTGCCTGATAGGTAGCATCCTCCACAGCCTTCTTCTCCACCTCTGTGGCTCCGCTGGGAATACATACACTGATCCTGGGCTTGCGCAGAGTCCGCTTGCCCACCGCTTTATTGATGAAATACTTTAACATCTTCTCGGTAATGGTATAATCCGAGATTACGCCCTGCCGTAAGGGGCGCACCGCGACGATATTTCCGGGGGTACGTCCAATCATCAGACGGGCTTCCTCGCCGAACGTAATAATCTTATTGGTGTCCCGGTCAATGGCTACAACGGACGGTTCCTTTAATACAACGCCCTTGCCCTTGATGTAAACCAGGATACTGGCCGTACCCAGGTCAATTCCTATATCATTGGACATCATTGAAAACATATGGTCTATTTCCTCCTTGCCATAACTGCTCTGGCTTGTCCTTCTGCATTGCTTCTATTATATACAATATTGTAAAGTTTTCAAAGGGTTTTTTTCTTTTTTATATTCTTTATTCTTTTTTCATGATGTAGACATACTTTTGTCACAATTATTTTCTATTATAATAACTGTTCACCGAGAGGTGAGCAAGGCCTTTGTTTCAAGTGATACTTGAAATCACAAAGCTTTTTCATACTCATACCGGACGGAGAAATCCGTCCGGCCCCCCTATTAGCTACCCCTTATTTTTGATCATATACCTACCATTCCCATGCTGGCATTTGCCACGCAAAAACAGAGGGCTTTCGACGGATCATCCGATCCCGAAAGTCCTCTTTTTTTGTTACGAGCACTTAGCGCCTGTCTTTTAGGCGCTTACGTGCGATACATCCCGGGTACTTGGCGAGGTCTTTTCGAGCCTAGTTCCCGGGATTTCTGTAGAAACTCTATAGGGCGGACGCCCGACATGAATAATTTGACGGTCAATCCCCTCTTTTAATAACGACTCTTCCGAATCCGTCAAATTATGAATGGCATGGCTGAACGGCTACCACCGCTTGACATTTGCTGTCCCGTACTTTAAACTCTAGGATAACTGACACCTTTGACCGTACCTTTCAGAAAGGACTCCCCATGCATTATACCTGGTATCAATGGCTTCTCATGTTTTATATTTTCAGCTTTTTCGGCTGGATTTTTGAATCTGCCTACGTCTCCCTGAAGAAAGGGCACTTTGTAAACAGGGGCTTTCTGCGGCTTCCCATGCTTCCGCTTTACGGTACAGGCGCCGTCCTGCTCCTCTGGGTTACGCTGCCGTTCCGGGACAATCTTCTCATGGTTTACGCGGCAGGCGTCATCGCCGCCACAGCGCTGGAGTATGTAACCGGCTGGGCCATGGAACGGCTTTTCAAGGTAAAATACTGGGATTACAGCAACCAGCGCTTCCAGCTGAATGGTTATATCTGTTTAAGCTCCTCCATCGCCTGGGGCTTTCTCACGGTTTTCCTGACCGAGGTTATCCTTGAGCCTGTTTCAAAGCTGCTCTGGTCCATTGCACCGCTGCCGTCGCTTTTGTGCTGTGCCGGCATCTCCGCTCTCTTTGCAGCCGACACCGTGCAGTCCGTCCGGGCGGCTCTGAACCTGGCGAAGGTTCTGGAAGCTATGACCCGCATACAGGGCGAGCTGGACGATCTGCAGGTGCAGGCAGCCCTGCTGAAAAGCGAAACCCGGGAGCGGATGACACGGGCCAAGGACACCGCAGCACTGCGCATGGAGCTTTTAAGAGCTCAGGCTGCCGCCAAGGCGGAAGAACTGTTGCAGCCGGGAGAATTGGTGGAGGGCACCGCACAACGTCTGGGAGCCATGGTAGAGGAGCACACCGAACGCATTGGCTCTCTGGTAGAGAAGCATACTGCCCAGATTGGCGAACGCCTTTCCTCCCTTTCCCAAAAGCACCGGGAGCTTGTTGCCAATATGGATTTTTACCGGAAAGGACTGCTGCGCGGCAATCCCTCCGCCTCATCCGCCCGGTTTGGCGCTGCCTTAAAGGAGCTGCGGGAAGCTGCCTGGGGAAAAATCCGCCCGGAAGAGACGAAGATGCCCCCCGGGGAAGAGGACAAATCATAGAGGCTGTAAAAGGGATGTTCTCCCGGTGTTCCCGGAAGACATCCCTTTTCCTTTACCTGACGATTGATATTTTACATCATCTGATCTACCAGAGCCTTCACTGCATCGCCCAGGGCAGCAGACTTGGCGTCCGCATCCTCCAGGGAGGTTCCCTTTACCCCGTAGTAGAATTTAATCTTGGGCTCAGTGCCGGAAGGTCTTACGCAAATCCACGCGCCATCGTTCATATCATAGTACAGAACATTGGAGGCAGGCAGCCCGGTGGGTTTTACCTCCCCGGTAGCCATGTCTTTGATGGTATCCAGCTTGTAATCCCTTGCGGACAGCACCTGGTATCCTCCAACCTCTGTGGGCGGATTCTGACGCAGGTTCTCCATGATGGACTGAATCTTTGCCAGTCCCTCCATGCCGGAAAGGCCGATGGATTTCACCGCATCTTTGTAGTATCCGTACTTCTCATACATGTCCACCATGGCATCCCACAGTGTCTTGCCCTGTTTCTTGTAGTAAGCAGCCGCCTCGCAGAGAGCCGCTGTGGCGGAGATGGCGTCCTTGTCCCTTGCGTAGGTCCCGATCAGACAGCCGTAGCTCTCCTCCATACCGAACAGATAGGTGCCATGTCCGGTGGTCTCATTTTTCAGAATCTGCTTTCCAATCCACTTAAATCCGGTCAGCACCTCGATCAGCTCCACCCCGTATGCCTTGGCAACGGCATCGATGAGGTTGGTGGAAACGATGGATTTTACAACTTGTCCATCTGCCGGGATCTTGCCGGCGGCTTTCTTCTGGCTCAGAACGTACTCGCAGAGAAGGGAGCCGGACATATTTCCCGTTAAGGGGATGTACTCGCCGGACTTGGTATCCTTCACATACACGCCCAGGCGGTCTGCATCCGGGTCTGTGGCCAGCACCAGATCCGCGTTTTTCTCTTTCGCCAGCTTCAGTCCAAGGGCAAATGCCTCAGGAGCCTCGGGGTTAGGATAGCTGACAGTTGGGAAGTTTCCGTCCGGCAGCTCCTGCTCCGGAACTACGTATACATGGGTGAAGCCCAGTTCCTTCATCACTCTTCTGGCGGGGATATTGCCGGTGCCGTGGAGGGGAGTATAGATAATGGTGATCTGGTCCTGCATCTCATCGATGGCCGCCTGGTTCACCACCTGTGCCTTCACCTGGGCAATGTAGCGGTCGTCGATTTCCTTTCCGATCACCTGATACAGTCCTGCTGCTGTGGCGCTGGCCTCATCGGTGGTCTTCACCGTGGACAAATCCTCGATGGCCAGAACCTCTTCCGTCACACCTTTGTCGTGAGGCGGTGTAAACTGGGCGCCGTCCTCCCAGTATACCTTGTATCCGTTGTATTCCGGCGGATTGTGGCTGGCGGTAATGTTGATTCCCGCGATGCAGCCCAGCTCTCTCACTGCAAAGGACAGCTCAGGGGTGGGGCGCAGGGACTCAAACTTATATGCCTTGATGCCATTTGCTGCCAGGGTCATAGCCGCCTCCATGGCAAATTCCGGGGACATATGGCGGGAATCGTAGGCAATGGCAACGCCCTTCTTCTGTCCTCCCTGCTTGATAATGTAGTTTGCCAGACCCTGAGTTGCTCTTCTCACCACATAGATGTTCATGCGGTTGATGCCTGCACCGATGATGCCTCTCAATCCGGCGGTGCCGAATTCCAAATCCATGTAGAAACGCTCCCGGATTTCGTTCTCATTTCCTGCAATTGCCCGGAGTTCTTCTTTTGTAGCCTCGTCGAAGTATGGGTTATTCAACCATTCTTCATAGATTTTCATGTAATCTTTCATGACTTGTAACTCCCTTCTCACAGCAGCGGCTGTTTCGTCTTTTTTAATACCATTTTAACTGTTCAGGACAGCCATATCCGTCCGCTGGGAAAGCAGGCGTCCTGAATTGTTACGTATTATTATACTATAGACTGTCAGAAAAAGGAAGGCCAGACACCCCAATTCTTTTTGAAAAGTACTAAGATTTCCGCGGCTTACAGTCAGCTCCCGAAAACCGCTTTCAAAAAATGGTTCCTGGCCTCCTGCTGCTCCTGCAGGGCAAGAATCTTCTCCGTACTGCGGGCCGGAATCCATGCTTTGTTGGTGTTGTAGTAAAAATTAATCTGCTTCCAGTATTTTTCCGGATACAGGAAAAGGCCGTAAAGAACCTTCTGCTCCTCCTCCGTTACGGGGAGGGCACTGCGGTAGGCCTCCAGCACAGAGCGCCCCAATTTTACATCCCATCCATGCTTTTCCATGGCTTTACGCATAAACCGGTACAGATCCGACATCTGGATGCCCAGATGCATGCGGTTAAAATCCACCACAGCTGTATGATTTTTTCCCATCAGCAGGTGATGCTGGTCCAAATCTCCGTGACAGAGATATAGAGGGACCGCTCCCGCCTGGTCCCCTGCCATCAGCTCCTCCATCAGTTCGGCTGCCCGTCTGGCCTGCTCATAGAACTCCGGATAGCTTGCGATGACGCAGAGCTCAAATCCTGTTCTGCCCCGCTTGCCCCGGATATAATTCCTGGCCCGCAGAAGCTCCCGGTTGTGGCGCTTCAGCTCCTTGTTCAGAGGCTCCGTGAGGATCGAACCCAGATTCCACTCCTCCCGCACATCCACAGTCCTGAGCCCCTTGTGAAGAAGGGCCAGCCTGGACGCAGCCAGGCAGACTTCCTCCGGATTCTTCAGGTCGCATTCCCGGTCCGGATACCATTCCTTCATCACATAGCGGGTACCGTCCCCTGCAATGGACAACAGGTTCCCGTCCCGGTTGCAAATATAGTGGTCCACCTGAAGGCCAGGCTCCAGAAGAATGGTGTTTAATACCTGGTTTTCAAATTCCAGGCGCTTCACCGTACCGCGGTACTCCTTTAAAATCCTCCACCCTGTTTCCGTTTCGCAAATCCATGCTCCGCGGCCTCTGCGCACAGAAACCGCCTCCGGCTCATACTGCTCCAGCGCTTCCATATACCTGTCGTTCAATTCCAACCCCTCCACACTCTGACTCGTCGAAACGGAAGTGCCGTTTCAGCTACTTCTAAAGTATGTGGTTCCCAGGAAGAATATGCCAAGGATTGCAGAAGGCGGACGGCGCAGAAAAAGGGAGGGAATTTTCATCCCTCCCAAACATTCTACCAGTGCAGCCGGTGCAGCTGCCCGGTCAATTTCATATGATCAAATTCATTCTGCCGCAGAGCCTCATAGAGGACAATGGCAACGGAGTTGGAGAGGTTCAGGGAACGGATCTCCCCCCACATGGGGATCCGCACGCATTCTTCCGGATGTTTTACCAGAATCTCTTCCGGGATTCCCGCGCTCTCCTTCCCGAACATTATGTAGCAGTCCGGTCCGTAGGATACCTCCGTGTAAACCTTCTTTCCCTTGGTAGTGGCAAAATACATGTTTCCCACGGCCTGGGGATTGCGCTGCAGAAAATCTTCGTAATCGCTGTATACCGTCACATCCAGCTTATCCCAGTAATCCAGTCCGGCCCGCTTTAAGGCCTTTTCATTCAGCTTAAATCCAAGGGGTTCGATCAGATGGAGCCGGCTTGCGGTCGCCACACAGGTGCGGCCGATATTTCCTGTGTTGGCCGGCATCTCCGGCTCCAGAAGTACAATGTTGATCATGCCTTACGCCTTTCCGTCCAAACGATCCACAAACCGTTTAATCCGCCCAAGAGCCTTCTTCAGGCTATCCAGGGAGTAGGCATAGGAGATCCGCAGGAATCCCTCTCCGCAGTCGCCGAATGCGGTTCCCGGAACCACGGCCACCTTCTCCTCCTTCAGCAGGCGGGTGGCGAACTCATCGGAAGTCATGCCGAAACGCTTGATATTGGGAAAGGTGTAAAATGCGCCCTGAGGCTCAAAGCAGCTGATGTTCATCTCCTCAAAGGCATGGAGCAGATAGCGCCGCCTCTGATTGTAGGACTCCCGCATGGCCGCCACATCCTGGTCCCCGTTCTTCATAGCGTCCACCGCCGCATACTGGCTGGTGGTGGGAGCGCACATGATGGCATACTGGTGGATTTTCAGCATCTGCTTTAAAATGATCTCCGGAGCTGCCGCATATCCCAGACGCCATCCGGTCATGGCATAGGCCTTTGAAAAGCCGTTGATGAGAACCGTTCTCTCCTTCATGCCCGGAAGGGCAGCAATGGTGACATGGCGGTCCGTGTAGGTCAGCTCCGAGTAAATCTCATCGGAAATTACAAACAGGTCCTTTTCAATCACGATCTTCGCGATTTTCTCCAGATCTTCCTTCTCCATAATGGCTCCCGTGGGATTGTTGGGGAAGGGAAGGATCAAGATCTTGGTCTTGTCGGTGATCTTCTCCAGCAGCTTCTCCGGAGTCAGACGGAAACGATCCTTCTCCTCCAGCTCAATGATGACCGGCACACCGTCGGCCAGCACGGTGCATGGCAGGTAGGATACGTAGCTGGGCTGGGGGATCAGCACCTCATCCCCCGGATTCAGCATGGCCCGCAGGGCGATATCGATGGCCTCGCTGCCGCCCACCGTCACCAGGATCTCGTGGTCCGGGTCGTAGGAGACGTCACAGCGCCGCTTCAGATAATGGCTGATTTCATCCTTCAGAGGCTTTAAGCCGGCGTTGGAGGTGTAGAAGGTACGGCCCTTTTCCAGGGAATAAATTCCTTCCTCCCGCACATGCCAGGGCGTGTCAAAGTCCGGCTCGCCCACGCCCAGAGAGATGGCCCCCTCCATCTCATTGACGATGTCAAAGAATTTCCGAATGCCGGAAGGGGGGATCTGTACAATTTTATCAGACAATGGATTTCTCATGGGGTAATCAACATCCTTTCATCCTGCACCGGGTCAGAAATAATGGTGCCGTGGTCTTTGTATTTCTTCAGTACAAAATGGGTGGCCGTACTCAAAACCGCCTCCATGGGAGCCAGCTTCTCGGAAACGAACTGGGCTACCTGGCGCATGGTCTTACCCTCGATGAATACGGTGAAATCGAAGGAACCGCTCATCAGGTAAACGGCGTTGACCTCGCTGTACTGGTAAATCCGCTCCGCGATCTTGTCAAAGCCCATGCCGCGCTGCGGCGTTACCTTTACCTCGATTAAAGCTACCACCTTCTCCTCGCTGGTATTGTCCCAGTTGATCAGTGTATGGTATCCGCAGATGATATGCTCCTTCTCCATATCCGCGATCTCATTTGCCACCGCGGCCTCGCTCTCACCCAAAAGAATGGCCAAATCCTTCAAATCGATCCGGCTGTTCTTCTCAATTACCGCAAGAATCCGTTCTCTCATAATATTTTCCATGGTTTGCTTACACTCTCCTTTTGATTACTTTTTCAATCTCATCCGGCTGAGGCCGCTCCAAAAAACCGGCCTCCTGGCCGCCGTGAAACATCCTTCTGGCAATTCCTTCGGTCACCCGTCCGATCACTGCCGCCGGTATTCCCATCTGCCCCAGACACTCTGCCGCCCGTGCTCCGTTGTCTGCCGCCGCCACAAAGGCACCTGCGCTCAGAAGACGGTATGGATTCAGATGGAACAGCTCGCTGACCTCCACCGTAATCTGTCTGACGGGTATCTTCTTTAGATCAAATTCAATGCCGGCTTCCATTTTGCCGGAAAAATTCCAGAGGGCAGCTAATACGCCGCCCTCTCCAACCGCTTCCCAAGCGCTTATTTCTCTTTCCGGAACCGGCAGAGTCCCGCCCGCCAAAAAACGCCGGAGGGTTTCCTCCGCTTCCAGTCCCCGGGTCAGCTGGTCTTCCAGAAAGACCGGAGAAAAACGCTGCCGCAGTTCTTCCTTATGAAGACCGGCAATTCTCCTGGTCCCCTCAAATCCCGCCAGACCTGCCATGATCAGGTCCTGTCCCGGACGGACAGCGGACTTTCGCTCTTCCAGTTCTTCCTGCTTCATCCCAGAGCCTCCTGACTCCGAAGACGCTCTGCTTCCGCTACCGGTACTACAGCAGTTCCATCAGCAGCAGCCGTCTCTGGTGCCGGCTGGGGAGCTGGCTCCGGTGCCGGGGCGGGAGCTGCTGTCTCCGCCGGGGGTGCTGTCTCTGCGGGGGCCTCTGTCTGAACAGGGGCCGTTACACCGGGACCTCCGTCCACTCCTTCCACCACCTGGGGCTGTGAAGGCTGTACTGCCTCTGTGGGGGCCGGGGTTGTTTCCACCGGAGCCACAGGGGCTGACACAGGGGTAGGTCCTACACGGTAGATGGCCTTGGAAGCGTTGTAGCTGTCCGTGTGCAGCAGGGTGCGCTCCGTCTCCACGCCGTCCACCTTGACCACCTTCCACAGCCGGGAGCGCAGTCCCGTGTGGGAAGACTGCACTTTGACCTTGGCGCCGGGGGCCAGGCTGTTGTCCACGATCAGCTGGGGCTCCCCGGGACTGGTCCTTCCCAGTGTCTCGGACACATACTCCACTGTCCGGTTGGCCGGCCTGGTCTCCTTTCCGTAAATGGTAAAAGTCAGCTTCTTATTCTGCGTATATCCTTCCACATAGATTGGGGTACTGTAGTTGTTGGTGATCTTGATATCTTTGTAGGTGCCTGCAATGGCTGCATCCATGGAAGGCTGTACGTAAGTGACGATCATGGAATGGTTCTGTCTCTGGGTAATCTCCAGCTCTGCCTGAAGTGCCGTATTGTACAGGGTTGTCGCAATCTGGCAAACACCGCCACCGATGCTGTCCACCACTTGGCCATTCTCATAGGCTGCCGCTGACTTATAGCCATTTTCTTTCGTAAAGGGCTGCAGGCACTCGTAGCCGGAAAGGGTTTGACCGGGCATCACCACGCGGCCGTTAATCTTAGCAGCGCCTACCGCCAGGTTGGTGGACCGTGCGGAACCGCTGCTGGAAAAATCCGTTGTAAATGTACCTAATACATCCTGAATGGTCTCCAGGTCCTCTGTCCTCACCGCAGGCTCCTGAGCGGCTACCACCGCTGTGATCTCCAGCGGATTTTCCAGATTCTCCGCCGTCATCGCCTGATTCAGCGCTTCTTCTGTCGCTCCGATATCCACAATCCGGCCGGTGACGGAAGGCGTGATCTGAAACGCTCCGTTCTCCCGGACAATGGTGGCATCCTGAGGCGCAGCCGTCAGTTCCTGACAGCGGTCATTGACAAATGCCGTCACCAGATTATCATCCACCTGCGTCTGAAGCTCCACTTCCACGGGGGCCTGTTTTACATCCGCCTGGGCCATGTACTGCTGCACCAGGCTTCCATACCGGAACCGGTCTGACACAGCCTGAACTGCATCTGTATTGACCCAGTGAAACCCAAGCTCTCCGGCCGTAGTCTCAATTTCGGTTCCGTCTACATCTAATGTAATGGTCTGCCCGGCCAGTCCGTCCACATACTCCTGGACCTTTGCCTGGGCCTCCTCCTCTGTCAAGCCGCCCAGGCTCTGGTCTCCCACATACACTCCTTCCGGCAGTGTCTGGGCCCAGGAAACCATAGACGGCATCGCCGCAAGCAGCACCATACCAAAGGCTGCCGCGGCCATTTCTTTTATCCACACGACTTTTTTCATAAACTACTCCTCTTGGCCGGTCAATACATGACTGCACTCAATACAATGGGAACAATCATCGCCAATACCAGAATTACCACGATCACCGTTGAGATGATCTTACGGATTTTCGGGTCTCTCATTCTGCATTCACCTTCTTTGTCATTCTTCCATACTGTGATATGATTCGATCGATCATCCTGGAAGCCTCGCTGCGGCTCAGGGAGTCAATCTGCACAGTTACGTTTATTCTATGATATTTTGCCAAATCGCGCAAGTAGTCTTTTTGCCTTTTTGTGGCGGGCTGCTCCCGTTTCACCCGAAGCTCCAGGACTCTGGGTTCAAACAGCTCCGGCCGTCCGGCCCCGTACTGCTCCCGAAGCTTCTGATAGAGCAGATGCGCGCTGACTGCATCCGCCTGTGCCCGGTGGGCCTCTGTCTGGGAAATACCGTACCAGGCGCAGGCAGAGCAAAGGCTCTTGGACTCTCCTGCCGGCATCAGCGACCGGCACAGTCCCAGGGTGTCAAGGACAGCTGATGGAAGCTTCAGGCCAGCACCTGCTGCGGCCCGCTGGAGAAAGCTGTAATCAAAGGACACGTTATGCCCCAGAAGAGGAAGCTCCCCGCAGAAGCTGACCAGTTCTCCTATAACCGCCTCCACTTTGGGGGCATCCACGACCATTTCATCGGTAATTCCGGTCAGACGGGTAATTTCCGGGGCAATGGGGCGGTCGGGATGGATCAGGGTCACCAGCTTGTCCCGGATTTTTCCCTCCTCCACATAAAGGGCGGCAATTTCCAGGATTTTGTCCCTTCCAGGCGCAAGCCCCGTTGTTTCAACATCAATGGCAATGTAGGAATTCGCTGCCGTCATGGTATTCCTGCCTTCTTTCTATGTAGTATGATACAAGCCTCAAAAGTTCATGCGGACTGCGGAGAATGGTTTTTGCTGCTGCAGGATGGACAGAACTGTCTCAGAAAACATTCTTCACATTTTGGCTTTCTTGCCGTACAGATGGTTCTCCCCAGTGTAATAATATGGATATTCCAGAGGATCCAGTGGTCCCTGGGCAAAACTTCCATCAGCTCGTATTCGATTTTCTCCGGTTCCTCGGAGGAGGCAAGCCCCAGCTTTCTGGAAATCCGTTTTACATGAGTATCTACCACAATACTTGGAATATGGTAAATATTCCCCCGGATCACATTGGCTGTCTTCCGCCCTACTCCTGCAAGGCTGGTTAAATCCCTAAGGTCGGAAGGGACCTGGCCGCCGTATTCTTCCAGCAGCGTTTTGCAGCAGGAAATAATATTTTTCGCCTTTGTATGGTAAAAGCCGGTCGAATGAATATCCTGCTCCAGTTCCTTTAAGTCTGCGGCCGCAAATTTTTCCAGAGTATTGTACTTCTTAAATAAATCCGCCGTCACCAGATTCACCCGCGCATCGGTACACTGGGCGCTCAAAATCACCGCGATCAGCAGCTGCCAAGGCGTTTCATAATTGAGATAACAGCGGTAGTCCGTGCCGTACTCCTGGTCCAGGGCGTCCAGAATCTTCTGAACCCGAAGGGCCCGGCTGGATTTCGATTCTTTTGTTCTCATTTTTCATCCTCTTCTATCTGAATTTTCCAAAACATAGCGTTATAGCTTAACGGGTCGCGATCCCGATAGTCGAAAAGCAGGAAACTTCCATCTCCCATCTCCTCCAGATGGAACAGGCGGTTTCTCCGACTGGAATCCATCTGCCGGTATTCCTTCAGAACGGAGGGATCCTCCTGATGGCCTTTCAGCAGCCTTCCTGTCTGCTCCCGGATGTCAGATGGGTCCCTGGCAAAGGAAGGGCGGCTTTTGGCATTTTCCCGCAAATACAGGTCTGTCATCAGGGCATCCCGGTATTCCTCCATGGCCTCTTTCCCCAGGCCCAGGCTGGAAATAAAATTCCACAGGATCTCGAACCGGGCCATACGGCTGTGGCTGAGCTGGTCCAGGCCCTCCTGCTCGTAATACCCGGCCAGAGCCGCAAACATGTCATAAGGAGAGGCAAACTCCCCCTCCAGCCGACCAACTGCTGTTACAAACTGGCGGCTGTTATAGTAAACCTCCACCATTTCTTCCACGCCTTTTAAGGACAGCAGTTCCCCATAGGACAGCCATGGAGTAAACAGAACCTCATAGGGCGGATTCGGAGAACTGACAATCCCATATTCCTTCGCCATAGCCTCCATCGGTGAGCCCTTCAGCACCTTTAAAAAGCCAAGCTGGAGCTGCTCCGGCTTCATGGCGTATACCTGATTGAAGGAATTCTGAAAGCTGGCAAAATCTTCAAAGGGAAGGCCTGCTATCAGGTCCAGATGCTGGTGAATATTCTTTCCCTCGTCGATCTGCTCTGTCGTCCAACGGATTTTTTCCAGGTCGGCCGGACGATGAATGGCTTTCAGGGTTTCCGGATTGGTACTCTGAACTCCGATTTCCAGCTGCACCAGGCCAGGCCGCATCTGTTTTAAAAGCTCCAGTTCCTCCCCATCCAGCAAATCCGCCGCAATTTCAAAGTGAAAGTTGGTGATCCCCCTGTCTTTCTCCAAGATGTGTCTCCAGATTGCCATAGCGTGACTCTTTCTGCAGTTAAAGGTCCGGTCAATGAACTTCACCTGAGGAACCCTTTGTTCCAAAAAATAGTCCAGCTCCTCCAGAACCCTGGAAACAGAGCGGAACCGCAGTCCCTTCTCCACAGAAGACAGGCAGTAAGCGCAGGAAAATGGACAGCCTCTGCTGCTCTCGTAATAGACAATCCTGTGCTCTATCTGTTCCGATGGGATCCCTTTATAATAGAAGGGGATCCGGTCCATCTCCAAAGGCTCCCGGTCCGGCGTTTCCACGATCCTTCCCTTATCCCCCCGGAAACTGAGACCGGCAATAGCGGAAAGTTCATAGTCGGACGGCCTTCCTTCTGTCTCCTGGTACAGCTGTACAAGGGAGGCGAATGTCTCTTCCCCCTCCCCTCTCATAACTCCTTTTACCTGGGGTACTGACCGGAGAAGCTCCTGACAGTCAAAAGAGACTTCCGGTCCTCCAAGCCAGATGGGAACCCCCGGCAAGATCCTGGCCAGGTCCGGGATCAGACTGCGGATAACAGAAATATTCCAGATATAGCAGGAGAAGCCCACAAACTGAGGGCTTCTCCTGAACAGGTCCCTTCGTATATCCTCCAAGCGTTGATTAATGGTATACTCCGCAACCTGAATCTCTTCTTTTTTGCAGCGCCCGGTTTCTATGGCATAGGCCCGCAGGCTATACACCGCGGGATTGGAATGGATGTATTTGGCATTCACTGCCCCAAGCAGAATGTTCACAGCCTACACCTCAATTTTAAGTACGCGGCCCGTAGGCTGGTACTGATAGTAACGAACCCCGGCAGCATTCAGCATCCGCTTGGAAGCCCTTACTCCGGGAGTGTTGGCATACTTGTCCTGGCCGTAGACAATGGTCTTGATCCCTGCCTGGATAATGGCCTTGGCGCATTCATTGCAGGGGAACAGGGTCACATATAGTTTGCTTCCCTCCAGACTTCCCCCTCTGTAATTTAAAATCGCATTCAATTCACTGTGGGTAGAATAAAAATATTTTGCATTGTAGGGGTCGTCATCCTGATGCTCCTTGCCCCAGGGAAATTCATCGTCTGAGCAACCCTTTGGAAAACCGTTGTAGCCCATGGACAAAATTTTGTTGTCCGGACTGACGATGCAGGCTCCCACCTGGGTGCTTGGATCTTTGGAACGCCTGGCAGCCAGCAGGGCCACCCCCATAAAATATTCATCCCATGTAATATAGTCGGCACGTTTCTCTGACATGTACTATACCTCCCAAACAACAACCCGGCGGCAGATCTTCAGCCGCCAGGTGCTTTAAATTGCTCATAGTATACCACATACCGGTGGTTTTGGACAGGGGTTTTCTCTCTCAATTCACCCTTCAATGCGGATTACACCTGTCCTGATTCGACAATTTCCAGTAACCTTTACGGTCGGAACCGATGCGCTGGATTAGTCCTGCTTCCTTCAGCTTTTTTAGACGGGCTGCTACTGTTTTCCTGCTGAGCCTCAATCGTTCCGCTAGCTGCGGCATTGTGTAGCCAGGGTCCTCTGTCAGTAATATCAAAAGTTCCTGTTCTTTATCAGTCACCTTTTCAGTCACCTTTTCAGTCACCTTTTCAGTCACCTTTTCAGTCACCCTAACAATCCGTTCCTCCGGTGCAGTAAATTTTATCATGATATCGCCCGGATTAATGGTGTATTCTGGCTGCGGTACGCCGTCTTTTTGACAGGCAGCACAGATTTTCTCAATTCCACGGCCCCAGCTCTCAATAAATCCTGCCAGGTAAAACACGTGGGCAATATTAGGATTATATGGGCTGGATGCGTGTTTTCCCATCAGATTTTCCAACGTCCAGCTTTCCGGCAGACAGCCGCAGTTAGCAATATAAAGTTTATCCTCATATACACTAATTTGGATGGGTACGCCCGATTGATATCGCTTATGGCATAAGGAGTTCAGCAAAGCTTCACGCAGTGCTTCCTCCGGTACAAAGTATCGCTCAATCCTCTGCATTCCTTCATAGGTAATCTTTGCCTTCATATACTTCAGATAAACCAATTCCACAATTTTATCAATCTGTTCCAGAATAGAACCATGAATTTCATCTTGATACAGCAAGTCGGCATCGGTTTCAAAATAACCAATTTTTACATATGCACCTAACTGCCATTTTTCCGGATCCTTGCTAAAAAGAAGCATAGCCGCATTGGTCAGATAAGGGCCATTCATCAAATGCAGCTTCTCCATCAGCACATCTTTGGGCTCATCCAGCACGCTTTGGTCAATGCGCCCCTTTCTGGCAGCCCACTGTTTAAAATGTTTTACTGTCTCATCATCCACATCATCCAAAGAAAAAGCAGGGAGTGGGAGATTATCCCATGTGGCACCACGCTTGCGCATAAGGAATGCTTCCAATGCGGGGCCGGTCAAGATTTGCCGAGTGCTTCCACTGCGGTAATAATAAATACCTTTGCAAGAAATGCCAATAGGGTACGGCGGTACATCAATCTCAATATATTCCTTTCCGCTCTCATTCATAAGATTAACGCCTACAATAATACCCATGGCGTCCCGAACCTTGTTAGGGATATCTTCCAATAATTTACAGGCATTAGGCACTCCTACAATCTTTCCACTGTCATCACAGCCAATATAGATTTTTCCGCCTTGTGCATTGGCATAGCCGCAAATCCATTCCAGATACTCGTCTTTCCATCTGCTTTTCCATTCTGTATTTTGACTCTCAGGCATTTTCGTCACCTCTCCGTGTCATCTCTATATCACTATATTACCTGCCATTTCAAGCGCCGTCAAGGACAGCTGTTTTCCACTGCCGGCTCTCTTAGAGAGGTTAGAAAATTCCTTTATTTTTCATCACTCCGACCGTTTCACATCTCTTGTCACGATCACATCGGTTTCCTGTCCAAGAAGCTGATGGATTACCACCGTTCCCGCCTGGACGGGCGCTTTCAGATGAATCTTCTTGATTTCCTCCATGGCCTTAAAAATCATTCCCTTGGGGATGGGACTGGTCAGACGCACACTGGCTAACGGCAGTTCGCCGCCCTCCACCAGCACGGAGGTGGCGATATTCCTTCTGGGGTCCGTCAGTTCCTGCCGGACATACTCTTCCCCCCTGGGGCAGGCTGCCCCTGTAATGGAGCAGACCACCGGGCTTTTGCCCTGCTCCTCCCCAAAAGTCCCTTTCCGGACGCCCTCCTCCATCTGGACCTGGATCTCACAGCCATTGGGACAGATAATACAGGTAAATTCTCTCAGCATTCTGCCTTCACCTCCAAATCTCCTTCCTGCTCCAGTTTTCCGGACTTAATGGGAATCTGGATCATCTCCGCCGGAATGGCCTTTTTCATCTTTCGCTCTGCTGCCAGACGGCCATTCTGGTACACCGCAATCCGGCAGTTCTTCATCGGACGGTTTACCCGCAGGGAAAGTGCAACATCCTGCCGGCCATCGATTTTCTGTGGGATGACATGTCCTATCCCATCGCCGATTTGAATGGAAAGACTGCATTCCGGAAGGGCGCCTTCCTTTATATACCGGGCTGCTCCCTCTGCCAGTCTCTCCGCCTCCAGTGATACGAAATCCACCAGGTCGTGAACATGGAGAACATTCCCCGCAGCAAAGATTCCGGGAACCTCCGTCTGGAAATACTGGTCTACCACTGCTCCCCTGGTATGGGAATCCAGCCTTACCCCGGCGTCAATGGACAGCTCATTTTCCGGGATCAGCCCCACGGACAAAATCAGCGTGTCGCAGGGGTACTCCTTCTCCGTTCCGGGAATGGGCTTTAAATGCTCATCCACCTTGGACACGGTAACCGAAGTCAGTCTGGAATTTCCGTGGATCTCCGTCACCGTGTGGCTCAGGTACAGAGGGATCTCGTAGTCATTTAAACACTGTTCAATATTTCTGGGAAGTCCACTGGGATAGGGCTGAATCTCAAAAACTGCCTGGACATGGGCCCCCTCCAGAGTCAGGCGCCGCGCCATGATCATGCCGATGTCACCGGAGCCCAGGATCACCACCTCCCTGGCCGGCATCCGGTTGTACAGATTCATATAGGCCTGGGCCACTCCGGCGGTAAAGACCCCTGCGGGCCGCTCCCCTGGTATCCCCAAAGCTCCTCTGGTCCTTTCCCGGCAGCCCATGGTAAGGATAACACTTTTAGCCTGCCACTGTCTCAGCCCGTCCTTTGACGCGGCGGTTACCACCTTGTCCGCTGAGACCTCCAGCACCGTGGTATCCGTCACATAGGGGATCTGCAGCATTTCTGCCTGCCGGATAAACCGGGCCGCATATTCCGGCCCGCTCAAAGTAGTCTTAAACCGGGTCAGACCGAATCCGTCGTGGATGCACTGGCGCAGGATTCCTCCCAGCTGCTTCTCCCGCTCCACGATCAAAATATCCCGGATTCCCATCTCATGCAGCTTCACCGCCGCTGCCAGGCCGGCAGGTCCTCCTCCTACGATGATAACGTCTTTCTTCTCCATTCCTGCTCCCATCACTGCACCTCCTGGCAAATTTCTTCTGCCTCCCGGACTTTTCCAAACAGGACCTGGGACCCCTGTCTGGCATACTGCACCTGAGTCTCCTTTTTCCCAAGCTCCTCCTCGATCATATGTTCCATGCGCATCTGGCAGTAGCCGCCCTGGCATCGGCCCATCATAGCCCTGGTCCGGTACTTGATTCCCACCATAGTATCCACGCCCAGGGGATTGTGGATGGCCTGGAGCAGCTCTGCCTTGGTCACTTTCTCGCAGCGGCAGATGACCTCGCCGTAATCCGGATTTTCCTGAATCAGGCGCGCCTGTTCCTCTTTGGTCTGCTCCGCAAAGCGGATGATGCCTGTTCGGACAGGGTTGAAATCCAGATTGGGCTTTAACTCCTCCCGCTCCTTCATCAGGCTGATGGCATATCGGGCAATAGGAACCGCCGCAGTCAGCCCCGGGGACTCGATTCCCACCAGATTGATGGCGCAGGGCGCCAGATCGTCCCGGATTTCGATCTTAAAATCCTGGATCACGCCTTCATCATCTACCCATTTCGGCAAGATGCCGGAATAGTTGCGGATGTAGTTCCCTTTGCGGATACAGGGCCACAGCTTCGAAGCGCTTTCCGCCAGGTAATCCATATTCCGCTGAGGAACTCCATAGTAGGAAAAATCCGTCACGGTCTCCGCGTTTGGCCCGATGATCACGTTTCCATCGGTGGTATTGGTCACATGGATCCCCATGTAGGTATTGCTGGGCACAGGGTAAACAGGCATAGGAAGAAGGGGGCCGGTGCGCTTATCCAGGATAATGTAGTCACCCTTGGAGCCAATAACCTTGTACCCCCTGATCCCCAGCATATCGGAGATTTTTCCGCAGCCAAGACCTGCGCTGTTGACCACCCATCTGGTGTAAAAAGTTCCTTTCGGTGTTTCAATGGCGTAGATCCCATCCTGCCCCCGCTTAATTCCCGTCACCTCATGGTCCAGATAGTAGTCCACCCCGTTGTCGTGAGCATTTTCCGCCAGAGCGATGGTATAATTAAAAGGGTCTACAATGCCGCTGTTTGGGGAAAACATGGCAAATTCTCCCACCACCGCAGGAACCAGGCGGTGAAGCTCTTCTTTATCAATGATCACAAGACCTTTGGTCCCATTTTTCTCCCCCTGCTTCAAAGTTCTCTCCAGAGTCTCCATGTCCTCTTTGGTGTTTCCCACCAGAACCTTGCCGCAGCGGATAAACCGGAATCCCAGCTCTTTGGAGAGCTGGTCCATCATCTGATTTCCCTCCACACAGAGCCTGGCCTTCAGGCTCCCGCAGTCGTAGGCAAAACCGCCGTGGACTACGCCGGAATTTCGCCCGCTGGTTTCATAACAGACGTCCAGATTCTTTTCCAGAACCCCGATTTTCAGCTGATAACGGGACATCTCCCTGGCAATGGCGCTGCCTACCACGCCGCCGCCGATGATCAGTACATCGTATTGCCGTTCCATTTTCTTCCTCCTGACTTGGGATTTGGGTGAGTTTGTCTTGCGGAACAAATTCATCCCATGAATATACTTTATTTTTACCATATGGCGTGTGATATGTCAAGAAAAATGGGATGGTTTCAAAAAATTCATCCCATGGATATTTCTTGCCTTAACACTTTAAATTTGTTTGTAAACCTTTCTTTTTCATGATAAAATGGTGATATCTTAAATCAGATCCAAATTCCTCACACGGAGGGATATCTGTTTGTTCTGTTCCGTCTTTTCTATATTCTTTCTCAATCATTCACGGAACAATTCCCAAGCAGAATTGCACAAACCATTATTCTATTG
>ERZ1643246.1306-NODE-1306-length-27607-cov-4.980800_pt1 | contig 27607 bp, 18 predicted proteins | sample MGYA00579265_ERZ1643246 | MGnify/ENA primary metagenome ERZ1643246 (study PRJEB29033, sample SAMEA4952261) | chicken gut metagenome | biome: Broiler Chicken; feature: Gastrointestinal Tract; material: Caecum | place: Ireland | collected 2018 | study: Broiler...
CGAGATACTCCATGCCCTTGTCGCGGATGCAGTCTACAATCCGGCTCAGGTTTTCATAGGAGGGAACGCCCCACGTGGTGCAGTATTCATTGAACATCACGGGAGGCAGGCGATCCTTGTCCACAAAATCCTCCATGTGGATGGTAAGCAGCCGCTGGAACACCTGATCCGCCGCTCCGCGGCCCGCCGTGAACAGCGCTTCCGGCCCGGTGAGAGATCCGCCGGGCTGCAGCGTCTTCCACCAGTGGCCGAATTCATAGCCCGCCTGGGCGGCCGTCATGGAAAGGCCGCTGTCCTTGCGGCGCAGCTCCATCCCCCAGGAAGCGGGGCACGCAAGCTGCATGGCCCACACGACGCCGCGTTTTTTGTCCTCCACGGCGGCGAAGGGGTGGTAATGGCGCACCGGCATGGAGCCGACCTGGCCGAAGCGCTCCACGCGGAAGCCGTGCGTGGACCACGAGGGCTCCAGCCCGAGCGATTCCACGCTCTCACACACAAAGCGCCCTTCCGCACTCCAGGCGGAACGCGCGCGGTGCACAGCCAGGCAGCCCGGCGCGTCGCCGTCCTCAAACGGCGTCAGGCCGCCCATGTTCACGCTGGAAAGATATTCGAGCGTCAGGGGGGCGGCTGTCTCATTCACAAACGTGGTGGAAACGCGCACCGCCTTCAGGCCCTCGTGCCAGGTGACCGTGTGGCGTGCCACACGCCCCTCCCCGTCGGAAAGGGTGGTCACAATGCGATCCCCCTCCTGCTCCTGGGAAAGGAAATGCATCCGCATGGTGGAGGCGGATTCACACATTGTGTGGCCGTTGCCGTAAGCGGGGGGAACGAGATCGCCGCGCACATGCACCTGCACGAGGCTGTCTACGGCGCAGTCTTTTTTCACGATATCGGGCTCCGTTTCCGCCGGAATCAGGAGAAAGCCGACATGCTTTTCCTCATCCGTCAGGTAAAGGGCGGCCATGTCCCCCAACGGAAAACGGCTCATTATGGTTGCCATCAGGAATCCTCTCCTTCTGTTTTTCATAATCTCAGGCCGGGCCTGCTTGTTTTTAAAAAATAGCATAGGAAAGCGCCCTTGTCAAGATTGCTCGAAAAAACATCATTCAGCGCATTTTTCCGTTGACATCGCCTGCCTGTTGTGATATGATGACGGCAGAAAAGTAAAACGTTTAGCTTGTGCCGGGCGAAAAAACGCCGGCCGTTCGCATCAGTGCGGACGAGGGAGGGTTCAGGCTGCTTTCAAATAATTTCCGGTTTGATCTCGCTGTTCGACTCTCAAATTTTTTGCGGACTGAAAACGAAACGTTTTGCTTATTTCAAAATGGAGCGGGCTGCCCGCTCCCATGACTTCCCCGAAACAAAAGGAGTGTAACGGAAAATGGCGGAAAAATTTCAGGCAAGCTTTGATTCCCTGCGTCAGTACCAGTGCCCGGACTGGTTCCGCGACGCAAAATTCGGCATCTGGTCCCACTGGGGCCCGCAGTCTGTCCCCATGTACGGCGACTGGTACGCCCGCAACATGTACATCCAGGGCACGCCGCAGTACCTCTATCATCTGCGTCATTACGGCCACCCGTCCAAGTTTGGCTACAAGGATCTCTGCGCACTGTGGAAGGCCGAAAAGTTTGATCCGGAAGCCCTCATGGATCTCTATGTAAAGGCCGGTGCGCGCTATTTTGTCGGCCAGGCCATGCATCACGACCATTTCTTCAACTACGATTCCGCGCTGAACCGCTTCAATTCCGTTCAGGTGGGCCCGCACAAGGATATCTGCGGCCTGTGGAAGAAGGCGGCGGACAAGCACGGCCTGCCCTTCGGCCTCACGGAGCACCTCGGCGCGTCGTTCTCCTGGTGGTATGTGAACAAGAACCACGACAGCTACGGTCCCTATGCCGGTGTGCCGTATGACGGCAACGATCCGGCCTACCGCGATTTCTATCATGACAACGCTTCGGAGCACATCGACAACGAAGGAACCCTGGATCTGCACAAGTGGTACACCAAGAACCAGAAGTTCCGCGAATACTGGCTGGCCGTCATGAAGGAACTCATCGACAAATATCAGCCGGATCTGCTCTACTCCGACGGCGGCCTGCCGTTTGCCGAGCTGGGCGTGGGCAACCCCGGCGATGCTGACTATTCCTTCGGCCTGGAAGCCGTGTCCCATCTCTACAATACGTCCATTGCAAAGTACGGCGAAAACCGCGCCGTATACAACCAGAAGGATCGCCGGCCGGAGGTTTACCGCATCGGCGTGCTCGACATCGAGAAGAGCCAGCTGCCCGACATCCTGCCGCAGCCCTGGCAGACGGACACCTGCATCGGCAACTGGTTCTACGATGTGCGTCAGACCTTCAAGCGTCCTTCCCACATTGTGGAGATGCTCGTCGACATCATCTCGAAGAACGGCACCATGCTGCTCAACGTGCTCCAGCGCCCGGACGGCTCCATCGACGACGAGGCCGTTTGGATTCTGGAATCGCTGGACGGCTGGTTCTCCGTCTGCAGCGAAGGCGTCTACGGCACGCGCCCGTGGCGCATTTCCAGCGAGGGCGATACCCGCACCGTGCTCGAAGGCTTCACCGAGACGGAGGCCGCCTGGACCTCCTCGGATTACCGCTTCACCTGCAAGGGCAACACGGTTTATGCCTTCCAGATGCGCGCGCCTGAGAACCGCACCGCCGTTGTCAAGAGCTTCCTGCCGAGCGAGAAAGTCCGCTCTGTGCGCCTGCTGGGCGAAGGCAATGTGCCGTTCGCGCAGAACTTCGGCACACTCACCGTCAAGCTGCCGGACAAGATGCCCACGGACATGGTCAACTGCCTGGCAATCGAACTCGAAAACGCCTGATTTCCCTCATAGACGCTGGCCGGACCCGGAGACGGGTCCGGCCTTCTTTTTCCACATTTTTTCGGAAAACGGCGCAAAAAAGGAGGCCCCCAAAGGGAGCCTCCTCCGCATCGCCGGAAAAACCGGCGCACTGCATTTATTCGATGGTGATGGCCGTCACGCTGCAGGCCGGCAGGGTGAGGCACAGGGAGCCGTCCTTCCACTGCACGTCGAGCGGGACGGGCTTCACGGCGTCGGGCTGATCAAAGGTGTTGTGCGCGTCCATCACGCCGGCGAGCGTGCGGGCAGACGCCTTCGCGCCCTCGCGGCCGGGCACATGCACGGTGAGCGGTTCCCCGCCGGAGAGCGAGGTGTTGGCCACGGTGATGTGAATGCGGCCTTCGCTGTCCATCGAAGCGGATTCGTGCAGGTTCGGCACGCGGCTTTCCTCGTCGCCGACCTCGCGCGTCTCCGTGTAGCTTTCCAGCAGGTTGGCGTCCTGATGATCCTTGTAGAGATCAAACACGTGGTACGTCGGGGTGAGCAGCATCTTCTCGCCGTCGGTGAGCACCATGGCCTGCAGCACGTTGATCGTCTGCGCAATGTTCGCCATGGTCACGCTGTCCGCGTGGCGGTTGAAGATGTTGAGCGTGATGGCCGCGGTGACGGCGTCGCGCATGGAGTTCTGCTGATAGAGGAAGCCGGGGTTCGTGCCGGGTTCGACGTCGAACCACGTGCCCCACTCGTCCACCACCAGATCCACATGGCGTTCCGGATCGTGGCGGCGCATGATTTCCAGGTGGTTCGAGATGAGCTCCTCCATCCAGAGCGCGCTCACGATGGTGGACCAGTACTCTTTCTCCGGGAAACCGGTGGCAGAGCCCTTCTTCGACCAGTCGTGCGCGTCAATGCGCGTGTAGTAGTGCAGGCTGATCGCGTTGCAGTACTGCCCGGCCAGGGCCATGAATTTGTCGGTCCACTCGTAATCCTCCACGTTCGGGCCGCACGCGATCTTGTAAATCTTGTTGTCGCCGTAGTTGCGGACATACGTCGCATAGCGGCGGAACTGATCCGCGTAGAATTCCGGGCGCATGTTGCCGCCGCAGCCCCAGTTTTCATTGCCCACGCCGAAGTAGGTGAGCTTCCAGGGCTCCTCGCGGCCGTTCTTGCGGCGCAGCTCCGCCATGGGGGAGACGCCGTCGAACGTCATGTACTCGACCCACTCGCTCATCTCCTGCACGGTGCCGCTGCCCACGTTGCCGTTCACATACGGCTCGCAGCCCAGTTGGCGGCACAGCTCCATGAACTCGTGCGTGCCGAAGGAATTGTCCTCCACAACGCCGCCCCAGTTCGTGTTCACCATGCGCTTGCGCGTTTCCTTCGGGCCGATGCCGTCCTTCCAGTGATACTCGTCTGCAAAGCAGCCGCCCGGCCAGCGCAGCACGGGAATGCGGATATTCCGCAGCGCCTCCACAATGTCGGTGCGCATCCCGTTCACGTTCGGAATGGAGCTGTTTTCTCCCACGAAGAAGCCGTTGTAGATGCAGCGGCCCAGGTGCTCCGAAAAGTGGCCGTAGATGTTGCGGTTGATCACAGCTCCCTTTCGGGCTATGTTGACGAAAAGATTTGCCATGTTCGTATCCTCATTTCTGTAATTGGTAAAAAGCTTTCGTGCGCGGCCGGTGCGGAAGGCGGAAATTACGCCTCCTTCACGTCAAAGAAGCAGCAGAGCGTTTCCCTGCCGGTGAGCTCCAGGCTGCGGCTGTCCGGCTGGGAACCGCCGGCCGTCAGGCAATAATGGCCGGGCAGCACGGCGCGGGAGCCGTCTTCCGCCACGGTGAGCATGGCAGAGGCCGGAATCTGCAGCGTGATGTCTTTCTCCTCGCCGGGGGCCAGCTCCACGCGGGCAAAGCCGCACAGGCTGCGGATGGGCTGGTTTTCGCCCGGACGGCCGGAGAGATAGAGCTGCACCACTTCGGCGCCGGCGCGGGAACCGGTGTTGCGCACCTTCACCGTCACCTGCATGTCGCTGCCCGCGGCAATCGACTCGGGCGCATCCAGCTTCTCATAGGAGAACGTCGTGTAGGAAAGGCCGTAGCCGAAGGGATAGAGCGGCTCCTCATGCAGATAGCGGTACGTGCGGTCCTTCATGCTGTAGTCTTCGAAGTCCGGCAGCGGATTCGACGGCGCATAGAAGGTCACGGGCAGACGGCCGGAGGGGCTGAACTTGCCCAGCAGCAGCTCCGCCACAGCCTGGCCGCCCCAGGCGCCGGGATACCAGGCCTGCACGATGGCGGCGCAGTGCTCCTGCGCGTAGCTCAGGTTGAGCGCGCTGCCCGCCAGCATCACGAGGATAACCGGCTTGCCGGTGGAGACAACCGTCTCCAGCAGCTCCTGCTGAGCCGGCGGCAGGTCGAGGCCGAGCTTGTCGCCGGAAGCGCTCAGGTTCGAGGTGTCGCCCTGCTCGCCTTCCATGGTCTCGTCGAGGCCGAGGCAGAGCACCGTCACGTCGCTCAGGGAGGCGACGGCCTTCGCCTCCGCCAGGCGGTCGCCCGGCAGGGCCAGGCCCTCCACGCGGTCCTTGAACAGGTGGCTGCCTTCGCTGTAGAAGAGGCGCACGCCGTCGCCCAGCTCCTGGCGCAGGCCTTCCAGCACCGTCACGCTGCGGGAGGGAGTGCCGTGGTAGTTGCCGTTCAGGGAGGCGCGGCTGTCCGCGTTCGGGCCGATCACGGCAACCTTGTGCAGCGCTTCGCGGTTGAGCGGCAGCAGGCCGTCGTTCTTGAGCAGCACCAGGGAGCGGCGTGCCGCCTCCAGAGCCAGCGCGTTGTGCGCCGGGGAATCGGTGTCCTCATAGGGGATCTTGTTGTATTCGCACTTCTCGTCGAACATGCCGAGCAGGTAGCGCGTGGTGAACAGCCGCTCTGCCGCCGTGGTGAGCTGATCCTCCGTGATCAGCCCCTGCTGCAGCGCCTCGAGCAGGTGGCCGTACATGGAGCCGCAGTTGACGTCGCAGCCGTTCTGCAGCGCCAGCGCCGCGGATTCCTCCGGCGTCGAGGTCACCTTGTGGGTCGTGTGGAAATCGCAGATGGCCCAGCAGTCGGAGACCACATGGCCCTCAAAGCCCCAGGTGTCGCGCAGAATGTCCTTGAGCAGCGTTTTGCTGCCGCAGCAGGGCTCACCGTTCGTGCGGTTGTACGCGCCCATGACGGCTTCCACGTTGCCTTCCTTCACGCAGGCCTCGAATGCGGGCAGATACGTCTCCCACATGTCCTTCGGCGTGGCGTGCGCGTCAAACTCGTGGCGCTTGCCCTCCGGGCCGGAATGCACGGCAAAGTGCTTGGCGCAGGCAGCCGTTTTCAGGTATTCGCCGTCGCCCTGCAGGCCCTTGATGAACGAGACGCCGAGACGGGAGGTGAGGAACGGATCCTCGCCGTACGTCTCGTGACCGCGGCCCCAGCGCGGGTCACGGAAGATGTTCACATTCGGGGACCAGAGCGTCAGGCCCTTGTAGATATCGCGGTCGCCCAGGGCGGACTGCATGTTGTACTTGGAGCGCGCCTCGTCTGCAATCACGGAGCCGATCTCCTGCATCATGGGCGCGTCGAACATGGCGGCCATGCCGATAGCCTGGGGGAACATGGTGGCCGTGCCGGCGCGGGCGACGCCGTGCAGACCCTCATTCCACCAGTTGTAGGCCGGGATGCCCAGCCGCGGAATGGCGGGAGCCTGGAACAGAAGCTGCGAAGCCTTCTCCTCCACCGTCATCTGCGCCACCAGTTCCTTGGCCAGCTTTCTTGCGGTTTCACGTTTCATCATTGCGTTGCACCTCTTGTTGAAAAAGTGGAGAGCAGGCCGCTGCCCGCTCACATGGTCATGGAATTATTGTTTCGCCGTGGCGCGCTCGTAGGAATACCCGCGGTCGCTTTCGCCGGAAACAGGCGTCAGCTCGAAATAGACGAGCGCGTTTTCCGCCAGCTCCAGCGAGAAGGTGAGCGCCTCGCCGCCGGAAAGGCGGCGCGTCTGCACGAAGGGGGAGGCGGCGCTGCGCAGCAGCTCCTTCTGCTCCTCCGTCAGGCAGGACGGCTCGCCCAGGTCATGCCATACCTTGAGCGGGTTGGCGTGGGTTTCGTCTACCGTTTTGGTCAGCAGGCACCAGCTGCCGCCGGCCTCCGGCAGGGTGAAGGAGAGCGTTTTCGGCCCGTCCGCTTCGTCCATCGTCACGTTCCAGGCCACGCCGGCATAGCTGCCGTCGGCACGGCGCACCGCAACGGCGTCCTCCGAACGCAGCGCGCAGCCGCCCTGCAGCTTCTTGAAGAACGCGAAGGTCCAGAACGTCGGCTTGGGGATGCAGCCGTTTGCCACAAGCCCAAAGCCGCCGTGGAACGGCGTGAAGGGCACGCCGCCTTCCTCAAACACGTCGCCGAACGTCCAGTAGGAATAGGAATCGTTCCAGTCGCCCAGGCTTGCGAGCAGCCGCGCGATGTAGGCCGCGTTGCGCGTCGTGTCGTGGATGGGGCTGTCCGGCCGGTAGGAGGTGTTGAATTCCGTGATGTGCATCGGAATCCCGCGGTATTCCTCGAAGCTGTCGATGATGCCGCGCGAAACCTCCAGCTCTTTCAGGCTTTCCTCCGGGCGGCGCAGCGTAGCATAGCTGTAATGTCCGCTTTCCTCAGGCGTGTCGAAGGTGTAGAAATGGCGCGTCACAAAGTCGAGGGGAATCTTCTTTTCACGGCAGAATTTCAGAAATTCGGTGAGCCAGCGCTCGTCGTCCACGCCGCAGATGGCCGGGCCGCCCACGGTGAAGCGGCCGTCCACCTCCTTGATGGCGCGGAACGTTTCCTCAAACAGGCGGAAATACTCCGGCATGTCGGCGCCCTTCCAGAAGCCGGGCAGGTTCGGCTCGTTCCACACCTCAATGGGCCACGTCAGCACGTCTGCGCCGTAGCGATCCAGCAGGTGGCGGAGCAGCGCCTGCACCATGGCCTTCCAGTCCGCATAGGAGCGGGGCGGCGTGACGTTGCCCTTCCAGTAAAACACCGTCTGGTCGCCGGAGGCCATCTTTTCCGGCATGAAGCCGAGCTCCAGGAAGGGGCTGAGCCCCACGGAGCGGTAGCCGTCCATCACGCGGTCGAGGTATGTGAAATTGTACTCCGCGTGCGTTTCGCCGTTTGCGTCCTGATAGGTGTGGTAGATCGCCATGTCATCGCAGAACAGACCGTGGCCGCGAATGTGCTGAAAGCCGATCTCCTTCTGCGTCAGGCGAAGCTCGTCCATGTATTCCTGGTGCAGCGCCAGGCCCATGCGGCCCGTGCCGATGCAGAAGTCGGTCCGGTTGCGGAACGACTGGCTGCACGCCGGGTCAAGCCGGTATTGTTTTTCCATCATAGCTGTTTTCCTTCCTTTTTACCAGATTCGGTATTTGCCGCTGAGCGCCAGAAGCGCGAAGAAATAGAGGCAGTTGTCATAATAACGGCGGCCGCCCTTGCGCAGCGGCGTTTCCCAGAAGCGGCGCACCCACTCCTGCACGTGCGTGCCGTCCGAGGCGAGGGACGTCTCCGCCAGCGTGGCCAGCAGCCCGACAGGATGCAGGGCCATCATGCCCTCGACGGGCGTGCCGTCAATGAGAAACACGCCGTCCGTGCGGCCGCCCTGCTCTTCGCTGAAGAAGCGCTGGATGCGCGCCGCGTTGCCGCGCTGCCATTCGTCCGCCGCAAACCAGGCCCAGTCCAGGCCGATGTTTGCCGCCGTGCGGTAGGCGTCGCTGTAGAACCAGTCGTGCCGTCCGCCGTAAAGGTGCGGCGGCGTCTTCTGCGGCGTGCCGTCAAACGCGGCGTATTCCGCGCTCAGGCCCGTTTCGCCGTGGCAGGCCAGATGCAGGTATTCGCGGCTGGCCCGCGCCGCCCGCTTCCAGAAGGGGCGGTCCTCCTCGTTGGCCCATAGGCTGAACAGATCATAGAAATGCGGCAGGTGATAGGAGGGGTCCGAAAAATCACAGCCCGCCACAAAGCGGATCAGATGGTTTTCCGGGTCCCACATGGCGCTGCCCGTGCCGGGCTGTTCGCCCTTGTGCACGCAGTCGTGCAGGATCTGCCGCGCTTCGGCGGAGTAGTTGAAGCTTCCCTCTCCGTCGCCCCAGCGGTGGGAGGCGAAGAACAGGGCCATGGCGAAGTATTCCTCGCCGTCCGGTGCGGCGCCCTCGGCGTTCTTTTTGCCGTCCGGCGCGCAGCTCCAGGCAAAATAGCCGGCCTCCGGCCCGCTCGTCTGATACATGTACGTTTTGGCCCATTTCCAGATCCGGTCAAACAGATCCTTCCGGTCCATCTGTACGCACATCATCATGCCGTAGGACATGCCCTCCGTGCGGGCGTCATAGTTGCCCGTGTCCTCCAGGTAGCCCATGTCGCTGCCCGATTCGTGATAGAAGCGATCCTCCTCCGGGCCGAAGAAGATGGTTTGGAACGTATCCTCCACGCGGCGATCGATCTCTTCCTGCGAATAGCCGCATTCCGCGAAAAGGTTGCGGTATGTTCCGGTGTAAAATGCGCCCTGCATCAAAAGTCCTCCTTCCGTATGTGGGGCGGTGCGCCGTTCAGCCCTGCTCCGGCAGATCCAGCATCCAGCGGATCGCCGGTTCCAGCCTGGCGTTCCAGAATTCGCCGCTGTGTGTCCCCGGTCCTTCCTCATAGTGGAACGGCACGTTCTGTTCCGTGAGGAAACGGCGGAATTCCTGATTCGGCTCATAGAGGAAGTCCTCCGTGCCGATTGTCAGGAAGAGGCCCGGCAGCGGCTTGCCCGCCTGCACCAGCTCCTTCACAAGCGTTTCGGGGCTGTTGCGGCTTTCGGCGAGCGCTTCCGGTTGGCCGAACATAAGGCTGTAGTACTCGTAGTTCGCAACGCCGTCGGGCGCCGTCTCCGGCCGCATGGCAGCCACCCGGCGCTCGATAAGAGCGGGGGAAAAGGCCGCGATCTTCGCAAAGGCGTCCGGGTAAGCAAAACCGGTATGGACGGCGCCGAAACCGCCCATGGAGATGCCCGCCACGAATTGATCCTCCCGCTTGCCCGAAAGACCGAACGCGCGGTGGGCAAAATCGGGCAGCTCCTTCCCCACAAATGTGCCGTACTGCCGGCCGGTGGCTTCGCCGTCGAGGTAAAAGCTGTTCTCCCCGTCCGGCATGATCAGGGCCAGATTGTATTTTGCCGCAAGGCTGTAGATTGGCGTGTCGAGCTTCCACGAGGCGGCATCCCCCGTGTAGCCGTGCAGGAGCAGCACCGTCTTGGGCGGGCGGGCAAACTGCTCCGGGTTTGCGTTCCGATCGGCGTCAAGCGGCAGATAGACATAGAACGATACGCTGCGGGTCAGCGCCTGGGAAAAATACCGTGCGTGAAAGTCAGCCATGTCCGTTCTCCTCTCTCAGCACCACGTTACGCCTTCGGGGCGGCGTCGGTGAGGAAGCCCATCACAGGGGAGGCGGGGCAGGCTTCCGTTTTCGGCTCGTCATAGAACGTCATGCGGCGCGGATCGCTTTCCTTCCAGGCCGGCCATTCCTCCTGCTGAGTGCCGTCGGCGTCGCGGCCGTTCGGGTCGCCCGTCTTGATGAAGTTGGCCCAATAGTTGCACATCTGGCGGGACAGATCGTAGTGCTTGCCGGTGAAGGGACGCCAGCACTTGCCCAGCGTCTCAAAGAAGAACCAGATATCGCTCGAATGGAACGCGCCGTGGCCGTCACCGGGGATCTCCGGCCCGAATTCATAGACATACGTGGCATTCTTCTGCCCGGCTTCCGCGCGGCGGCGGCACAGAATGCGCATGGCCAGCTCAATGGAGGCCACCGTGCCGTTCTTCTCTGCCGTCTCAAGCCCGTCGTCCGCGCCGGTGAGCGCCAGGAATTCGGCGGCATTGCCGCCGAAGCAGCGGCTTGCCATGGCTTTCAGCTCCTCCACGCTCTCCGCGTTCGGGGAAGTAAAGAATTCGTTGTTCGTCTCGCCCATGAGCAGCGGCTTGTCCGGCAGGGCGCCGCGCAGTGCGGCTTCCCAGCTGCTGCACGTCTGGAATTTGCCGTCGATGGCAATGTTCCAGTTGTGGCCGAATGCGTGGTATGCCTTGAGCACATCGCGGGCCGGCACACGGCGCGCCTCCTCCAGCGAGGAAACGCCCAGGAAGCGGAAGAACTCCACGCCCTTCTGTTCCGTTTCCGCCAGCGTGAGGGGAGAGAACGCGTCCTTCTCATACGGGCGGTAGAAAATGCCGCTCTGCACAATCGCGTTCTGGAAGCAGGCCGCGCTCGCCGGGTTGTTGAGCTGCGCCATCACGCTGGCGCCGCCGGCGGACTGGCCGCCGATGGTGATGTGATCCGGATCGCCGCCGAAGGCTGCAATGTTGCGCTTCACCCAGAACAGGCCCGCCTGCTGGTCGAGCAGGCCGAAGTTGGCAGGCGCCTCGGGCGCTTCCGCCGTCAGCTCGGGATGGGCGAAGAAGCCGAACACGTTCACGCGGTAGTTCACGGTGACAACCACCATGCCGCGGCGCGCCAGGCGCTCGCCGTCAAATTCCATCTCCGCCGTGTAGCCGCACTGGAAGCCGCCGCCGAAGTACCACACGAACACCGGCAGTTTCTCGTCCCCCGTGACGGCGGGCGTCCAGATGTTCAGGTAAAGGCAATCCTCGTCCATGGGGATCTGCGGATCCACATGCCACTCCCTGGCATAGAGCTCGTCCGGATTTTCGCCGGGTGTGCCCTGCATGGAAATGGGCGCAAACTCCAGGCAGTCGCGCACGCCGGCCCAATTTGCCGCCGGCTGCGGTGCGCACCAGCGCAGCTTGCCCACCGGCGGGGCGGCAAACGGAATGCCGCGGTAAACCGTGATGCGCGGGTTGCCGGCCGGCATGCCGCGCACGGATCCATTTTCAGTCTTTGTTGTTCTCAGCATGGAAAACTTCTCCTTTTACAGTTCCATAAAATTGAGAGGAAAGCCGCCGAAACGGCACTGCCTTTCAACATGCCAACCGGCCGTGCAGGGAAGCGCGCGCCGCTTCCCCCCCGGCCGGTTGGTCGGCAGGCCCGTGCGGGCCCGCCCTCATGCATTCATTTCACCGTCACGCGCAGCGAGACCTCGCGCAGGGCGGGGTTGACGTCGCGTTCCGGGGAAAGGTTGAAGCGCGGTCTTCCGTCTGTGTCAAAGTGAACGCGGCGAATGCCGGCGCAGCGCTCATGGCTTTCATAACTGACCTCGCCGTGGAAAGCAATCCACAGGTTGCCGAGATCGTCGCGGAAGAAGGAGTTGTGCCCGGGGCCGTATTCCCCGGCCACCGACTGGTAGTGCAGCACCGGCGTGAGGCTCTTGTGCCAGTTGGCCGGATCGGAGAGATCGTCGTGCGGGTCGGCCGTCAGCATGCCCACCACGTAGGTGTAGTCGTTCGCCGCGCCGCCGCTGTAGCTCAGATAGACGCAGTCTTCCGTGACAAACGGATGCGGCCCTTCGTTGTTGATCGTGCCCTGCATGTTCTCCCAGCTCAGGATGGGGCGGGTGAGCAGGCGCGGCTCGCTTGCCAGCATCCAGGGCTTTTCCTCATTGAGTGCGGCAATGTAGATCATGGAACCGGTGTCGAGCGGTGAGTTGATGCCGTTGCGGTACGACCAGGCCACATAGGCGCGGCCGCCCGCCTGGATCACCGTCATGTCAAGCGTGATGCCCTTTTCTGCCAGCGGGGCGCCGTCCGCGCGCACAAGGCGCTTCGGCTCCTCCCAGCTTGCCGGGTCAATGAAGCTCCCGCCGCGGCGCAGGTGCATCACATGGCACTGCGGCCCCCAGACCTTGCCGCTGATGGCAAAGAAGATGTAGGGTTCGCCCCCCACTATGTGGAATTCCGGCGCCCAGAACGTCTGCACATGGCCCTTTTCCTCATCATAGGGCAGGATCAGGTGCTGCTCGATGCCGGGGCGGAAGAGTTCCTCAGGGGTGTCCGCCTCGCACACGTAAAAGCCGACGTCGTTGAGCGTGTCGTTTGTGAACAGCAGGTAATACTTGCCCTCCCACGGAACAATCACGGGGTCGCCCGTTCCATGTGTGAGCGGGAAGGGATACTGGTTGCCGTGCAGCGTGCCGCGCACGGTGTACTCGCCCGGCTTCGTGAAATCTATACCGGAAAGATCCCAGTCCACCTTCTGCGGGGCGGTGGAACCGTCCGTGTAGACGGCGGTGGCGGCAACGGCCTTCACATCCTCCGCACAGCCGGCAGAAACGGAGGCAGGCACGCGTGTGGCGCAGTGGGAGAGCTCTCCCCAGTAAAGCGCCAGCTTGTCCGCCAGGGAAGCGTCGATTGCGGTGCTGTTCCCGGGTGCGGCGCCCTCCGGCAGGCCGTTCACGGCTTCGGTGTTTTCTTCCGCTTTCCAGGCAGCGGATTTTGTCTCGATCGCGGTGCCGGGCAGGGAAGAAAACAGCGTTTCATAGCTGCCGGAAGCAGCCTGCCAGGCAAACACGTAGCCGCTTCCCCTGCGGCACACGCGCAGCGCCTGCACCGGTTCGGTCCCCAGTGCAAAGGGCTCAAGCGCCGTGAATGTCATAAAATCTTTCGTTTTCCACACCAGCACGCGGCAGGCAGGATCCGGTTCCCCCATTTCCTGCGTGCGGATGGCCGCAATGCCCCAGCCGCCCTCCGCGAGGGGGAACACACAGGGATTTTTCAGACTCTTCGTGTCAAGCGTATTGTCCGGCGTGACGTCGGCCGGTGCAAACAGGACGCCGTAATTCTGATTCAGGGGTTCATAGCTGCGCCCGTCTCTGCACACGGCGAGATGAATGGCATAGGCCAGCCCGCAGGGGATGGTTCCCGGCTTCGGCTCACGCGTATAAACAAGAAGGGCAGCGGTTTTTCTTTTGAGAATTCCTTCCATGGTGCGATTCCTCCTGGTGGTGACAGTGTGTTTCGTTTGGGTTCAGGCGCGCGGCTTGCGCGGATCGATGGAATAGACGCGGCCGGGCGTCAGATCGGCGAAGGGGCCGGGCAGCCTGCGGCGGCAGGGGGCGGTGCCGTAAAAATCGTCCGCCGTCTCAAAGGAGGCGGGAACGGCAGCAATGCGCGCGATGTCCGTCTCGCAATAGCCGTGGTCGGGGCCGTAGGCTTCGCATGTTTCGCCCTGCGCGGGCTTCACGCAAAGCGTGAGCGCTTCCGTGTCGACGGCAATGTCGAAGAGCGCTTCCTGGCCCTCGCGGTCAAAGCCGAAGAACTCCTGCCAGGCGTCCAGATTCAGGCAGACCTCGGGAGCGGGATAGAGCACGCGCAGATAGCCGCCGGGCATCTTCACATAGAGATTGCCCTGGGCATCGTTGTCGCGCGTCGGGAACTTGATCGCAGCCTCGCCGCAGTCATAGAAGAGGTTGTTGCGGATGCGCGCCTCACGTCCCGTGCCGCCGCGCCCCGTGCGGGAAATGCGGAAAGCCACAGGCTTCACGAAGTAGCCGGCGCTGCGGCAGCGGCCGATCAGGTTGTGCTCCACATGCAGGCGGTCGGTGCCTTCTCCGTACACGGCGTAGCCGTTCACCACGCCGTGCTCCTCCATCTTGTACCAGCCGGTGGAACCCGGCTCCACCGGAACGTCGGCCGGGTTGAAGCGGCCCTCCACGTTCCAGAAAATATTATTATCGATCAGGTTCACGCCGTCGCGGGAGCACTCGATGAAGATTGCCTCGCGCTGCTCAATGCCGTCGAGGAACAGGTTGCGCGTGATGCGGTTGTTCTCGTTGCCCACGTCCATCCACAGGTGGTCGGCGCGGAAGGTCTTCGTGAACACGTTGCGGCGAATCAGGCTGTTCACGCTGTTGTGCACCTTGATGCCGCCCGCTTCCCAGGAAAGCTCCATCTTCTGCCAGCCGGTGCCGGTGATGAGGTTATCCTCAATGAGCAGATTGGTGGCAAACAGGCCGGCAATGCCGCACACGCCCGCGTCATGAATTTCGCAGCCGCGCACCACGCTGTGGCCGATGATCTGGCCCTCGTCCACTCTATGATGCCAGCATTCATTGCCGATGTCAACCCCCACCGTGTTGGCCCAGTCAATTTTGCAGTTTTCAATCACCCAGTGGTGGCCGCGGAACGCGGAGAGCGCGCCGCGCTGCGGTACCGGGCCGCCCATGGAGGCGTGCGCGCACGTGATGCCCTTCACCTTGATGTAGGAGAGGAAGGGCGTTTCCGGCGCAAAGCACTGCTCGCGGCAGGTGAGCTCGATCAGGTGATCCTTCGGATCGCCGTCGTCTGCCAGGCGGAAATGCACCGTCTGGCCGTTTGCTTCCACCCAGTAGGAGCCGGGCGTCTTTGTCATCTGGTTATAAAGCGCCACCTGCGTGAGCGGTTTGCCGTCGCAGAATACCATGCCGCGCCGGTTCAGGTAGGTGGTCATGTCCGTCTTGTTGTATTCAATGAACAGGCGGTCGTGCAGGATGTTGACGGCGCAGAACGGGTTATAGCCGCGGAATTTGTCCGGATCAAGCTTTGTCTCCCAGATGCGCACCGTTTCCGGCGCGAGGGACTGCGGCATCCCCTGCGGCACCTTGTTCCAGTTCTCGCTCGGTACGAAGTCCGTCGCCTGCTCGGAGGCTTTTATGATCACTTCGCCGTCGCCGAACGATTCATAGCACACCATTTTCTCCGGGCCTTCTCCGCCGCGGCGCGGGCGCACCCATTCGCGGTACACACCGCCGTGGATCAACACGCGCTCACCCGGCTGCACGCGGTCGGCCGCTGCCTGAATGGTGCAGAGCGGGTGATCAGCGCTGCCGTCGTTGTCATCGCTTGCGTTTGCGGCAGCGGGGTTCACGTGGTAATCGCGTGTGGGGTGCTGCTCCGTCTCCCAGAAGGCAAAGCGCTCGCCGTAGGGCAAGCGGTCCTCCGTGTCTCCCTCCACGCGGCCCGGCACGGCGGCCACGGCAAGATAAGCCGCCTTCGGGCGGTAGCCGTTGGAGAAGAGGAGCGGCTTGCAGGGGCAGCCGCGGAAACCGATGAGCCAGCTCTCCTCGTCCTGCATGTTCCAGAAGGTGACGCTCGTCAGGTTGGCGGCACCCTCCTTCTTGGCGCGCAGCAGCACGGTGAACAGCTCCTGATAGCGCCGCGCCACTGCCTCGTCGCCTGCGGGGGAGACGTCGGGATTGAACAGATCAAGTTCCGTGACATGGATTTCCAGACCGAGAGCGCCGAAGCTGCGCAGGGCGCTGTCGTAATCGCTCATGCGGGAGCCCATCGTCAGGTGGCTCTGCATGCCCATGCCGTCCACAAGGCCCTCCGCCAGCAGCGGCTTCAGGATAAGGTTCTGAATCGCCTCGCACTTTTCGGGGCGGAACGTGTCATAATCGTTGTAAAAGAGCTTCATGTCGGGCGAAGCGTATTTTCTCGCAATGCGGAATGCCTGCAGCACGAAATCCTCGCCCACCGTTTCCGTCCACAGGGAGGGGCGCATCTTGCCGTTGTCCACAGCCTCGTTCACCACGTCCCAGGCATAAACGATGCCGGGGTATTCCTTCTGTGCAAAGCCGATCACCTGGCGGATATAGGAATCCAGGCGGGCCAGCATGGTTTCACGGCCGGCGAGCGGGGCGGAAGGCGAGCGGCTGTAGCGCTCCGTGAAGAACCAGCGCGGCGTCTGGTTGTGCCAGGCGAGCGTATGGCCGCGCATCCCCATGTGGTGTTCTTTTGCAAACTCAAAATAGTTGAGGATGCCGTCGAAGCGCAGGGCGGGGCTGAGCAGGTGTGCGTCAGGGTTTTCACAGTTTTCCGCCTCGTCGAGCAGGCATTCCGGCTTCATGTCGTTTTCACACGTCAGCGAATTGTATTGCTCCGCCAGCGCACGCAATGCGGCCGGGCGTTCAAACGCCTGCGCCGATACGGCTGCGCCAATGCGGCAATACGGGCTGTAGACTTTCTGAAGACTCATGATTGTTTTCACTCTCCAATCCCAAAAACAGATGTTTGAGTCCGCGCCGCCCGCTCTCTCCGCGGGGCTTCTCCCCGCGGAGCGGCGGCGCGCAGCTCCTTCCCACAACCGCCCCGGCCCTCCGGCCGGGAGCGAAGCGTTCCAGTTGATTTCCCGTTTTTTCGTCCAAAGAGAGGCAGGGGGCCGGCCGTCAATTGCGGCCGGGAGATGGACGGAAGAGGGAAACCAGCCTTAAGGCGCCGCCATACGGCTTCCGTTTGGAAGCCGCACGGCGCTGCCTTAAGGCGGCCGTCAAAAAGGACGGCGGCCCTAATGCAGCAGAAAGCGAAAAAAGAATGAAAGAAGAAAAAAGAAAAGAAGTTTTTCAAAAAAAGAAAGGGGACCGGCGCGTAGCCGGTCCCCAATCTGTCCGTTCAAAGACGCCTGGACACGTGCCGTATGGGAACGTTATTCCATTGCCGCAATCTTTGCGTCAACCACAGGCTGATATTTCTCGGTATCGTATTCAACGAGCTGATCCCAGCCGAGGCCTTCGAGCTGAGTCTTCAGGTCGGTCCACAGCTGATCGTACTCAGCCTGGTCAGCAGCAAATACCATCTTCCAAGAAGTATCGGAAATCAGGTCACCGCACTGGCTGCGGATGAGGGCGATGTCGGTGTCATCACTCGGCAGAGGCATGTTGATGTTCGGAAGCATGGTGACTTCGTCATGAGCCTCCATGTATTTCACTTCGTTCTCTTCACCGAACATTTCGATCCACTCGTTCGTCGTGGCGGTCTTGTTCATTTCAATGGTGGAAGCCCACAGGCTGGGATCATAAGGCTCGCCGGTGAGCGGGTTCTTTGCAGCAGAGCCAACAATCCACTGGTTGATCTGGTCGTTGCCGTCGCTCCAGAAGCCGCCGCCGTACTCTTCCGGAACCTCAATGCTGGCGGTGAAGCGGTCCTGGCCTTCCTGGGTCAGGGTGTAGGTGCCGTCATCATTGACCGTGTAGATGAAGCCTTCAAGGCTGTTGTGCTGATACTGCAGACCCTCGGGGCTGGCGAGCCAGTCAAGGAATTCCACAATGCGCAGCTTCTTGTTGTCGTCCACAGAGGAACCGACGCCCCAGACGCGGCCATCGCCGTAGTAGGAGTCAGACTGCTGATAGTAGTGGAGTTCTTCCACCGGGACATACATGTAATTCTCGCGGCTCTCGCCATGAGACGGGGTGTTCCAGAAACCGTTCTGCCAGTTGTACCAGAACAGGTAAACTCTCTTCTGCTTCATCTTCGTCTCGCAGACGGTCGTCCAGTCCTGCGTAGCGGAGTCAGGGTCAACAAGGCCCATCTGGTTTGCCTTGAACAGGAAGTCCAGAGCCTTCTTGTAACCGCCCTCATCATCCGTCAAAGGAATGATGGTGTTTTCGGTGGTCTGCAGAATAGCGCCGTAAGGCATGCAGCCATACCACTGAGCAATCAGGTTGGCGTTCGCAATGGATTCACCGTCCCAGTCAGGCCACATGGAGATGGCATAGGCCGGGTCGCCGCTGGAGTTGGTCGGGTACTTCTCCATCATGTCTTTCAGCATGTTGAGGAGATCGTCCGTCGTCTTCATTTCCGGGGCGCCGACACCGACGTAATAATCCCACGGCACACGCGGAGCGGAAGCAACCGTCTCACCGACGAATGCGGTCGGGCCGTTGTTGTTCATGTTGCAGGGGATGGCGTAAATGCCGCCCTCGTCGCCGACGCCCATTTCCTGATTGAACTGATCGATCTGCTCCTGATACTCATTCAGGTTGCCGAAGCTGTAAACCAGATCGCTGATGTTCATGACCAGGCCGGAATTCACGCAGTCAAGCATATCGGCGTTGTCCAGGATGACGATATCGCCGAGGTTACCAGACGCCGTACGGGTCTGATACAGGGAGTTCGCATCGCCGGAAACCTGCGGGGCAATGATGTTCAGCTTGACATTCAGCTCGTCCTTCAGGACCTTGCCAAACCAGCCGACCTGCTCGCCCTGGAAGTTTGCAGCCACGTCGTAGATTTCAAACGTTACCTCTTCGTCGTGGGAAACTTCGGGAGTGCCACTTTCTCCCTCTTCGCCGCCGGAAGTAGTATCGCCGGCAGTAGAGGCCGTGTCACCGCCTTCGGCGGTGCTGGAAGCCGTATCCGTCTGGGAGCAGCCCAGCATGGACATGGCAACCATGATCGCTGCCAGAGACAGCGACAGAACGCGTTTTGCTTTCATGAAAATCCTCCTTTGCAATATATCGCAATTTTTATAAATAGAAGCCCAATGCTTCTAAATATAACAGATGGAACGGGGAACAATCAGCCCTTCACGGCACCAACCATGATGCCCTTGACGAAATAGCGCTGGAAGATGGGGTACACAAGCATAACAGGAATGACAACGATAACGGTGATGGTCATGCGGATACTGGTAGGAGTCTGCGTGGTGACACCGACGCCGGCCAGCGAACCACTGCTGGAACTGCCGCTGTTCTGAATGCCTGCCAAAGAGGAAGCCTGATTCAGATACTGATACAGGATGAACTGCAGGGGATAGAGCTTGTTGTCCGTCACGAGGAGCAGTGTATCCTGGAAGGCGTTCCACTGGTTCACGGCTGCGAAGATAGCGACCGTTGCCAGAATCGGCTTGATAACGGGAAGCATGATGCGGAAGAAAATCTTCATGATGCCTGCGCCGTCAATCTCGGCCGCTTCCTGCAGCTCCTTCGGAACGGATTCCACGAAGGTCTTCGTCAGGATGATGAAGAAGGGAGAAACGATAGCCGGCAGAACATAGCCCCAGAAGTTGTTCGTGAGGCCGAGGTTGCGCATGGTCAGGTACCATGGGATGATGCCGGCGTTGAAGTACATGGTGGCAACAACCATGCGGTACCAGATCTTGCGGTGCCACATCTTATCCTGCGTGAACATGAAGCCCAGGAACGCGGAGGCAGACACGGTGCAGATGGTGCCGAGAACAGTACGGGCCAGAGAGATAAACGCCGCGTTGCCGAGACCGGAAATCTGGAACGCTTTGAGGTAGTTCTGCAGATGAATGCCTTCCGGATAGAAGAGGATGACGCCACGCGAGCTCAGTTCATTGGAACTGATACTGTTGATGAAAATGTAATAGAACGGATAGATGCACAGAAATGCACAGATGGTAAAGATAGTGTAGCAAACAATGCTCAGCACAATGTCGCCGCCGGAACGAGCCTCATGGTGCTTGTGCGCTTTCACAGCTGCCGTTTGGGTTTTCATATTCCATCCACCGCCTTTCTCAAATAAAGCTCTCGCCGCGGATCAGCTTGGAGACGGTGTTCGCGCCTACCAGAAGCACTACGCTGACGACACTCTTCAACATACTGATGGCAACGGAGACGGAATAGCTGCCGGCGCTCATGGCCGTGTTGAACACGTAAAGGTCGAGCACCTGGATGTACTCCTTGTTGAAGGAATTCTGGAACACGTAATACTGTTCCATGCCGTTGTTCAGGAAGTTCGCGATATTGAGCATCAGCAGTACGAAGAACGTGGGCAGCAGGCAAGGAATGGTGATGTACCAAATCATCTTCATGCGGGTTGCGCCGTCGACTCTTGCGGCCTCATACAACTCAGCATCAATGCCGGAAATCGCGGCGATGTACATAATCGACGACCAGCCGAGGTTTTTCCACGTGAGCCACAGCCACTGCGTAAGCCAGACGCCGGGGCCGGACTGATTCAGGAAGAGAATGGGCTCTGAAATAACGCCCATGTTTTGAAGCAGGGTGTTCATCATGCCGGTGCTGTTGAACATACTGAACGCGATGGAGTACACCAGAACCCAGCTGATGAAGTTCGGCAGCGTGGTAACCGTCTGCACCACTTTGCGGAACGGCACGCAGCGCAGCTCGTTCATAAACACAGCGAACAGCATCGGCAGCCAGGAAGTGCCCAGCGAGATGCCGCTCATGACGAAGGTGTTCAGAAGCACCTGGCCAATCTGCTGAATCTTGATGTCCGATTCCACGAGGGAGGCAAACCATTTCAGGCCTACGAAATCATCCCACGAGAACGGACGCGGCGGTTTGTAATCGAAAAAGGCGTAAACCCAGCCGTAAAGCGGATAATAAGAAAAGACAAGGACAAGCAAAATGAAGGGAAGAACATAGAGGAACAGCTTGACCGAATCCCATTTCTTCTTGTTCCGCAAGGTTTTTTGCGTTGCTGCTGGCTTCATGACACAACTCCCTTTCCATAGTTTGGTTTGAGGCGGCACACCGCCCGGTTGATCGTTTTACCTTGCGCTGTGACTTGATTATAGATCGCTATTCATACTTTGTCAATAATTATTTTCGAAAAGGGGTCTTTTTATTGAAAATTAATAAGATGATTGAAAAATAAATAAAATAAATCATGACTGTAGAAAATCATTATTGATAATTTAACAAATTTGAAATTGTCAAACGATTAACGTATGCCTTTTTTTCTCTGCTTTCGTGTTTTTTTCTAAAGGAAAGAGGAAGAGATCTTCTATAACTTTCGTGCACAAAAGGGCTTTTTTCTTGGCAAAACGCGCAAAAAAAACTCCGGCCAGAAAATGGCCGGAGAAAGGAAATACGGAAAAAAGAAAAAACGTTTTACAGCGCTTTCACCGAGCATCGCTCGATCAGCGAACAGGGGATGGAAAGCTCAATGTGCTTCTTGGGAGGAAAAGATTGATGCTCATTCAGGAAATCCATCAGCAGCCTGGCGGCGTTGTCGCCGATCTCCGCCAGGGGCAGCTTCATGGTGGTGAGAGGCGGGCAAAGGTGCTCTGCCAGATCCTGATTGTCGAATCCCATCACGGAGAGATCCACACCGGCGCGCATGCCTCGTTTGTCGAGATAACGATAGATGCCGTCCGCCATGCGGTCCGACATGCAGAAGATGGCCGTCACGCCGGACATCACGAGCGGGTCAGCCTGCACTTCGCCGCTGTTCATAAACCAGTCGCCGTAGCGCACCCATGCGGGGTTATAGGGGATGTTGGCCTCATAAAGCGCACGCTGCACGCCCACGAGACGCTTCTGTGTGTGGATGTTGCTGCTTCGGCCGCCGATGATGCCGATGCGCCTGTGCCCTTTTTCAATCAGGTAGCGCATGGCATCGTAGCCGCTCTGTTCCTCATCGATGACAACGGCAGGAATGGCGGGCAAATCCGGGTAAGCATAGGCCATCACCACCGGGACCTCATAGTCCTGCGAGGTGCAGTGGATGATGTGCGCGTGGCCGGCCACATAGATGACCCCGTCCACCTTGGTGGAGCGCAGCTCCTGCAGCACGGGGTTGAGCGCGGATCGATAAGCCGATTCGTTGTCATACCATTTTTCATTCCAGCGCGCATAAAGGCGCAGGTTCCACACAATGCTGTGGTACCCTTCGCGCTCACACCGCGCCATGATGCTTTCGATCATACCGGGGGTGGAAAACTGGTTGATATCTTCGGCAATGATGCCGATGGTGTGCGTTTTCTGCCGCCTCAGGTTCTGTGCCACATAGTTTGGCCGGTAGCCGCGGCGCTTGATGACCTTCATCACACGCTCGCGCGTTTCTTCGCTCACCTTCGGCTTTCCATTGAGAATGTTGGATACTGTCGTGACGGATACATTGCATTCTTTTGCGATTTCTTTGATCGTAACCATGGCCCTAGGCTCCCTCTAAACGATACTAAAGCAAACTCCACGCGAGGAAATTAGTGCTTTAACGTAAAACGATTCCGCTTTTAGTATAACATTTTAGAGTATTTACCGTCAAGTGCCGAACAAAACGAAGAAAAGCGGGAAGAATTGGGGAATGTGTTGCGATTTATGCGTCTGTTTGCCGCGACTTGCACGCCGGCATGGCGCGCTGGCGTGTGATCTCATACAGGATCACCGTTGCCGCGCATGAAACGTTAAACGAAGAGGCGGAGGAGGAAGCGGCCATGGGGATCGACACCATGGTGTCGGAAAGCTCATAAAAGCTTTTGCACAGGCCTTCCGTTTCATTCCCAATCATCACGAGACAGGGGCCGGAGAGCGGTTCCTCATAGATCGGCGTCTTTTTGTGCGCCGTGGTGGCCACTACGCGGAATCCCGGGTAACGGGCGCGCATGTCGGCGATGAGCGCTTCCACCTGCGCGTTGTCGGAAAAGCGGACGGCCGGCACATTGAAGAACGAGCCGATGCCGGAGGTGATCACGTCCGGGTCATAGAGATCGACGGCGTGGCCCGTCACAATGAGGGCGTCGGCGCCGAGCGCGTCGCAGGAGCGGATCAGCGTGCCGAGGTTCCCGCGGTTGGAAGGCCGGTCGAAGAGAACAATGAGCGGGTTTTTGGAAAGCGGCACGGAGGCAAAGGAGTCGTCCCTCATTTTGACGACGGCCATGAGTTCGGAGGTGTCGTCTTTGCGGCTCAGCTCCTGCATCAGGTTCGGGGCCAGGGCGAAGTTGCAGTCCGTCTTCACATGGGCGAGCACATCCTGCGCCCAGTGGGAAAGCCTGGCACCGTCCGCGTAGAGCAGAGAAGAGAACTTCCATTTGTTCTGGATTGCCTCGTTGATGTTGCGCACGCCCTCCACAAAAAACTCCCCGTATTTATAGCGCTTGTTCCGGTTTGTCTGCAAAACCTCAAATTTTTGATACTGCGCGTTTTTTGAGTAAACCTTTTTTACCATCGGTGTGCGCCGTCCTTTCCCGCCGCGCCGGAATCGTGCGGCCTCTTGCGTTGTTTTGCGCTTTTTCTCATCATATCTGAATTTTACCGCGGTGTCAACCGCGCGCATTTTTTCACACGGCAGTTGCCGTCCGGCTTTTGCTGTGGTATTCTGAAAAAAGAGAGGGCGGACTTGCTCCGCCGGAAGGGAGAGTAGATTCATGAAAATTGTTATACTTGATGGCCGCGCCGAAAATCCGGGCGACCTGAGCTGGTCCGGGTTTGAGGAACTCGGCGACCTGACCGTCTACGACCGCACGCCGCACGATCCGGCGGAAATCCGCCGCCGCATCGGCGATGCCGAGATTGTCATCACCAACAAAACGCCGCTTGCCGGTGAGACGATAGAGGCCTGCCCCTCCATCCGCTACATCGGCGCGCTTTCCACCGGCTACAATGTGATCGATGTCGCCGCTGCCGCCGCGCACGGCATCACCGTCACATCCATTCCGGCCTACTGCACAATGGACGTGGCCCAGATGGCCTTTGCCCTTCTGCTGGAAATCTGCTGCCATGTCGGTCTGCACGACGACGCCGTGCACGCGGGGGAATGGACGCACAGCGAGGATTTCTGCTTCTGGAAAGCACCGCTGCTGGGGCTGGAAGGCAAGACGTTCGGCGTGATCGGCTACGGCCGCATCGGCAGGGCCACGGCCCGCGTCGCCGCCGCGCTCGGCATGCGCACGGTGGCTTACGGCCGTCATCCCTGGAAACAGGAGGAGGGGGAGGCGGAGTATCTGCCGCTTGAGGAGCTGCTCCGCGTCTCGGATGTCGTGTCGCTGCACTGCCCGATCGGGCCGGAGAGCGAGAAGATGATCAACGATGAGACGATCGCTTCCATGAAGGATGGCGCGATCCTGCTCAACACGTCGCGCGGCGGCCTGCTCGACGAGGCGGCCGTGGCCCGTGCGCTGCGCAGCGGCAAGCTGCGCGCCGCCGGTGTGGACGTGCTCTCCACGGAGCCGCCCGCTGCCGACAACCCGCTGCTCACCGCGCCGAACTGCGTGATCACGCCGCACATCGCGTGGGCATCCCCGCAGGCCCGCGCGAGGCTCATGCACACGGCCGTGGAAAATCTGCGCGCCTTCCTGGCCGGCAAGCCGATCAACACCGTCAAGCTGTAAATCATTGTGCCGATGCGGCGGGGGAGGCCCGCCGCCGGAAAAAAGAGAGGAGTTTTCTGCATGACCGTTCGTTTTGGAATTCTGGGAGCCGGGAACATTGCCCGCAAGCTGGCCGCGGCCGTCGGCGCGTGCGAGGAGGCCGAGCTGGCCGCCGTGGCCGCGCGCGATCTGAGCCGTGCCGAATCGTTCTGCCGTGAAAACGGCGGGCGGAAGGCATACGGCTCGTATGACGAGCTGCTGAACGACCCGGAGATCGATGTTGTCTACATTGCCCTGCCCAACAAGCTCCACCTGCCGTATGCAATTCAGGCGATGGAGCACGGCAAGGCGGTGCTCAGCGAAAAACCCTTCGCGGCCACGCGCGCGGAAGCTGTCGAGGGCGTGGAGGCCGCCAGACGCACCGGCGCGCTGTTCATGGAAGCCATGTGGACGCGCTGGCTGCCGCCGGTGCAGCAGGCGAAGCGCTGGCTGGACGAAGGGCGCATCGGCAAGCCGCTGCTGGCGGATCTCGCCTTCACCTTTGCCGGGGAAGCCACGCGCCGCGATCCGCGCTACCATCCCGAACTCGACGGCGGTTCCCTCATGGATGTGGGCTGCTATTGCCTGAGCACGATTCAGTATTTTGCCGGGGAAAAGCCGGCAAAGGTCTGCGGCGTGCTGAAAACGGGAGCGCTCGGCGTGGATGAAGTCGGCACGGGCAGCCTGTTGTTCCCCTCCGGCCTCGTCGCCTCCATCGGCTTCGGCATGCAGGTGCGCTCAAACGGTGATTTCTGGATCTACGGGGAAAAGGGCAAGATCCTGCTGCGTGAGTTCTGGGGCTGCCGCGATGCCCGCTGCTACGATGCCGACGGCAACGAGATTGACCGCTGCACGGATGAGGAGACAAACGGTTTTGTCTATGAGGTGCGCGAGCTCTGCCGTCTCCTGCGGGAGGGGAAGAAGGAGAGCCCCTTCATGACGTGGCAGGACACGATCGACGTGGCCGAGTCCATCGAGCGGCTGCGCACGAGCTTCACGGCGTAACCGCACCGCCCGTTTCCGCGGGCGCAGAGAGCCCTGCCTGTGCGGGGTGAGAGATGAGATCGTGATTCCGCAAACAGGCCCGTTGCAAAATAGCGCTCTTCCCTAAATAACGCACAAAATCGGCTCCAAAAGAAGGCAAAACAGCTTCTTTTGGGGCCGATTTTCCTTATCACTTATGTTTTTTGTGGGTTGCTATTGCCTCTTCCGTTTGCAGCAGTTTTTATGGTTCCCGCAGGCTTTCCGCCAGAAGGGAAACCCATGTCTGCGCCGGAATATCCCTGCTCTCATCCCGGTTTGTTTGGTAAAAGGTGACGTGCGCCACGCAGTTTCCCTGCACCACAACGGCGGTGGGGAACACGGCGCTGTACACCGAGACAAAATCCGCATCCACCGGTTCCGGCAGCACAATCTCGCTGAAATGGTTCCGGTTGCGGCGGCGATCGTTTGCGATGTATTCCCGCGCAATCTGGCGGGCCATCCACGGGGCAGCTGTCTCATAATATTCGGCGTTCCAGCCGCCGCTGAGCACCGTTTTGTCATCAAGCCGCAGCGTGCCGTGCTGTGTGAGACGCAGCTGAACCGGGGCAAGGAGATCGCGGTGTTCCTCCACCGTGTCTGCCAGAACGCTCTGGCTTTCCGGCACATAGACGGAGCCGGGGACCAGATCCTCCATCGTGGCGAAGGGGATGGGGTCAGCGTAGGCGGCGAGCGGCGTTTCGAAAGCCCCCTCGCTTGCCAGCGACCAGAGCCGCAGCAGGCTGATGAAGTACACGGCCGCAAGCACAAGATAAGCGGCAAACGAGAGCCGGTATCGCCGTGCCTTCCGCCGCCAGTCCTTGCGGTGATCCGGCGCCTGGCCGCCGCGCAGCTTTTTCCACAGCCGCCGCAGCGAAAGGGCGGAAGCCGCCGTGCTGCCGATCGCCCAGAGCACGAGCACAGCCCCCAGCAGCGAGAGGGGCGTGCCGATCTGCACCCATGCCGTGAGCAGCATCCGCTGGGAAAAGAAGAAGCAGAGGAGGAGCCACGGAATCAGGGAGAAAACACTTCTGCGCGCCCGCTTGCGGATCAGGTTCAGTGAGAGGGCCTGCACGCGCGGGTCGGTGTGCAGCTCCACGCCGCCCGGCTCGTCGCTCGCGTAGATGAGAAAATCGCCGCGCCGCGCCGTGAACCGCCACCCGGCGGCCTCGGTGAGTTCCCGTGCCTGCTCGTCCGGCCCTTCCCCGGCAGCGCCCGGCGCGGCTTCCAGCCGGTACCGTGTCTGTTTCGGTTCGCCGCGGTCAAAGCAGGCAAAACCGGCGAAGAAGCCGTCCTCACTCAGGTGCAGTCCCTGCGCAGCCATGCTCTGCAGCCAGCTCTCCGTGGCTTCGACGTCATATGCCGGACAGGGCGGGAACCGCCAGACGCGGGTGCTCTGCCGTTTCCTGTGCTTCATGGGGGTGCCTCCCTTCGCTCTCCGCGTCCGCCACGCAGCGCCGCAGCCGCGCAACCTCGCTGTCATAGGCCGCCAGCCCCTTTTCGGTGATGGCATATGTGCGCTTGCGGCCGTCCGTCGCAATCTCCTTCAGATACCCTTCCTTTTCGAACTTGCCCAGAATGGTGTAAAGCGTTGCGGGGCCCACGGCCAGGGAGCCGCCCGTCTTATCCGCAATGAACGCGGCGGCGTCGATCCCGCACATCGGCCCGCGGCAGAAGGCCATGAGCACATAGAACATGGATTCCGTCAGGCTTTCCAGCGATTTTTTCGGCATGGCACACGCCCCTTTCCCAATGCAATATCGTTATATAATATCATCTAACGATATTATAAAGGAACGAAAAGCCCCTGTCAAGCAGAACCGTTCCGGTCTGCCGGGCAGGGGAAAAAATCAGTGCAGGGAGGGAACAATGCGCCGGAAGGGCAGGGCGGAATAGCCGGGATAGATGGCGCCGCGGCCCAGCTCCTCGGCGGCGCGCAGCAGGCGGTTGTATTTGGCCGTACGCTCGCCGCGGCAGG
>ERZ1643246.1307-NODE-1307-length-27605-cov-44.144610_pt1 | contig 27605 bp, 28 predicted proteins | sample MGYA00579265_ERZ1643246 | MGnify/ENA primary metagenome ERZ1643246 (study PRJEB29033, sample SAMEA4952261) | chicken gut metagenome | biome: Broiler Chicken; feature: Gastrointestinal Tract; material: Caecum | place: Ireland | collected 2018 | study: Broiler...
GGTCTCTTTGACATATTCATTCACCCAGTTACATTTTACTGTTCACTTTTCTTTCCGAATATGTCTACAGAGTTCCTCTTATTAGCCATTATAATACCTATTACAGCATTGATATGATTGATCTCACAGTATATAATCATAGTGAGGAAATTGTAAGAACCAGAAATGGCTTTGACAGATTATAGACCATTTCCTGTTAGTTCTAATAATTGAGGTGATAGAAGAAATGGAAGAAAAAGATAATGCGGTAGAACAGTTGAAAGTTCTAATTTCTGCGTATTGTTTTAATAAGAATACGCTTTCATTGTATTTGGGGCTGTCATTGGATCAAGTGGAATGTTTAGCTGAGGGAAATGTTGATTTTTTGCCAGATGAACCGTTATATCGTTATCAATTATTCAATAAAATCGCATTCCTTTATTTGTGCGCAACTGATGATAAAGATTTAAAATTAAGCAGTTTTCTGGAGGTTCTTATTTCGTATCACGGATTATCCAAATCGACGCTTGCTAAAATGGCAGGAGTTGAAATAATGGATATTGAGAGGATTTTAATTAATTCGTCATATGAAGTGGCGGAAGATGTCAAATATAGAGTAGCAGTTACATCTATGGCATTGCGCTTTTTCTTAAAAGACTGCGAACCGAAATAGTAAATATATTTAGTTGTATTCTCGGAGGTGAAAATATGAACGATACGATTATGGTCATAGATGATGAACAAATGATTTTAGATATGTTGCGAGATCAATTTGAAACGGAACAATATCGGGTAATCACTGCGAAAAGCAGTGGAGAAGCTTTGCGTAAATTAATTGAACAGCCAGACATTATTCTGCTGGATATCAATATGCCAGGGATGGATGGACTCGAATTGTGTCGGCTGATCCGCGATCATGTGACTTGTCCTATTTTATTTTTAACCGCTCGGATTGAGGAGACAGACCGCGTAGCCGGGCTAAGGGTCGGCGGCGATGATTACATTATGAAGCCGTTCAGCTTGGCGGAATTAACAGCGCGTGTGGAGGCCCATCTACGCAGAGAAAACCGGATTCAGCAGAAAATAAGTGTTCGAGGATTTGGCGACATTGTTGTAGACTATACTGCGCGGACTGTTTCCCGAAATGGACAAGTTATAGAACTTTCAAAGGTGGAATTTGATATTGTAGAACTGCTTTCGCTTCATCCGGGACAGGTGTTTAGCCGGGAGGCAATTTATGAAAAGGTTCGCGGCTATGATGGTACTGCTGACAATGCTGTGGTAAAGGAACATATTCGCCGTATCCGAAACAAGCTGGGGGCGCAGTATATTGAAACAGTCTGGGGGTGCGGCTATAAATGGGTAAAATAAAACACTGGCTCCGATCCATGCCTTTACGCCGAGCTTTTATTTCACTTGTCCTTGTAATGGCTGTGCTTGTCGCTGGAATTTCAGCTGCGGCCATTTATACGTGTGTCAGAGTACAAAATCAGATTTTAGAAAGTGTAACAGATTATCAGGTAGTGCCGCCACAGGAGACGGAGGATGAATATAACTTAGTGATTGCTGATGATGAACAGATTATTCCGGGAGAAAATGGACAGCTTGTAATCTTATCTACCGAATATCAAATTGCTAATCTAAGTGATACGCAGCGAATTGCTTACTATACGGCAAAGGCAGCGGTAATTTTAGTACCGACCCTGCTTTTTGTACTTGGCACAATCTTCTGTGCATGGATGTTCTATTCTGTCAAGCTGAAACAGCCGTTATATTTGCTTTTACAGAGTGCCGACCGTATTTCTCAAAGTGACTTGGATTTTAGTCTGGAATACCCGGCCTCGGATGAAATGGGCGAGCTTTGCAAGGCTATGGATACTATGCGCGCAGCCCTGCTAAAAAGTAATCAGGAGACTTGGGCCATGATGGAGGAACGGCGCAAACTCAGCGCCTCCATTGCGCACGATCTCCGTACTCCAATTACCGTGGTGAAGGGATATACAGAATATCTTTCTCACAATGTTCCATCAGGGCGTATTACTCAAGAAAAAATGTTGGGTACGCTCCATAACCTCTCATTGGCCGCAGAACGGCTGGAGCAGTATGTCAACCAGGTGCGCGAAGTGCAGGCTCTGGACGCTATACCAGTTAAACCCGTTACCTGTTCTTTACGGGATTTTTTTGCGGAACAGGAGGATGAATATAATGTTTTAGCGCAGCGTCACCAACTTCATTTCCACATAAATATTGATGGAATACCGGATATCCAGGTTATGCTTGATGTGATATTGGTACATCGTATGATTGACAATGTGATTTCTAACGCTTTGCGTTTTGCCTGTTCTGAAATTTATTTAGAGGCTAAATGGCAGAAAGGGGTGATTACTATCCGGGTATATGATGATGGGGCAGGCTTTTCAGAAGAAGCCCTTCTGTCTGCTACAAGCCCTTTTTACAAAGAAAATACGGAAAATGATCACTTTGGCCTGGGTCTCTCCATTTGTAATACTCTTTGCCAGAAACAAGGGGGACAATTATCTCTGTTCAATCAAAATGGAGCCTGTGTAGAAATGCAAATTCAAGCAGAAAAATTTGAAGCTGATTGACCAATCATAGACCTTTTCCTTTTATTCTCTCCTTATCACAGAAATAAGGAGAGATTTTTTATGTACAGATTTCTTTTATTATCTTTGTTACTTGTCAGTCTTCTTGCCGGATGTAGTGCCCCGAAAGACACTAACCAATCTTCGGAAGAATCAGAAAACTTAGGTACCTATTTTGAGGACGAACCTGCAGACAATGAGATGGGTTCTGCGGAATTTGGCCTGCAAGACCCGATGGACACGGTTTATACCTACAATGGTGAGCCTTTGGAAATTCCGTTCTCCATAACAGGAGCGACTTCTGGAAAGACTACGGAGATCGGTGTCCTCCTGTTTGTGGATGGAGTGGTCCAACCCTATTCTGCAGTCTATGAGGATGGTACGGAGCTTGAGGAAAGCTATATGCAGGTTTTTAATCTGGACTATGAACAGCAGGAGAAGTTTAACATGGTTTTCCAGCCCGTGACAGGCAAAGCAGGGGAAACGGTCCCTGTTATGGCTGTCACAATTCTGGAACCCAGTTTTGTAGCAGAGGGGCCGGATAATCCGCGCTATGGCTTTCACCACCAGGAATCCGCAACCACATCCCGCCAGATTTCTTTTGCAGCAGACGCCCCCGCGCAGACATTGGCAACAGCCAGTACAGACTACAATGTGGAGGATCTGCCGCAGGACATATTAGATACTTTGGCCGCATGGGGCGCGACCGATAGCCTGGACACGACGGCGACCCTGTCCCTGGGTGTCGAAGATGGAAATTATATTCAGGCAGATGGAAAAACAGCGACAATCACCGTTCAGCTCTACGGTGGACCGGAGGCGGATTTCAATATCACTCTGTTTGTCAACCATCAGCCTGTCCAACTCAATGGAGCGGACTATCTCTCTGTTCGGACAGTGAAAAACCAGATGGTAGAAGCCACATTCCAGATTGATACCTCTGCACTTGGTACGCTGAACACGGTCTATGCCATTGCCGTTACCCCGGAAGATGGGGAGCTTGAGATCAACAATCCAGTTAAGACAGCGTCTGTACTTTTGGTCAATGAGGAGGTTTGACGAATATGAAAAAAATCAGTATTTTACTTGCGCTTGTGCTCAGTCTTTCTCTGCTTTCCGCCTGCGGCGGCAACGAATCAGAAGTAAACACAGGAAATCCACCCAGCGATCCTTCAGTGAACTCCCAGCAGGCTCCTGACGAATCAGCGGAACAGACAGCCGACAGTGGGGTCAATTTTCTCTCACCGGAGTATGATTATTCTACCAATGAGTTGAAACTGACCGATTTATCTACCGGCGAAGTGACGGCTGCCTACGCTTTTGACGCCGCCCAAACACCTCTGTTGACAGACAAGACCAGCGGGGGAGCCATCGTCATGCTGTCCAGCCAGACAGCGGCGGATGTGCAGGACACCGGCGGGGTCACGGTGATCTCCGGCGATAGTTCTGCGGAAACACTGTATTACTGGCTGTTCGATCAGCACCTTAATTTAGTGAATGAATATGAATTAACGAATGAAACGTTGGTAAACGGGCTTTGGGGCTCTGTCTTTGCCGCTGCGCCGGATGGGAAATCTCTTGTATATGCGGAAGGTCCCAGCCTCTATCAATATACTTTTGACACGCAGGAACTGGCGGAAATTACTCCGGCAATGAGTGAAACCGTCTATTTTGAAGCAGTCGGATATAGCGACAGCGGAAATTATCTGGCCTTTTTCGGAAGTCTGGATGGGCAGGAAAATACCACGGCCTATGGCTCGATTGATCTGAGCAGTAGCACCGCCGCTGTTTTTACTGCCAAAGGCTTTTCTGGTTCCATGCTCTCTGTAAATGGAGAGTACGCCGCTATTTCCGATACAATCCTGCCCGCCAGCATGGGAGGCGCAAAGCAGACCGGTTCTGTCCTCTTTTTGGATTTGGCCCAGCAACAGGGAAAAGCAATCAGTGTGGAGAGCGGCGATGAAAGCGGGATTGCCACAGTAGCCGCAGACGGCCAGTACATTGTGACCTGTGCGGGTGGAGACAGTCCAAGCGGCACTCTGCGTGCTTATCAGGTCAGCGACGGCACGAAAGTTGCGGATGAAACCTATACGATGGATACAAATTGTAAACCCTATGAGATTTGGGTCATCGGCCATTCCGCCTATGCAGCCCTGGGTACAGATGACGGCTATACCCTCTCACAAGCGGTAGACCTCCCGTGAGGAACACAAAATGAAACTGAAACTTGAAAGCATCACAAAATTTTATGGAAAATATCCCGCTCTTCAAAATGTTTCCGCTACTCTGACAGAGGGTGTCTACGGCCTGCTGGGGCCAAACGGAGCCGGTAAAACAACGCTAATTAACATTTTAATTGGGATACTGCCTGCCAGTGGTGGCGTGATCTATCTGGATGGTGAAAACACCGTCCAGATGGGAGGGCGCTACTTCGACCAGATTGGGTATATGCCCCAGTACCCTCAATTCTATGCAAATTTTACCGTACAGGAATTTTTGGACTATATGTGTCAAGTAAAAGGGGTAGCGAACGCAAAAGAGAGTATCGACGCGGCTCTGGTTTTCGTCAACCTGGAGGAACACCGCAGCAAGCGGATCGGGGCGCTGTCCGGTGGAATGCGGCAACGGTTGGGAATTGCCCAGGCTATTTTGAATGATCCTAAACTGTTGGTGTTGGACGAGCCGACGGCAGGCCTTGATCCAGGCGAGCGAATCCGTTTTCGCAATCTTATTTCCCGTTTAGCCAATGGCCGCATTATTCTCCTTGCAACACACATTGTCTCCGATGTGGAATATATCGCCAAAGAAATCCTCCTGTTGCGGAGGGGAACATTGGTCATGCAGGGAACGCCCAAGGAACTGGAGCAAAGTATCCAGGGGAAGGTGTGGGAGGTGTCGGTCAACGAGGCGGATATGGCTCTGATGGTGGATACCTACTGTGTGAGCAATATCAAGCAGCAGGACGGCTCCTATCTGCTACGCGTCGTGGATGACGGAAAACCGCTCCGAGGCGCAAAGCCGGTATCCCCAAATCTGGACGACCTGTTTCTGCACACCTTTTTCCAGCCAAGCGAGGGACAAACATGAGCTTTCTCTATTTGGAGGCCAGAAAAGGCATCCTGCGGCGCTATACACTGATTGCACTGGCGCTGTTCCTGTGCCTGAATACGGTCAAAATTATTGCAGACTATCACGCCGGCGAGATACGGCCCGTTGCGGCCAATACGAGCGGAATGAAAACAGGATACGACAAAATATATGAGCAGATCAAAGGCCCCATCACAGAGGAAACGGTAAGCTTCATCACTTCGGAGTATCAGAGACTGGACGGGTTGACGGCGGATGGAACATACAGCCGAGAGCCGCAGGAGGGGACTTACAGCGGCTATGTCTTCGGCGACTATTATCTGCTCCACAGTTATTTCTATCCCCACATGGAGTACAGTGTCAAATATTCCGCTGACATGGAGGAAGTTCTGGCCCAGGCGAAAGAAAACGTGACCTTCTACCAGGAGAGCGGAAACACAGCGGGAGTGGTGGAAAATGCCTACATTCTCCATCACTATACAGGCCGAGCTATCCCTGAGTTTTATCTGTATGACGGCTGGGAGGCTCTGCTGTCCTACGATTTTTCCGATCTGTTGATTCTGCTTTTACTTATTTTAGCGGTAGCACCCACATTCACACGGGAGAAAGAAAACGGGATGACCCTCATTCTGTCCTCCTGCAAACGAGGCAGATGGCCTCTGCTTATTTCCAAATGCGGCGCTGGAGTGATATTTGCATGGATACTGACAATCCTGTTCGCCCTGTTAAACCTCCTGGTATTTGGGCTTTTGTGCGGCTTTGAGGGCTGGGGCAGCCCGCTCTATGCCATTGAGAGCTATCAATATACGCCATTCTCCGGCTCGATTTTGCTGTTCTATGGAGTTGTTTGCGGGCTGAAAGCCATCGGTTTCAGTGTGACAGCACTCTTGCTGATTCTCTTTTCTGCCTGTTTCCAGAAATCACTCTATCCCTGCTTGATCGGGTTGGGGCTTGGCGTGGCATTGGACTACTGCACCGGTTGGGCGCTCTCACCTGGGTGGTGGAAACAGGCTCTCTCCTGTATCAGCCCATTCACCTTGACCAGCGGCAGCAAACTGCTGGAAGGTCTGTCCGGGATGAGCATAGGTGGGGCATATCTGCTCCGGCTTTTTGTGGTTCTGGTCGTTCAAGCTGTAATCGCGTGTCTGCTGGTCATAGCAATCAGGAGGAAATCATGCTGCAAGTAGAATTAAAAAAGATATTATTTCATCATAAAGGGCTTTTACTTCTTCTGATTGCTCTGGCGGCTTATGCAGTCTTTTGCGTCGGCAGCGGCTACGACAGCAGTTATGTGATTGATCGGAACGAAGACACCTACCTGGCCTACATGGAACGCTGGCAAGGTGAGATAACAGAGGAAAAGGCGCGGGAGATGGAGGCGGAGTACACAGAGGCCACCCGCTCCGATGATGGTAGGAAGGCAGCTTTTTTGACCATCTATAACCAGTATTACTACGCAAAAGAGGACCCCGCCCATCGTTTCCTCATGGACGAGAGGGGATGGGACACATTACTGACCCACGATGGCGTGAATGTAATCCTGTTACTATTTCTGTTGGCGCTCTGTGTTCCGGTATTCTGTGGGGAATACCAGTGCGGGATGGCGCAAATCCTCCGCTCTTGCAGAAATGGCCGGTGGCGGTTGGCTGGGATCAAATTGGGCTCAATGGCTACTCTTGCGCTTTTTGCAGCGGCTTTGTTTCAGCTGGTACAGTTTGTTGTTGTTGCCTTGTCGGTCGGCTTGGATGGAGCCTCCTATCCGCTGCAAAGCCTGTCCTTTTTGGAAAGTTCGCCCTACCTCATTTCCATTGGACAGGCTTATGGGATCGTAGTCCTGTCCAGGTGCTTGGGCGCTGCTTGGTTTGCAATCCTGATTGCTCTGCTCTCCATTCTGTTCCGGCAGACGGTGCTGACTACGTTTTCCGGCATCGCGGTCTCTATTCTGCCACACTTGATCGGCGACAGCTTCCTAAAATATGTCCTTCCACTCCCGGCGGGTCTGCTGGCCGGAACCGGCTATGTGTGGGGGACACTGACAGAGGTTGGATATGACGAGGACTGGAACTTGATTGATATAGTAACCTTTCCAGGCATCACACCGGAGCAGTTCGGCTTTTTGATGGTCCTGTTCTTGGCTATCATCTGTCTGCTGGTATGGCTCTGTCTAAGGTTTTATGTTGGCAGGCGGAAGGCCATTTCTGCCCGTCCGCTCCTGACAGCGGTACTCATACTCTGTATGACCGTTTCATTAACTGGCTGCGGACAAAGCAATTCTAGTGAGATTACGCATGATTTTCTGGCCGACGCCTCCAAGGGAGAAAACAGCGCCTACACGGTGGAGCTTGATATGGTGAAGAACACCATAACCGCGACCAGCAAGGCCACTGGGGAGGCAATCCTGCTGACCCGGGGTCCCTTTGGACAATTTGGGGCTATCTCCAGTATCTATGTTGACGAGGATGCCTGTTATTACGCCTCCAGCGGCGAGGCAGGCGATGGCTTTCAGATTTACCGAATCGACTTCAAGGATTTCTCTACACGGCTTTACTTCAGCACCGGCTCTGATAACACGGCAACCTTTTGGGGACTGCTTGACCATGAACCAACGGTGGATGAATTGCTGGCAGATGTAGGCTCTATTACATCCTTTGTAGTGGATGGGAATTACATCTACTACCTGCTAGGCGGACGGCTTTATAAGGTATTCCGTTGGACGGGATATGAAACAGTAATTGTTTCCAGTACAGAAAAAATGCAAAATCTGGAATATGAAAATATTCACTAAAAAGAACTGATCTGCCAGCGGCAGAAAAGAAAAAAACCGCTGTCAGACAGACCCTTTCGCATGCTCATTTATACTTTTAACGGCGGTTTTGGAAGATATTTCAAGGCCGCCGTTCTTTATGTCCTCATACGGATGACGACCCTGTGCTGAATGTTATGGCGGCTTTAGGAGGGAGCCGTCATGAAGCCAAGAGCGTTTCGACATAATAAGACAGAAATCTGCCTGTCAAAAAAAGCCCGGCTACCGCCGGGATCTGCTCCGCCTATAAATATGAACTGTGCAATCATGTAAATACTGCGGTTAATTCATTTGCGCCTTTCTGCGTTTTGCAGACGGGCGCCTTTTTTTGTTTATGTGAGCCTCCGTCATACCGCGGAGCCTTTCATAAAAATTTTCTTCCTTTCGCGGTTGCCAAAATTGCCATCCCTGGATTACTGAGGCGAAAGGGAGGAAATCACCACCCCCGCACCTGCGGGCTGCGAAGGGAGGTGAGAAAATGAAAGACTCCTATGAGCAGCGTATTCAGAATCAGTTTGGCGCTTTCTGTGTCAAGGTTTTGAAGAATGAGGCCCGGCATATCCAGCGTGAATATGCCCGCCTCCGGGACCAGGAAAAATCCCTGGGCGAGCTGACAGCCTCCGAGCTGGAACAGACCGCCGTATGGGACAAGCACTTTATGGACGAATATGTCTTTGACGTGCAGGGGCTCCCGGTTGTTGTGAACGGCAACATTCTGGCCGACGCCTTAGCGCAGCTGCCGGAAGGCAAGCGGGATGTGATCCTGCTGTCCTACTTCCTGGGAATGACGGACCGTGAGATCAGCGAAAAGCTGAACATCGTCCATCAGACCGTATCGAAGCGGCGGCGCGCTACGCTGAAAGAATTGCGCGAATATCTGGTGAAGGAGGGATTTGAATGGCCGGACGAGTAAAGCCTATCCCGGTTCCTGTGATCCTGGCGGCTGTGAATGGCGACGAGGACGCCCTTGCCGCTGTAGTCGCCCACTATCAGAGTTACATCCGGGCGCTTGCAACCAGGCCGCTGAAAGACGATTACGGTAATACATATCTGTGCGTCGATGAAGATATGCGGCTCAGGCTTGAAGCAAAGCTGATCTACAGCATTGTAACAGGCTTCAAGGTACTGCCGGTCTAAAACCTTTGGGACAGGTTCTCCCTTTCCCTGTCCCGATGGTCCGGCATGAAGCCTGACGGACCTTGACAAAGAAAGCCCGGCGGGAGGCCGCCGGCGCAGCATAAGGCAGACGGATACGTTCTGCCCCGTATCGAGCCATACGGCTGGTGCGCCATGACATCCCCTGGGAGCGAGCGATCAACACTGGCCGCAAAGCAGGCGTGGCGGCCTGTGGGCGATGACATACGGGACAGGTTAAAGATACTCGCGCGTTGAACGCCCACAAAGCATTGCGCGCCGCACCCACAAGCATGGGCCGGGGTGAGACTCCCGTGGAGCTGTGCCAGCAGCCGTCCGTTTTTCTGCCTCTTTTATAACTTAACGAATGGTTTTGTATATGAAAGGGTGAAATTATGCAGAACGAGAAATCAACCGCGCCATCAATGGTGCGTGAATATAAAATCGGGAATACAACTTATGTTGTAAAATCCCATTCAAGACCCGACGCCACGGAGGACGCGGTTTCCAAAGTGAGGCGCCTGATCCGGAACGACCTCCGAAAAAAGCCCGTAAATTCCTGAAAGGCAGCAGACAGTTCCCAGGCAGCGCGGTATAATAGAGTTGGAAAAAGCATTGCCTGTTTGACTGTCGGATAAGGAGGTTGTAATGTTACAGTCAAACACCCGCCCTGCCGCAAACAGTTTTCCTTTTGCAGTTTTGAACCAGGAAGAAATAACCGCTCTGTACTGCAGGTTATCCCAGGATGATAAACAGGAGGGCGACAGCAACAGTATTATCAATCAGAAAAAAATCCTCAAAAAGTATGCGCTGGACAGAGGATACACGAATATCCAGTTCTATATTGATGATGGCGTCTCAGGGACGACGTTTAACCGGGCCGGTTTCCAGAGCATGATCGCTGATGTGGAGGCCGGGAAGGTCAAGCGGGTCATTGTAAAAGATATGTCCCGCCTCGGCCGTGATTACCTGCAGGTTGGGATGTACACGGAAATTTTCTTCCCGGAGCATGATGTTCACTTTATCGCAGTCAATGATGGGGTGGACAGTAACCAGGAGGACAATGAGTTCACTCCCTTCCGCAATATCATCAATGAGTGGTACGCAAAGGACACAAGCAAGAAAATCCGCGCCGTGAAGCGGTCAAAGGGAATGGCCGGCGAGCATATCGGTTCCCATCCTCCCTACGGCTATATGAAAAATCCTGAAAACAAGAAGGAATGGATCATAGACGAAGAAGCCGCCGAAGTCGTGCGGGAAATCTTCCGGCTGTGTGTCGGGGGCTACGGTCCTACGCAGATTGCCAACATCCTGACGGAACGGAAAATCCTCTGCCCTACGTATTACGCATTGGAGAAAGGCGGAAAGCCACGGACAGCCCTTCCTGCTGACAAGTTCACCTGGAATGGGCCGGTGGTCGCAAAGATACTGGACCGGATGGATTATCTGGGGCATACAGTGAATTTCAAGACCCATGTAAAATCCTATAAAGTCCACAAGACCATCTATAACAGCCCTGACCAGTGGAAAGTCTTTGAAGGCACCCATGAGGCGATCATCGACAAGGAAACTTTTGAAATCGTCCAGAAAATCCGGGCAGGCAAACGGCGTCCTACCAGGATGGGGGAAATGCCGATGTTCTCCGGTTTGCTCTATTGTGCGGACTGTGGACGTAAGCTGTCCTTCCACCGCAAGGCTGACGAACCTGCCGAAAAGCACCATTATCTCTGCGAGAATTACCGCAGCAATACGGCCAACTGTACCATGCACTACATCCGAAATGTAGTTGTGGAGCGGATCGTCCTTGAAAATCTGAAAGAGGTGATCCAGTATGTTTCCAACTATGAGGATGAATTTGTGCGGATGATAATGGATTCCGATATGCGGCAGCGAAACCGTGAGTTATCGCAGAAGAAAAAACGTCTGGCAGAGATACAGAAGCGGATTGGGGAACTGGATACTATTTTCCAGCGTATCTATGAGGATAATATCATTGGCAAACTTTCTGACGAGCGTTTTATGAAAATGTCGAAGCGCTACGAGGACGAACAGCATACCTTGCAGACCGAGGCGGATGAAATCCAGAGCGAGCTCCAACAGGAAGAAAAGAAAAGCGTGGATGTAAAACGCTTCCTTGCCATTGTAAAGAAATACACGGACTTGACCGAACTGACGCCTGAAATCCTCCGGGAGTTTATTGACAAGATTATTGTTCATGCCCCCGATAAGAGCAGCGGCAGACGGTTACAGGAAATCGAGATCATCTATAACCATATCGGAGAATTTGACCGTTCAAAGGTCACTCTTTGGAAAGGAAATGCGGTATAGCACCTACAATGCCATACCGCATAATCCAAAATCTAAAAAACATCCTTATGAAACCCTTGAAAATAAAGGCTTTGCGGGACTTCTGAATTGCCCGGTGGAGTGCAAATGGAGTTAAAATTTATTTTTTTCTCTTGCTTTTATTCCGGACAATGACGAGATTTTCGCAAAATCATCCAAATTCAGAAAGATATAATTAGTGGAAATTAAAGAACAGTTTGTTTTAATGGAAGTATTTTCCGTTGGAGCAAACTGTTTTTTTTATACTCTTTTTCAATGAGCTCCTGATACCAGATACATTATGGAAGCAACCGTAAAAAAAATAATTTTTGCAAAAATCCGAAATAGGATGTCCTGTTTTGCACCTGTCAGTACAGAGTATATGAAAAGATAAATATTCAAAATACAGGAGGTACTGATTATGCAGAATAAACTTTTTTTAAAGGCGGCTGATATATGTGAGCTTCTGGAAGTAAAACAGACATCGGCTTATGAAATCATTGGTAACCTGAACAAAGAACTGGAAGAACAGGGATATCTGACACTTAGAGGAAAAGTTCCAACAAAATATTTTGTAAAGCGTTTCTATGGAGTAGAAGACACCTGCGAAATCCCACAGGAAGAAGGAAAGGAATGGTTTCATGCGTAAGAGAAAGATGTATTTATCAGTAGAAGATAATGAGTATATGTATTATTATTCGGTTGAGTTCGTAAAATAAGAATAGTAAAAGAGAGAAGAGGATACCACAAATCATTGCTTTGATGATTCTGTGGTATCCTCTTTGTGGATTTCAGAATTTGTTTCTCAGCTTTCGGTATTCTCGCGGTGAATACCTTCAGGGAATTTCAGCGGTGCTTGCACTGCTTACATTGTTTTCCAGAATTAAGGCTTTTGCGGGAGAAGAAAAACAGCCTTTTTTTGACAGCCAATATTTTAAACAGATATTTGCAATCGCAGTACCAAGTATCATGCAGCAGAGTGTCCTGAGTGTCGGAAATCTTTTTATTCAGGATATTGTAAATCGCTATGGATCGGCAGTTGTTGCAGGATATTCAGGTGCTATTAAGCTGAATACTTTTGCCATAAATATTTTTATGACGCTGGGATCGTGCCTTTCAAGCTATACCGCCCAGAATATCGGAGCAGATAAATCGGAAAGAATCCCACTGGGATTTCGAACCGGCCTAAAACTCTCCGCGATTGCTGCTGTTCCATTTGTGGTTCTGTATGCAGGATTTGGCAGACAGATGATGGGACTATTTCTGAATGCAGAAAGTGAAGAGGCAATCAGTGCAGGAATAGAATTTCTTCGGATTGTTGCACCCTGGTATCTTATGATCGTGGTAAAACTGATGACAGATGGAATTATCAGAGGTGCTGGTGCAATGACATATTTTGTAGCTGCAACAGTTCCTGATCTGATCATCAGAATTTTATTTGCATTGATGTTCAGCAAAAATTATGGAAGCACCGGAATCTGGATGGCATGGCCGTTTGGCTGGATTGCCGCTACAGTACTGACGCTGATTTTTTATAAAAAAGTCAGAAAGCAGTTGGAATAATTCTGCACAATCTATAACTGTTTCATGATAAAACGATAATCAGTAGGTGCCATTTGAAAATTAGTATAAAAAACCTGGTTAAAATACTTGGTAGAAGTATAGCCTACTTTTTCTGAAATGTCAGATACTTTCATAGTAGTATGGGCAAGAAGATCCTTAGCGGCTTCCATTCGACGTTCTGTGAGAAGCTGTGAAAAACCCATTGAGAGTTCTTTCTTTAGCAACCGGGAAATGTAGGAGCTATTGCGATTTATAAATTCTGCGGCATCATTTAATCCAATTTGTTTTTCATAGTTTTTATTTATGTATTCTATAACGGTATTGACGATTATTCCTGTATTTCGTGTAGTGACACAGGACAGTTCCTGGATAATGTTTTTAATGCAGTTGGAAAAAACAGTTCTGCTGTGTTCGCAGCAGGGCTGTTCCATGCAGTAGCGTGTGATCGGAGTAGTAAGATAGCTGCTGTCCCTGGAATCATCCAGAAAATTTTTCAGCTGAATATGAAGGTTTAATTCTACCAGTTTGATAGCATCCTGTTGAGTAAGCAGATTTTCATTCTGTATCAGTGAAAAAAAAGCATCTCCGATCTTGAGTGCATCACTGAGATTACGTGTCTGAATGGCATTGATCAGATTGGATATGATTTCGTTAATCTCAATAATACTGGAATTGTAATCATTTATTTCTGCAAAAAATAAAATACTGTCTTCCGGTGAAACAATGTCAGAAGCTTTATAAGAAAAACAATATTGTATCTGTTTATTGAGCTTTGGAAACTGTTGAATAGAGTTTCCGGGTTCACTGATCCCAATTGTGATAGAAGAAAAAAGTTTTTCTCTGGTATAACAGATCAGTGAATGTGCCAGGCTTTTTACTTCAGCAACAGGGTCAGCAGATGTAACTGGCATAAGAATATACACAATGTTTCCAATATAGCATGATGCAATACCGTCATAGTCTTTATTAATCTTTTTCGACAGAGAATAAGAAATATAGTATTCCTGATTCTGCAGGATGTTCATTCTGTTCGTGGTGTTACACTTAATACCAATCAAATAGAACAAATCTGGATTCAGACCAAGTGAAAGACATTGCCGGAGCTGTTCAGGAGAAAAACTGGTGACAGGATTGATCAGCAAAGTTTCCATAAACTGTTTTTTCAAAAGACTCTGATTTTCTTTAAAAAATCTGGAAAGCATTTCTTTTTGTTTCTCTATATTTTCCTGTTCCTGAATTGCATTCATGGCTTTTTTTAAGCAGTCAAGGAATGATTCACTGTTCAATGGTTTGAGAAGGTAATCAAAGGCATCATATCTCAAAGCCGCCTGTGCATAAGAAAATTCAGAGTATCCGGAGACAAAGATGACCAGCAGTTTTAATTGTGATTCGGATATCTTCTGAAGGAGATGGATTCCATTTTCACAGGGCATTTGAATGTCCGAGAACAGAATATCAGGATGTTCTGTCTGAATGATGGTCCAGGCATCTGCTGCATTAGAGGCTGTCAGGATGGTGTGGGATTTAAAGTCAGACTGCCGGATTATATTTTCCATTGTCTGAAGTGCAATTGCTTCATCGTCAACAAGTAATATTTTCATTTTTAATTTCCTGCTTTCTCAATTGGTCTTTCTACTAATTGCAAAGGAAGACGGATCATGACACATGCTCCGTTGTTTTCGTTATTCTGTATGATCAGTCCATGATCTTCGCCATAATAGAGCTTCAGTCGTTTGTTGATATTGTAAATTCCGTAAGCGGTGGAGGGCTTTTGCTGAGAATTTTTGGAAAAATTTTCCATGAATTCCTGGGAAAAACCTGGACCGTTGTCCTTTACACAAATCTGCAGGTCGACACCATCTGTACTTCCAAGGATTGCAATGATACCGTTGCCAGAGATTTTGGAGGTTCCGTGGATCACTGCATTTTCAATCAGAGGCTGGAGAATCAGCTTGGGAATATAGCAATTGTATAGTGATTTGGGAATATCAATTAAAATAGCCAGATTATTTCCAAAACGAAGTTTTTGTATATAGGTATATTCCTTTACATAATACAAAGTCTCTTCCAGTGTGTTGAATGGTTTGCCTTTCAGGGACATGCGCTCAATATCAGCAAGTGCATTCAGTGCATGGTGACATTCTTCTTTTCTGTCCATATCTATCAGACCGGAAATACAATTCAAAGTATTGTAAAGAAAATGAGGATTGATCTGTGCCTGGAGACTCTCAATTTCAATATTCTTTGTAAGGATTTCCTGGTCATGGATTTTTTCAGATAATGCATGAATACGCGAAAGAGTCTGATTGTAAACATTGGATAACTGAGAAAATTCAATGGAACTATTCATATGGATAAATGCATCATTATCAATTGCTTTTGTTTTATTCAGTTTTTCCATGAAATAGTCAAATTCATCCGCTATACTCCGGGAGATAAAACGTGTTGCTCCGATAATTGCAATCAGAGCAAGAATAGACGGAAAAAGCAGCAGGATCACAAACGTGCGGGTTCCTTTATAAACCAGAGACTGATTGGTTATCAGCAATAATTGCAGATTATTTATGCTGGTGGAAAAGGAAACTGCTGTATATTTATATGTCAGTGTATTCAAATGTTTATTTTTTATGAGTTCCACAATATTCTGTTCTGAAAGTTCAGTAGTATTTCTGAAAATATGATGATTATTGTCAATTAAAACAAATTGGTATACGTTACTATTCAGGGAAAAGATTTTATCAAAAACAGCAGCCTTGGGCTCCACAACCAGTGTGCCAAGACTTTTTTTTCCTGTAGTCTCAGTTTTTCCGGTCCATTGATAAATATTTCGACACATGTATAATTTGCCTGAATCATCACTGCTCCCAAAGAGATAAGGTAATCCGTGGTAATCATCACCTTTTTTCAGAATCTCTGAAATGTAAGATTGGGAAAAACCAGATACTGGCTGTGATGAGTAGCTGGCTGTTGAAATCAGTTTTCCACTGTCAGTGATAAAAAATACATTATCTGAATAGTTAACACTTAAAGAAGGATAATAGGGGGCGTCATTTAATAAAAGCTTTTGGAATTCCTGTCCATCATCCTGTGTTATGTTTATAAGATTGTTTTGTGTTGTACTTTTATAGAAAAAGATACTGGAATCTGAGGTAAACTGAGCAAAATAGGATTCCAGGGATGTGAGAGCCGTATTAGCGTAGGCTGTCTTTTCATTCTCAGAGGATTCTTTTACTGAGTGAAAATAAAATATGGTATCGATTGCTCCGATGGAAAGAAATGTGACCAGTAAGATAGGAATCACATAACGCGTGTATTTGATTCGAATGCTGACAGGATGAGTTGTTTTTTGCTTCATACAAACCTCTTTCCGATAAATGTATCAGATATTTTTGTAACTGTTCAGTACTCTTACAGTTACGACTTTTTTATTATAACATATGAGACCCGGAAAAAAAGAGAAGGTAAAAAATTTGGTATAGGATGTCATTATTCTGGAATCGAAAATTACTATGGATGAGAATATAATAAAGATATCAAAGAACAGGACAAAGAACAGGAGGATTTAACTTATGAGAAAGAGAGTAATCAGTACCTTGTTGGTAATGGCAACAACAGCAGGCTTATTTGCTGGAAATGTGTCTGCAGTGTACGCAGAAGAGCAGTCATCCGGAGACTATGAATATCAGGAGCTGGAGGATGCAGAAATTACATACTTTAATTATTCCGTAGAAGGAAAAGAACTGTATGAGAAGGAAATTGCTGCTTATAACGAAATTCATCCGAACGTGAAAATTAATCTTGAATTAGTTGGGGGCGGTACAGACTGGCGTTCTACATTAAAGGCTGAAATCTCAAGTGGTCAGGCACCGGATCTTGTGGTTATGGAAGGTGCATCTGATTTTGCTACATTTGGGGATATGATTGAAGATCTCAGTGATCAGCCGTGGGTGGAGCATATATATGAAAACAATATCGATGACTGTAAAGTCGGGGATGCAATAGTTGGTGCACCATCAGGCGTAGTGTGCTATGGAATGCTGTATAACAAAGCTGTTTTTGAGGCTTGCGGCATCGATGGTTCTACATTAAAGAGTTATGATGATATTGATGCGGCTTTTGGTAAGGTTCAGGATGCTATTGATGCAGGGGAACTTGCAGATCAGTTCCCGGATCTCGAAGCAGTTGTTTCACTTCCGGCAGCAGAATCCTGGGTACTTGCAAATCATGGTGCAAATCCTGCAATTCAGGCAGAGCTTGGAACGGCATTTGATACTTATAAAGCAGAGTCTCTTGATTTTACCTATGCAGATGCATTAAAAGACTACATTGATCTGATGGTAAAATATTCTCCTGACGCAGACAAACCAGAAGCACTGGTTGGAGTTGACTATGACAGTGCAATGGGTGGTTCCTTCTGCATCGGAAAAACAGCTGTTATTCAGATGGGACAGTGGGTTGCTCCTGTAATCGACGAAATTGATCCAGAACTTCGTGAAAATATTGGTGTTCTTCCAATGCCTTTAAAGGGTGTGGATGAAGATAATATCTGTTATGGTATTGCTTCATATTTTGTTGTCAACAAGAATTCAGATGATGCAAAAAAAGCTGCTGCAAAAGATTTTGTAAACTGGCTGCTTATGTCTGACGAAGGAAAAGCGCTGATTACTTCTAATATCAGTGTTCCATTTGATAATTTTGAAGATTTCCCATCTGAAAATGTTATCAGCCTTGCATGTGAGCCATATGCAAAAGAAGGAAATACCTTCTCATTAGTATTTGGTGGTTATCCGGATGGCTGGTCTGATTTATTAGGTGCTGGAATCCAGAGCTATATCGCCGGTGAAAAAGAGTGGGATGCTGTCATCGAAGAAGCCAAAGCAAACTGGGCAGAAATGAGATAAAGAAAGAGTTTCAGGACAGCCGGACGATATTCTGGCTGTCCTTTTATGGAGGAAACGATATGCGTAAATCAAAAAAAATATTCTGGCTTTTTCTTGCTCCTTGTTTGATTACTTTTTGTATTGCTGTTGTAATTCCTACATTAACAGGCATTTATTATTCTTTTACAGACTGGGACGGACTCCATGCAAATTGTGATTTTATTTTTTTGGACAATTACATCAGTGCAGTTCGTGATATTTATTTTCAAAATGCTTTTGTTTTTACCTTTAAATTTGTAATTATAACAGTTATTGCGGTAAATGTGGTTGCATTTGCAGCTGCCATGTTGGTAACTCAGAATATAAAGGGGAAAAATTTATTCAGAAGTATATTCTTTATGCCTAATCTGGTAGGTGGTGTACTGGTAGGTTTTGCATGGCAGTTCATTTTTTGTGATGTATTTGACAGTATTGGAGAAATTCTTGGAATTAACTGGCTCTGTGACTGGCTTTCTACTAAGTCTACAGGTTTCTGGGGACTGGTTATTCTTGTTGTATGGCAGATGAGTGGATATATGATGCTGATCTACATTGCACAGATACAGAATATTCCAGAAAATCTGTTGGAATCTGCGAGAATTGATGGTGCGAGTTCTTTTCAGTGTTTCTGGAAAATTAAGCTTCCGTTAATGATGCCTGCTTTTACCATTGGACTTTTCCTTACTCTGACAAATTGCTTTAAACTGTATGACCAGAACCTGACCTTAACTGGAGGCGGTCCTGCGAAAGCTACGGAAATGCTTACTATGGATATCTGTAATACGGCATTCTCAAGAAATATGTATGGAATGGCACAGGCAAAAGGTATTATTTTCCTTATTGTAGTTGCACTTATTACAGTAAGTCAGTTAATGTTTACAAAATCTAAGGAGGTGGAGATGTAATGCAGAGAAAAAAAATAATCTCTAAAACAGTGATTATCCTGTGTTGTATTATGCTGGCAGCGTTTTTTATCTTCCCGATTTTATTACTGTTTATTAACTCATTTAAATCCTTAAAAGAAATCTACATGAGTGTTCTCCAGCTTCCTGAGACCCTGAATCTGGACAATTATATTTCTGCATTCAAAGAACTGGATTACTTGAATGCCATCAAGAATTCCCTGATTGTAACATGTACGGTAACGGCTGCAAACGTGATCTGCTGTTCTATGGCTGCGTGGGTGCTGGTACGATATAAGACCAAAACAAGCAAACTGATATTTACCATTTTTTCCATTGCAGTGCTTGTACCATTTCAATGTGTCATGCTTCCACTGCTGGCAGAAATGGGAAAATTAAATATGATCAACATGCCAGGACTGATGCTTGTAAATCTTGGATTTGGTTCTTCTATGTCGATTATTTTATTCCATGGATTTATGAAAAACGTTCCGGTGGAACTGGAAGAGGCTGCTGCTATTGATGGTGCCAGTCAGCCAAGAATATTTTTCACAATTGTGTTGCCCCTGATCAAAGGAATTGCAGTAACCGTTGCCATCCTGAATGTTATGTCTCTTTGGAATGATTATTTGCTTCCATCTCTGACCATCAACCGGAGTGGAACACAGACCCTTCCACTTAGGACATATTTATTCTTTGGTGCTTACACAAAGAAGTGGAATCTTGGTTCTGCAGCACTCGTTATGGCAATTATTCCGGTAATTATTTTTTATGTTCTTTGTCAGAAGCACATTATTAAAGGTGTAACGGAGGGCGCAGTGAAAGGTTAAATTTTGCTGGTTATGATGAATAGTGACGGTTAATAGTAAAGGAGATAGAAACTATGTGTTGGACTGTAAATGAGATAAAAAAAGGTGTTTGGCATGTTGATGAGAGTGGACTGGATGCTATGTATGTGGTAAAGGGTAGCAAAATGTCTGCAGTGATTGATACGGGAACTGGAATCGGTGATTTTAAGGGCCTGGTAGAATCATTGGTGGGTAATCCCTATATTGTATTGATCACACATGGTCATGTAGATCATGCCGGCGGATGTGGCCAGTTTGCAGAAGCTTATATTAATGAAGAAGATTATCAGGCTGCACTGAATATAAAAGTGGAAGACAGAGAAAGATATTTAAAGAATATGGAAAGTGCCGGTGCTATTGCGCCTGGCAGTCTGAGTATTTCTGAAAAACTAAGAAATGATCAGAAGCCAGTATTTCATTTTATGAAAGATGGGGACATTTTTGACCTTGGAGATAAAAAGCTGGTTGTATATGAGATGACAGGACATACAGCTGGATCTGTATGTATTCTGGATGAAGAAGACAGAGTTCTGTTTTCTGGTGATAATGTAAATGATCTGGAACTGATCTGCGCTCCTGCCAGCGATCGTGAGGCTTTATTGAAGGAATGGCATGAGGCCGGAAAAAGAATTTTTGCAAGAAAAGATTCGTTTGATGTCTGTGGTGGCGGGCATTGTCTGATTCCAATTGAAAAAGCAGAAGAAACACTGATGTGTGGGGAAATGATATTATCTGGCGAATTGCAGGCAAAAGTTGAAAAAGTTCATTTTTTCCATGCACCATTTTATAAGTATAAAAACAGTCGTCTTTATAATGGCGATTTTGCAGCACTTCATTCAAAAGAATAATGAAGAACAAAGAGCATCAGGAAACTGGTGCTCTTTCTTTATTTCGATAGTCAGTGGGAGTCATCTTATATGCTTTCTTGAACGTTCGGCAAAAATGACCCACGTTGTTAAATCCGGTGTTATTAGAGATTGTGGCTATTTTTTCTTCTGTATTTATCAGAAGAAGTGCTGCTTGTTTAAGGCGATAGTTGATAAGATACTTAACCGGTGTCAGTTTAAGGTTATTCTGAAAAAGATGAAGGGCCGTACTCTTGCTGATATTTGCAGTTCTGGCAATATCCTCAAGTGTTATATTTTCCGAATAATGTGCATGAACGTATTGCATCATCAGCTGAAGCCGTGTTCTGGAAATTACAGCGCCCATGTTTTCAAATTGATCAAAAGTCAGATTTTCTAAAAGTAATATCCAGAGTTGCTGAACTGACATAGATACAATAATCTCACGGTTAAATTCTGTTTCCTGTACTGCAATTATTGTTTTTATAATTTCAAGAGCTTTTTTCTGCCAGGGAATATCTGGTTGAAAAACGAGATATTCAAGAGAAGATGAAATTACAGGATTGATATATTTTTTATAAATGAGACTGTCCTGTGGTGCAATAAATGAAGGCTGAAACAGAAAATTGGGAATGATGGCATCGCTTGAGGACTGTAATCGATGGAGAATTTTGGAATTGATCATTATGCCGTTACCCTCATTAAGTTCAAAGTGAACCGTACCAATATCAAAAACCACATTTCCGCTTTCGATATATATAAATTCCAGCTCACTGTGCCAGTGCCAGTCGATGCACTTAAAATCAAACAGAGCTATATTTTCATAATAGTAGCGAAAAGGATACTCGCTGTTTCCATGCTGAACAGTTTCCATTAAGGTGTCATCAGTTGTCGTTTTGGTGAATTGATTTTGAAAATCCATATTTATAAATACCTCGGATAGTTGAAATATACGATATATTACAATACAATACTTATAAATTACAATGAAATTAGTATTTATATATCATATAATACAAGCAAATATTGTTCAAGGAGTACCTTATGAAGAATTATAAAAAAACCAAATTGGCCTGTTATCTTGGATTTATAACACAGGCGATCGCTGCTAATTTCGCACCGCTTTTATATTTGAAGTTTCATGCGGAATACAATATTACACTTGGAAATATTGCACTTATTTCCACCTGTTTTTTCTTTACCCAGCTTATAGTTGATTTATTTTGTGCCAAATTTGTTGATAAAATAGGGTACAGAATCTGCATTGTAGCTTCGAAAGCCTGCTCGGCCCTGGGGCTTATAGGACTGGCTTTTCTTCCGGGAATTCTCCCGAATCCTTTTGCGGGAATTATAATAAGTGTAATTATATATGTGTTTATGAGAAGCAGAATAATCTGAGAGGGAAAAGGCAGGAAATTGAAAGGGTGTTAGAATAATACAAACATAGGGTATAGCGGTGGCATGCTATACTTAGCGTAACAAATTGTAATTTACGATTATGTTAAAGACAGATGTTTTGACCGTCTTTTCTATTGACAAACAAAAGGTAATATATTACTTTTATAAAAGTAATATATTACCTTTTGGAGAATGATATGAAAATTAAAGAAGTAATGAACAGTGACAAAGTTGATTTTACAGGCATTAGGTCATCATATTTTTTGCTTGGCTTATTGAGTGCGTTTGAAAACAGATTTCAAGCGGTAGCAGATAGTGCGATGAAAGAAATTAGTTGGAAGCAGTTTTTTGCTATTATTTGTATCAAGATGTGTAAAGAAAAGCCAACAGTAAAAGAACTTGCAGAAATAATGGGAAGTTCTCATCAGAATGTAAAACAGATCTTATTAAAACTGGAGAAGAAAGGTTTTGTTAGCATTTCGTTAGATGAAAATGACAAGAGAAAACAGCGTATAGAACTTACTGAATATTGTAGAGAATTTAGTGAAAAAAATGATGAGATGACGATGAGAATTATGACAAAAATGTTTGAAGGAGTTTCTGAGGAGCAATTACAAATAACGATACAGACCATTATACAAATTGAGGATAACTTAAAGGAGATTAGAGATTATGAGTAGAGGTATTATTCTGTATCAATCAAAATATGGAGCAACTAAAAAGTATGCTGATTGGCTAGTCGAAGAAACAGGGTATGACTGTATTGAAACAAAAGATGCTAAGGTTGCAAATCTACAGAATTATGATGTGGTCATTTTAGGTGGAGGTGTTTATGCTTCCGGTATCGCAGGATTACAATTTATAAAGAAGAATATAGGTCGGCTAGGAAATAAGAAGATTGTTGTATTTGCAGTTGGTGCTTCTCCATATGATGAGAAGGCAATCATGCAAATAAGAAAAATGCATTTCAAAGATGAACTTCGTAATATACCGTTGTTCTATTGTCGAGGGGCATGGGATGAAGAAAAGATGAAGTTTACTGACAGAACTCTTTGCAAGATGTTACAGAAAGTAGTTGCTAAACAAAATCCAGATGAGTATGAACCATGGCAAAAGGCACTGATGTGTGCAGCAGGTCAAAAGTGTGATTGGACAGATAAAGCATATTTAGAAGCGTTGTTGAAATACATTGAAAAATTATGATTTAGGAGGTCTAATTTCGATAGAGAACAGGTAAGGTCAATAGTAGAACGGCCTAAGGATCTGGAATGAGCAGAATAGGTAGATAAACGTCCGAAGCGTATATTTGAAATGAACAGATAGGGGGATTGATAGAGTAACAGATATGGAAGTACGCAATTTGATTGACTGGGTATGTGTATCGGAGCAGATAAAATCAAATAATAATAAGAGACGCAGTTTGAGCGGAGAGTATAAGCGGATAGAGCTAGATTGTCGAGAGGGATTGAGAGAGCAGGTAGGATGCAAGAAATTATTCTGTAAAAAACGTGACAGCTTGTATGAGAGGCTGAATGATTTGAAAGGATAGAAACAGAAAATTGAGGGAGTGTTGGAATGGTAAAATGGGGATGTGGAGACATGATATACCCTTAATATATATGGCTATATAATAGAAAATGTGATAAAATCAAGGAGCAAAGATAAAAACGCAACGTAAGAGGAAATCTCTTACAGAGCCGGTAGGTAGCCCGGCCGCACCATCTGGTGTAAGTAACCCTCCCTCCTTAGGGTCGTCCGTTCTTTGTTCATACAATCATTTAAGGAGGAATTGTCATGGACAAAGTATCAGGGAGACTGACAGTATTTTTTGAGGGACCATTTTGGGTAGGTGTTTTTGAACATATATCGGAGAGAAAATTAACTGTATGCAAGGTTACGTTTGGAGCGGAGCCGAAAGATTACGAGATATATGATTTTGTTCTGAAAAATTACTATCGACTGAAATTTAGTCCGGCTGTGGCAACTGATGTAAAGGAAGCTGGGCGTAATCCGAAACGGGTACAGAGGGACGTGCGGAAACAGGTACAGAACACCGGGATAGGAACGAAGTCGCAACAGGCTTTGAGATTACAGCAGGAGCAGTTAAAAACTGAACGTAAGACTGTGAGCCGGGAACAACGGGAAGCAGAGAAAAAGCGACAGTTTGAACTGAAACAGCAGAAAAAGAAAGAAAAGCATAGGGGCAGGTAACTGTCCCTATGCTTTTAAGCCGATGGACAAGAAAAACTAATTAAAGGGGTAAATAATGTCCAATGAATTATTTAGAGCATAAAACACAGGTAAAATATGTTGACGGTTTGCTGGCACATTCACAAGAATGGCAGTGGTTAATAGATGAAATACAAGAGCGATTTGAAATTAAAGAAATTACTTCTTGGGAACAATATATTGCTGAGAGTGTTTGCATAAGAAATGTGTTTGGTTATTTTGTAAAAATACTAAATGTATGTGATAAAGACTGGATATATACCAAAGAAGAATTTAAAGAAATATGGGAAATTGCAAAATTTTATATTGGAAATATTAGTGTCAATGATTGTATAGATAAAATATTGCATAATCAATGTAAGCTTTTCTTTTTTTGCGTGTGGATAACGAAATTAGAGAATGGAGACAATAATTTTGACTATTTGTATGATATTCGATTACTTAATCAAAGGAATTATTTTGAATTGATTAAGTGTGATTCGCTATTGGAAGTTGAAAAGCAATTGATAGGTTACACGGACACTATTTCCGTATCAGGGTTAGACATTCCTTTGAAGAATTTACATGATAATCTGAATCAGGTAGAATATCCATGTAATATTGATTTCTTATTGCGCTATGAAAAAGAGATTTTAAATTATAATGCCTTTTCTTATCAGCATATAGATGGAAAGGATTGTCAGACGTGGCAAGAAGTATTTTTGTTAGATATGCTGCGGGTATCGTTTAAAAAGAAAAGTATACAGCCTATGTTTTCGGGAGAAAGTGGATCTGTTCCAGATGTATCCATGTGGAATAAGGATATTTTAGATGTTTTAAAAAAATATTTTAACCATGTGATTGCAAATTTTATTTTAGATTCTATTGCATATATGGCATTTGGCATTGAACCAGTAAAAGAGGTAAAAATGCTCCATTGCAATCTTTTGATGAGAGCGATTGAATCAGGCGAGAAAAGCTATAAAATTTTTTCAAGTTCGTCTTATCGTATTTTGTCTTATTTACATCAAGATAAATTGATGAGAGATTGTAATAAAGAAAAAGATTATATTAAATTTTTAAGAATAATACAGGAATGGAGAAAACCATCGTGGATTATGAACATTAAAGAAGATGGATATCCTGTTTCTAAAGAGCAAAGAACTATAGTAACGGAATTTCTCACTAACAAATTTAAGGAGATAGACAATGTTTGTACAATAAATGACTTGCTTAAATATCTGGAAGATGAAACCAAAACAAAGCAAATTAGCACAGAATATCTTCAAAAAGTCAGTGAAAAGTTTAAGAAATATACAGAGAAAGACACAAGTATTATTGTTTCTTCGGTATACTATGCCTACATGATTTTTTTGATTAATATTAATCAAAAAAATCAATATATAGATAAACGTTATGTTCAGAAAGAGATGATACATATACAAAGGGTTTGGCAAGAAAACATATATGAAAAACAGTGTAAAAATATGCATACGTTTTCATATGAGCATGAAGTTAAAACTGAGGATCTTACGAGATTTAGTGAGATATCATTGCTAAATCCAATTATTTTTGCTAAAAATTGTATCCCTTCTTCAGAAAAAGCAGTATTGGATGTAATGGAAAATACGTCTGAATATCCATTAGCTCATTTGTTCCGTGGAATGACATTAAGCCCTATCTTTCCTACAGAAAAAGATAAAATAGTCTATGAACGTCATGACATTGATAAAATGCTTTTAGAGTATGTAAATGAATTAAAGCGTAAAAAGGGTTACAAATTATTAAACCAGCTCGAATCGGAAGTGTTTGTATCCAGTATTCATGATAGATACAAGATGAATACACAAAGCGCCTTATCTATGTTTATAAAAGAAGAAGATTTATATAATGCTGTAAGGAAGTATACAAAAATAGAGTTATTACCATATTCCAATACGATATCAGTAGCATTGGTGACACAGTTATTTCCAGTGTTAGAGATTAAGATACGAGAATTAGTTACATTATTTGGAATTTTTCCTTTTAAAAAAAATATAGATGAGTTTATGCAATATAATGACCCTAGTTCATTGTTGCGAGAGTTATTGATAATGGTTTTTGATGAACAGCATAGCTTTGAAAACGTACCAGATTTGATGTTTGTTTACAATATTATGTATAATGGTAATTCATGTAATGTGCGTAATGAATGTATTCATGGTAGAGATTATTTATCTGGAGGTCAACTTAGATTCGCATTTCGAGCAACATTATTTGCGATACATATGGTGGAGTTTCGAATAAATACAATTAAAGAAAATGTTAGTGATATTATCACAATTTAAGGAGATAACCTATGAAAGATATGATTGGATATTGTGGGCTTGATTGTGAAAAATGCAATGCATATATTGCAACAGTCAATGATGATCAGGATCTGCGTGAGGAAACGGCAAAACAGTGGGCAGATTTGAATAGTGCGCCTATTTTGCCGGAACATATTAACTGCGAGGGATGCCGTGTGAGAGGCGTGAAAACAGTATTTTGCGAGAATCTGTGCGAAATTCGGAAGTGTGCGCTAAAAAAAAGTGTTTCCACTTGCGGAAACTGTCCTGAAATAGAAGTCTGTCCCGTTGTCGGTGTAATTCTTGCAAACAATCCTTCTGCTATGAAAAATTTGAAAGGGAATTATCAAGAGTAATAAAGTGCAAGTTTTGAGGTGAATAAAAATGATTGCAGAAATAGTGATTCTCTTTTTGCGGTGATGTTTTTCGTTATCAGTGTTTTTTATTTCAAGAAAAGGGGAAATGGTTAATAGCTGGCTATAATACATTGCCGAAAGAAGAACAGAAAAATATGATGAAAACAAGTTGTGTAAATCAGTGGGGTGTTTGTGCATAATATGCTGTGTTATGCTTTGTATTTTGGTATATTTGTTCACAAAAAGAAACTGAATAACTTCTCGGAATCTCAATGAATGAGATTCCAACCGAAACTTGACAACTGAAT
>ERZ1643246.1308-NODE-1308-length-27585-cov-37.311006_pt1 | contig 27585 bp, 23 predicted proteins | sample MGYA00579265_ERZ1643246 | MGnify/ENA primary metagenome ERZ1643246 (study PRJEB29033, sample SAMEA4952261) | chicken gut metagenome | biome: Broiler Chicken; feature: Gastrointestinal Tract; material: Caecum | place: Ireland | collected 2018 | study: Broiler...
AATGCACCCCTCAGTCGGCTTCGCCGCCAGCTCCCCTTGCAGGGGAGCCTTTGGGCGCCGGCCGGCCCCCAAATACAGCAAAAACCCGCCCCAGGCAGGCGCGTGCCTTGCCGGGGGCGGGGCTGTGTATGCTTTTGGGTACGGGGCGTTTTTCCCGCACGGTCAGGCGCTTACTGAGCGGCCTTGATGGCGCGGATCTGCTTGATCAGCTCCGGCACGACCTTGAACAGGTCGCCCACGACGCCGTAGGTGGCCGCCTCGAAGATGGGGGCGCCCTCGTTCTTGTTCACGGCGATGATGGTCTCGGAGTCCTGCATGCCGGCCAGGTGCTGGATGGCGCCGGAGATGCCCAGGGCCACGTAGATGCGGGGATGGACGGTCTTGCCGGTCTGGCCCACCTGATGGTCGGCGGACAGCCAGCCTGCGTCGGTGACAGCGCGGGAAGCGCCCACAACGCCGCCCAGAACGCCGGCCAGCTCCTCGGCCAGGGCGATGCCCTTCTCCGGGTCGGCGCTGATGCCGCGGCCCACGGCCACGACCACATCGGCGCCGATCAGGTCGACCAGCTTCTTGGCACTCTTCTTGATGTCCAGGATCTCCACATGGATGTCCTCGGCGGTCAGTTCGGGGGTGATGTTCTCCACCACGACCTTGGCGGCGCCGGCCTCGTCAAAGGGCTGGGTCTGCATGACGCCGGGGCGGACGGTGGACATCTGCGGGCGGAAGCGCGGGCAGATGATGGTGGCCATCAGGTGGCCGCCGAAGGCCGGACGGGTCATCTTCAGGTTGGTGTTTTCCTCGAACTTGGTGTTGTCCACGTCGATGTTGGAGGTGGTGCGCAGGAAGTCCTTGTACTTCTCCACATCCACATCCAGGTGGGTGCAGTCGGCGGTCAGGCCGGTGTGCAGGCGGGCGGCGCAGCGGGGGCCCAGGTCGCGGCCCAGGTTGGTGGCGCCGATCAGCACGATCTCCGGCTTTTTGTCCATGATGATGTCGCACAGCGCCTTGGCGTAGCCGTCGGTGGTGTAGTCCTTCAGCAGCGGGCTGTCGATGTTGTAGACGCGGTCGGCGCCGTAGCCGCCCAGAGCCTTGATGTAGTCGGGGTTGACATTGCTGCCCATGACCACGCCGCACAGCTCGACGCCCAGGTCGTTGGCCAGCTTGCGGCCCTCGCTCAGCAGCTGATAGCTGATGGTCTGGATCTGGCCCTCGCGCTGCTCGCAGAAGACCCAAACGCCCTTGAAGGCGGCGGTGTCCATAGCATTGTATTCAGCCATTTGTACTTCTCTCCTCTCTCAAATCAGGTGCTTGTCGTTCAGGATACCGACGAGCTGGTCGACGCTCTCGACCATCATGCCGGCGCCCTTGACCGGGGGAGCGAAAGACTTGTAGACGTTGGTGGGCGAGCCCTTCAGGCCGATGGTGTCGGTCTCGATCAGCGGGTCGTCCTTGAGGGCGTTGTAGTCAAAGACCTCGATGGGCTTGTCAAAGCACTCGAAGATGCCGGACACGCTCATGTAGCGGGGCTGGTTCAGCTCCTTGATGCAGGTCAGCAGGCAGGGGGTGTGGACCTTCAGCTCCATGTAGCCGTCCTCCAGCTGGCGCTTGACCACCAGGTCGTTGCCGTTCTTCTGGATGTCGGTAACATAGGTGACCTGGGGCAGGTGCAGCTTCTCAGCGATCTGGGGGCCGACCTGGGCGGTATCGCCGTCAATGGCCTGGCGGCCGCAGAAAACGATATCGTCGGGGCCGACGCCGATCTTGTTGACGGCGGCAGCCAGGATCTGGCTGGTGGCGAAGGTGTCGGAACCGCCGAACTCGCGGCCGGACACCAGCACGCCGCGGTCAGCGCCGCGGGCGATCAGCTCGCGCAGCATGCCCTCGGCCGGGGGCGGGCCCATGGTGACGACGACGACCTCGCAGCCGGTCTCCTCTTTCAGCTGCAGGGCGGCCTCGACGGCGTTCAGGTCATCGGGGTTGGTGATGGTGGCCATGGCGGCGCGGTCCATCGTGCCGTCCGGCTTGACGGCCACTTTGCCCTGGGTATCAGGGACCTGTTTGACACAAACGATAGCTTTCATTGTACGTTTTGCCTCCTTACTTCAGCATCGCGCCGGAAATGACCATCATCTGGACTTCGCTGGTGCCCTCGTAGATCTCGGTGATCTTGGCATCGCGCATCATCCGCTCGATGGGGTAGTCACGGGTGTAGCCGTAACCGCCGAACAGCTGCAGGCAGCGGCGGGTAACGTCGCTGGCGGTGCGGGACGCAATCAGCTTGGCCTCGGCAGCCTCGACGCTGTAACGGACCTTGGCGCCGTCCATGGCGGCCTGCTTCTTCTGGGCCGCAGCGTAGACCAGGTACTTGGCGGCGTCGACGCGGGCCTTCATCTCGGCCAGCTCGAACTGGGTGTTCTGGAAAGCGGAGATGGAGCGGCCGAACTGCTTGCGCTCCTTGACGTAGGCGACGGTCTCGTCGATGGCGCCCTCGGCGATGCCCAGGGCCTGGGCGGCGATGCCGATACGGCCGCCGTCCAGCGTGGCCATGGCCAGCTGGAAGCCCTTGCCCTTGACGCCCAGCAGGCGGTCCTTGGGGATGATGCAGTCTTCCATGATCAGCTCGCAGGTGGAGGAGCCGCGGATGCCCATCTTCTCCTCGGGCTTGCCGACCTTGAAGCCGGGGTCGGTGCGCTCAACGATGAAGGCGGAGATCTCTTTGGTCTTGCGGCCGCGCTTGTCCAGCACGGTGCCAGTGACGGCAATGATGATGAACACGTCGGCAAAGCCTGCGTTGGTGATAAAGATCTTGGAGCCGTTCAGCAGCCAGCCGTCCTCACGCTCCACGGCGTAGGTCTGCTGGCCCTGGGCGTCGGTGCCGGCGCCGGGCTCGGTCAGGCCGAAAGCGCCCATCCACTCGCCGCTGCACAGCTTGGGCAGGTACTTGGCCTTCTGCTCGGGGGTGCCGTTCTCGTAAATGGGCGCAGCGCACAGCGAGGTGTGGGCCGACAGGATCACGCCGGTGGTGCCACAGACCTTGCTCATCTCCTCAACGGCCATGACGTAGCTCAGCACGTCGCCGCCGGCGCCGCCCACGCTGGTGGGGAAATAAATGCCCATCATGCCCAGCTTGCCCATCTTTTCGACGGTCTCTTTGGGGAAGTATTCTTCGGCATCCACCTTTTTGGCCAGGGGCTTGACTTCATTCTCAGCGAACTCGCGGTACATCTTCTGCACCATGAGCTGCTGCTTGGACAGAGTAAAATCCATCAGTGCTTCCTCCCTCGTTCGGAATCGGAAATAGTATGTCACGGGGCCTGGAGGGCCGGGCAAAACCGCTCCCCGCAAAGACAGCCCTGCGGGGAACGTTCTTTGGCACGGCCAGCCCCTTACGGCAGATTACAGCTTGTCGACCGGGGTCTTGGTGCGGTCGGCGTTGTAGACGTAGAAGCCCTTGCCGGTCTTGCAGCCCAGGTTGCCGCCGCGGACCATCTTGCGCAGCAGCGGGCAGGCGCGGTACTTCGAGTCGCCGGTCTCCTTGTACAGCACGTCCATGATGGCCAGGCAGATGTCCAGGCCGACGAAGTCGCCCAGTTCAAGGGGGCCCATGGGGTGGCTGGCGCCCAGCTTCATGGCGGCGTCGATGCCGGCGATGTCGGACACGCCCTCCATCTTGATGAAGGCGGCCTCGTTGATCATCGGGATCAAGATGCGGTTGACCACGAAGCCGGCGGCCTCATTGACCTGCACGGGGGTCTTGCCGATGTCGGCAGAGATCTTCTTGATGGCGTCGACAGTCTCGACAGGGGTGGAGCCGCCGGCGATGACCTCCACCAGCTTCATGCGGTCGGCGGGGTTGAAGAAGTGCATCCCGATCATCGGGCGGGACAGGCCCTTGCCGATCTCGGTGATGGACAGGCTGGAGGTGTTGGAGGCGAAGATGCACTCCGGCTTGCAGATCTTGTCCAGCGCGGCGAAGGTGTCCTGCTTGACCTTCATATCCTCAAAGGCAGCCTCGACGATCAGGTCGCAGTCGGCGCAGATGTTCTCTTTCAGGCCGGTCTCGATGGCCGCCAGACGGCGGTCCACTTCCGCCTGATCCAGCTTGCCCTTGGCAACCAGCTTGGCGTAGCCCTTGGCGATCTTGTCCTTACCGCCGGCAGCCAACTCTTCCTTGATGTCACAGAGGGCGACGGTGTAGCCCTCCACCTGTGCAAACGCCTTCGCAATGTCCCGGCCCATGGTGCCAGCGCCAATAACGCCAACTTTCATAGTTGTAACCTCCTAAAATATGTTAAAAATTCAATTGCTCCCAACTATCCTACGGTGGTCGAAATGTGACACCTTTAATTGTTGGTGAAGACCGGTTTGGGCTTCGGCTTCTCCTTGGAGAGGAAGCAGGCCATGCCCTCCTGCTGGTCGTGGGTCTCGAAGCAGTCGCCAAACAGCTTCTCCTCCACCTCGACGGCCTTGTCGATGGGCAGGCTGATGCCCTCGTTCATGGCCTTCTTGCAGTTGCGCACGGCGATGGGGGCGTTTTTGGCGATCTTGTTCGCCAGCTTGAGGGCGTTGTCCATCAGCTCGGCCTGCGGGTAGACCGCGTTGACCAGGCCGATGCGCAGGGCATCGTCGGCCTTGATGTTCAAAGCCGAGTAGACCAGCTGCTTGGCCATGCCCATGCCCACCAGACGGGCCAGACGCTGGGTGCCGCCGAAACCGGGGGTGATGCCCAGGCCCACTTCCGGCTGGCCGAACACGGCGTTGTCGGAGCAGAGACGGATGTCGCAGCTCATGGCCAGCTCGTTGCCGCCGCCCAGCGCAAAGCCGTTGACAGCCGCGATGACGGGCAGCGGGAAGCTCTCGATCATCAGGAAGATGTCATTGCCCATCTTGCCGAAGGCTTCGCCCTCGGCCTTGGTCATGGTGGACATGGAGCCGATGTCCGCGCCGGCGACAAAGCTCTTGTCGCCCGCGCCGGTCAGCACGACGCAGCGGACAGTGTTCTGGTCGATGCCCTCAAAGGCGGCCTTCAGGTCGGCCAGGACCTCGGGGTTCAGCGCGTTGAGCGCCTTGGGACGGTCGATGGTGACAACGGCCACCGCGCCCTGCACTTCAGTAGTTACAAAAGACATTGGATGTTTCCTCCAAATTCACAAATCCGTCATCCCCGGCGAAGATGCGCCGCCGGGGATGACACCGGTCTGAACGCGCAGCGTAGCTGCGCGTTTAGTCCATCTCCACGATGGTGGCGCAGCCCATGCCGCCGCCGATGCACAGGGTGGCCAGGCCCTTCTTGGCGCCGCGGTGCTTCATGGCGTACAGCAGGGTGACCAGGATGCGGGCGCCGGATGCGCCGACGGGGTGGCCCAGAGCGATGGCGCCGCCGTTGACGTTGACCTTGCTCATGTCGAACTCCAGGTCGTGGGCCACGGCCAGGGACTGGGATGCGAAGGCCTCGTTGGCCTCGATCAGGTCCATATCCGCCACGGTCAGGCCGGTCTTGGCCATGACCTTGCGGGTAGCGGCCACGGGGCCGACGCCCATGATGGAGGGATCGACGCCGCCCAGAGCGCCGGCGACCCAGGTAGCCATCGGGGTGATGCCCAGCTCCTTGGCCTTGTCCTCGCTCATGATGACCAGAGCGGCGGCGCCGTCGTTGATGGCGGAAGCGTTGCCGGCGGTGACTTTGCCGTCCTTCTTGAAGGAGGGCTTCAGCTTAGCCAGCACTTCGGGAGCGCTCAGACGGGGGCCTTCATCGGTGTCGAACACGATGTCGCCCTTCTTGTTGTGGATGGTGACGGGGACGATCTCGTCCTTGAATGCGCCGTTCTTGATGGCCTCGGCAGCCTTGACCTGGCTGTTGTAAGCGAAGTTGTCCAGATCCTCGCGGCTCAGGTTCCACTGGTCGGCCACGTTCTCAGCGGTGATGCCCATGTGGTAGTTGTTGAACACGTCCCACAGAGCGTCGTTGACCATGGTGTCCACCAGCTCGCTCTTGCCCATGGGGTAGCCCATGCGGTAGCCGTAGCGGCCCTTCATCATGGCGAAGGGGGCCATATCCATGTTCTCGGTGCCGCCTGCGACCACGATGTCGGCGTCGCCGGCCTCGATCATCTGGGCGGCCATGTTGACGCAGTTCAGGCCGGAGCCGCAGACCACGTTGACGGTGACCGCCGGGGTGGTGACGGGCAGGCCGGCCTTGATGCTGGCCTGGCGGGCGACGTTCTGGCCCAGGCCCGCCTGGATGACGCAGCCCATGTAGACATGGTCGACCTGCTCCGGGGTGATGCCGGCGCGGTTGATGGCCTCCTTGATGACGATGGAGCCCAGCTCGGCGGCGGGGACGTTGGACAGCGTGCCACCGAACTTACCGATGGCGGTACGGCAGGCGCTGGCGATGACGATCTTCTTCATGAAAATAGCCTCCTTGATGGTTCGATGTTTCGCGAAATGCCTCTCAGAAAAGCAGCTTTATGTCAGGCCGTTTGCACGGCGTGAACCAATTTTGAGCAGGCGCCCGGCGCGGCGCCTTACACATTGCCCTGCTTGGCCTTTTTGCGCAGGGCCTCGGCCACACAGGGCTCCACAAACTGGGATACGTCCACGTGGTAGTGGGCGGCCTCCTTGACCACCGTGCTGGACAGGTAGCTCCACTGGATGGCGGTGGCCAGGAAGATGGTCTCGACGCCGGGCAGGATGGCGTGGTTGGTGTGGGCCAGCTGGATCTCGTCCTCAAAGTCGGTGACGGCCCGCAGGCCCCGCACCATGACGCTGGCGCCGTTGGCCCTGGCAAACTCGACGGTCAGGCCGTCAAAGCTCTTGACCTCCACGTTGGGCAGGTCCCTGCAGCATTCCTGCAGCAGGGCCACCCGCTCCTCCACGGTGAACAGCGGCCGCTTGGCGCTGTTGATCAGCACCGCGACGATCAGCTTGTCGAACATGCGGGCAGAACGATGGATGATATCCAGGTGGCCTTTGGTCACCGGGTCAAAACTGCCGGGATACATGGCAATGGGCATGGAAACAAAACCTCACAGTCGGGCGCGTCCTGCGCCCCGTGTTCCGGGGCTGCGCCCGCCGCCCCCAACGCCCCGCCCCCGCCGGTCCCGGCGGACGATGCAAGGGTTTGGCGGTCACAGGCCGGCCCCGTGCTGCCCGCAGCAAGTTGTTAAAATCATAACAAGTTTGGGCAAAAGGGAAGGCACCGCAGCCAGTTTGTGCGCATTGTTGTTCCGTGCGATCTGTCGGGGTGCCGTCAGGGGACGGCATGGCGCCCTACGGCAGGCCCGCACATCCTCACTTATAGTTTTACTATTTCGTTAAGGTTTTGTCAATGGAAAGAAGGTGCTTTTTTCGATTTTTTGCGCTTCCGCCGTACTTTTTCGGCATTTCGTCCTGTTATTTTTTCACTTTTTCGGCGCTTTTTATGCGGTTTGCTCTTTTTGCTCCCGGCGTACAGGCCGCCGCCTTGCCGGGCGGGCACGGGGACGGCAGCCGGGCCGGGCAAAGCCCTTTTTCCCCGCTGAAAGAATGATTTTTTCTTTGAAAATCTATGGCAACGGGCGCATAAGTATGGTATGATAAAGCGTACATGCCTGCATCCGCCCCGCCGGGCGGGCGCAGGGCGGGAAAGGAGACCCTGCATCATGTCCAACGAAACTGCAAATCCGCTGCGCATCGCGCTGTTTTTCGGCGGCGTGTCCAGCGAGCACGAGATCAGCTGCATCTCGGCAGCTGCCTGGGCAGGGGCGCTGAACGAGCCCCCCTGCCGGGAAAAATACCAGGTCGTCCGCGTGGGCATCACCAAAGACGGCCGCTGGCTGCGTTACGACGGCGGCACCGCCGCCATGGCCGACGGCAGCTGGCAGAACGACCCCGCCTGCCGCCCCTGCATCCTCAGCCCCGACCGCAGCGTCCACGGCCTGATGGAGCAGCAGCCCGACGGCAGCTGGCAGACGCTGCCCGTTGACGTTGCCGTGCCCATGCTGCACGGCAAAAACGGCGAGGACGGCACCATCCAGGGCCTGTTCGAGATCGCCGGCATCCCCTATGTGGGCTGCGGCGTGCTGGGCAGCGCCGTCTGCATGGACAAGGCCGTGGCCAACACCCTGATGGACGCTTCCGGCGTGCCCCACTGCCGCTGGACCTGGGCCGCCGCCGAGGAAGCCGCCGATTTTGACGCGCTGGCAGACCGGGTGGAGAGCCGGCTTGCCTACCCCATCTTTGTCAAGCCCGCCAACGCCGGGTCCAGCGTGGGCATCAGCAAGGCCCACACCCGCGCCGAGCTGCGCGCCGCCGTGGACGTGGCCCTGGCCGAGGACGCCAAGGTGATATTTGAGGAGTTCATCGACGGGCAGGAGGTGGAATGCGCCGCCATCGGCAACCCGGAGACCGGCGTGTCCGTCACCCGCCCCGGCGAGATCCTGGCCGGCGCCGAGTTTTACACCTACGACGACAAATACAAAAACGGCGTGTCCCAGGTGGTCATCCCGGCGCACCTGTCCGACGAAAAGCTGGACGAGGTGCGGGACGCCGCCAAAAAGGCCTACCTGGCGCTGGGCTGCACCGGCCTGGCCCGCTGCGACTTTTTTGTGGAGCGCGGCACCGGCCGGGTGCTGTGCAACGAGCTGAACACCATGCCGGGCTTTACCGCCATCAGCATGTATCCCAAGCTGATGGAAGCCTGCCGGGGGCTGAGCTTTTCCGCCCTGGCGGACAATCTGATCGGCCTTGCCCTGGGCAAGAGAAAGGGTCGTTACTGATATGGATACCCGTCCCATCGGCGTGTTTGACAGCGGCCTGGGCGGCCTGACCGCCGTGCGCCAGCTGCGCCGGGTGCTGCCCGGCGAGGACATCGTCTATTTCGGCGACACCGGCCGGGTGCCCTACGGTTCCCGCGGGCGGGAGACCATCATCCAGTACGCCCGGCAGGACATCGGGTTCCTGCTGTCCAAAAACGTCAAATTCATCGTGGCGGCCTGCGGCACCGTCAGCTCCACCTATCCGCCCGCCGAGGCCGCCCATCTGCCGGTGCCCTTTACCGGCGTGGTGGGGGCCGCCGCCCGCTGCGCCGCCGCTGCCACCCGCACCGGGCGCATCGGCATCATCGGCACCCAGGCCACCATCCGTTCGGGCAGCTACCAGGCGCTTCTGCGCCAGCTGGTGCCGGATGCGCAGCTGTTTGCCAAAGCCTGCCCGCTGTTTGTGCCGCTGGTGGAAAACGGCTACGTGAACGACGGCAACCCGGTGACCAAACTGGTCATTGCCGATTACCTGACCGAGCTGCGGGACACCGGCATCGACACGCTCATCTTAGGCTGCACCCACTACCCGCTGCTGGAGCGGCTGATCGGCGAATTTATGGGCCCGGAGGTGGCGCTGATCGACCCCGGCAAGGCCACCGCCAACGCGCTGGACGACGCCCTGGACGCACTGGAGCTGAAAAACGACCGCACCGGCGGCGGCAGCGTGCAGTTTTACGTCAGCGATTCCACCGAGGGCTTTGCCGAGCTGGAGACCCTGTTCCTGGGCCGGTACGGCGGCGGCCCGGTGGAGCAGATCGCCATTGAACAGTACGGCTGGCCGCCGGCCGACCAAAACAGGCAGGGAAATGCAAATGGATGAAAAATATCTGATCACCATCAAAGGCACCATGGAGCAGGACGGCCGCAGCGAGACCGTCGAGCTGATGACCCACGGCGGGTTCACCCACCGGGACGGCTGTTTCTTTATCGTGTACCGCGAGACCGAGGCCACCGGCTACGAGGGCAGCACCACCACGGTCAAGATCGCCGAGGACGCCCGCCGGGTAGCGATGCTGCGCTACGGCAAGGCCGCCAGCCAGCTGATCATTGAAAAAGGCACCCGCCACCTGTGCCATTACGAGACCGGCTACGGTGCCATCTCGCTGGGGGTGGCCGCCGACGTGATCGAACACCAGCTGACCGACGAGGGCGGCCGGGTGCAGTTCAGCTACACGCTGGACTCCGGCAGCGAGGATTTTATCAGCCGCAACCTGGTGGACATCACCGTGACGCCGCTGCCCGAACCGGCGCAGTGAGAGCAGGCCGCACCAAAATTCCCGACTATAAAAAAGGAGAGCGTATCCCCATGACCGATTACCGCAACTACAACCCCCGCCAGTCGGCGCTGGAGGCGGCCCGCGCGCTGCTGACCACCGCCGCCAACGCCGCGATGGACGCCGGCGCGCTGCCCAAAACCGAGCTGCCCGCCTTTATCGTCGAGATCCCCGCCGACCCCAAAAACGGCGACGTGGCCGCCAACCTGGCCATGGCCGGCGCGCGGGTGTTCCGCAAAGCGCCCCGCCAGATCGCCGAGGCGGTCGTCGGCGCGCTGGATTTGACCGGCAGCCCCTTTGACCGGGTGGAGATCGCCGGCCCCGGCTTTATCAACCTGTACCTGGGCAGCGGGTGGTTCACCTCGGTGCTGCGGGCGGCCTGCGCCGGGCAGGACTACGGCCGCACCAACGCCGGCCAGGGCAAACGCTACAACGTGGAATTTGTCTCGGCCAACCCCACCGGCCCCATGCACATGGGCAACGCCCGCGGCGGCGCTTTGGGCGACTGCCTGGCCGCCTGCCTGGACTGGGCCGGCTACGACGTGACCCGCGAGTTCTACATCAACGACGCGGGCAACCAGATCCAGAAATTCGGCAAGAGCCTGGCCATCCGCTACCTGCAGCTGTACAAGGGCGAGGAGGCCTGCCCCCTGCCGGAGGAGTGCTACCAGGGCGCCGACATCATCCAGCGCGCCAAAGAGTTTGCCGACGTCCACGGCGACCGCTACGTGAACGCCGACTTTGAGGAGCTGAAATCCGCCATCACCGCCGACGCCCTGCCCAAAAACATCGCCGGGCTCAAGCGCGACCTGGGCAAGTACCGCATCCAGTACGACGTCTGGTTCCCCGAAAGCACCCTGCACGACAGCGGCGCGGTGAATGACATCATCCAGCTGCTGCTGGACAAGGGCGCCTGCTACAAGGCCGAGGACGGCGCCATCATGTACAAAAGCGCCCAGTACAGCTCCAAGTACGGCGTCGCCAACAAAAAGAAGTCGGACGACGGCAGCGAGGAGGAGGCCAAGGACGAGGTGCTGGTCCGCGCCAACGGCGTGCCCACCTACTTTGCCGCCGACATCGCCTACCACTACAACAAGCTGGCGGTGCGCGGCTTTGACAAGGCCATCGACGTGTGGGGCGCCGACCACCACGGCCACGTGGCCCGCATGAAAGGCGCCATGGACGCGGTGGGCCTGGACGGCAGCCGCCTGGACGTGGTGCTGATGCAGATGGTCAACCTGATCCGCGACGGCAAGCCCGTCCGCATGAGCAAGCGCACCGGCAAAGCCATCACCCTGACCGACCTTTTGGACGATGTGCCCATCGATTCCGCCCGGTTCTTCTTCAACCAGCGGGAGTCCAGCTCCACGCTGGACTTTGACCTGGATCTTGCTGTCAAAAACGACAGCGAGAACCCGGTCTACTACGTGCAGTACGCCCACGCCCGCATCTGCTCCATTTTGAAAAAGCTGGAGAGCGAGGGCGTGGCCTTCCGCGGCCTGGACGCCGCCGACGCCGCCGCGCTGACCGACCCGTCCGAGCTGGCGCTGCTGCGGCTGCTGGCCGCCTTCCCCGCCGAGATCGCCGCCGCGGCCGAAAAGTACGACCCCGCCCGCATCACCCGCTTTGTCATCGACGTGGCGGGCGCCTTCCACCGCTTCTACGGCGCCTGCCGCATCCTGGGCGCCGAGGACAGCGTCCAGCAGGCCCGCATCGCGCTATGCCTGGGCGTGCGGGACGTCATCCGCAACGCGCTGACCATGTTCAAGATCAACGTGCCCGAAAGCATGTAACGCCGCTTTTCCCGGCACAGACAAAGGCCCGCCAGTTTTTCGACTGGCGGGCCTTGCTGTTGAAACGGATACACCGTAACAAATATAGTATAGCACAATCAAATATGGATTTTCAACTCGTAATTTGCACAAATAAATCACTCCAACCTTGTCGTGTTTGCGAATAGACACTGCCTTTGGGCCGTGGTATAGTATAGTCACAGAAAGAAAACAGCCGGAGACAAGGAGTACAGAAACTCCAAGAGCCCACTTCTCAAAAGGTTCGGCAGAGAGTTTTGAACATCTTTTCTAAAGGCTTAAGGTCAATTTCCTGACCAACGGTTTCTTTCCACAAAAGCATATCCCGTTTTCTTCCAAACCTTACTTTTCAAAACCAGTTTCAAGCAGCAGGCAAAGTTCCCAAATCAAATCTCTTCCCCTCTGAAAAAGGCAGACCAAAAGCCAAAACGGAAAAAAGATTGACATTGTTCCCCAAAAAGGAACGAAGAAGATCATTCCCGGATAAGGCAGCTGGTAACCCAAATGGTAAGAGGATCTGAAGAATACGAAAGTAAGAGTTCCCTGCCGGCAGAAAAACCGGAAAAGAAAGAAAAGGCAAAAAAGAAATACCAGATATACCGGAAAGAGACGACAGCGAAACACCTTAAAAGATCCAGAAAAGAAAGACAAAACGCCGAGGGTTTTTGACAAGTTGTAACAAAGAGGCGTGCCGGCAGGATTCGTAAGAAAGGAGGCTCAGGCCAATGGCAAACTTTAAAGATCCCATTCATCACCGGCAGGCCTGGGCTTGCTGAGACGAACTGGACCACATCAAGAGCCGCAGGTCATAACCTGTACAGAAGCAAAGAGAATGATGCATCGGTTCAGAAAATCGATCAAAATGCAATCCCAGGGCCTGTCAAAGAAAGACAGCTTTGATATAGATTAGATGGTGACGGACAAAAAAGGCAAAACCAAATCGTATCCGCCGCCCCATAAAACAGAAAATTCTCAGCTTTGAGATATGTTCAAAGGGGTTCATCTAACCGAACAAGGAGTTACTCCAATGTACTAGAGTAAGAGGAATATTTCCTCGGCATCGAACCTTGTACGTTATCCCAACCAAAGGAAAGTCCCGCCGTATGAATGGCCGGTAAACGGTTTCCGTCGTTGGCTGGTTCCTGATCTCAGGCCGGAACCACTCCCAGGTTATCCGAGATAGTTTCAAAGACACCGCAGGGTACAGAGTTCCTTGGTATATCAGTCAAATACAAACGATATGCCGCAAAACCCGGCAGCATAATGGTAAGAGGACGCTGAATACTCCGGATCACAGCGAAAGTTCACGATACACTGAAACAAATGGCATACCTGCCATATTATCTCAGTCAAGTTTCCGATCTCAGGTTTGAAAAGACAGCTTCCACAAAAAGCATCGTTGACAGCCAATTTGAATCGAAAGCACGGAACCTTCCAAACAAAAGCTCTGGAGCAAACAAAATTTCAGCAGGTTTCCAAAACGGATAATGACTCACAAGCTATTCGGAATCTGAAGTTCAGAAATGAGCGATCCGTAAACCAGTGAATCACAGGTAAGAGGCTATGACTCCGAAGATGTAAGACCGGTGGGGCGCACAGAAATGTGCGCCCCACCTTTTTGCTGCCCGCCTGCCCGCTTTGCCCACATCACCGCAAACAGGCCCCGGAACAGGGCCCGCCTTGCATATTTTTCCCCTCCGCCTTATAATAAGGTTATCTTGCAGGGCGAAAGCCAGAGGAGGTGCGGCATGGCACAGACAGAAAAGCGCCCGGTGCTGGGCGTGCTGGGCGGGCTGGGCCCGGCGGCAAGCTGCTACCTGTACCAGATGCTCATTGACCACACGCCGGCCAGCCGGGACCAGGACCACATCGACGTGGTGATCTCCTCGCGGGCATCCACGCCGGACCGCACCGCCTACATCAAGGGCGAAAGCAACGACGATCCCTTTGCGGTGATGGAACAGGACGGCCGCAGTCTGGTGGCCTACGGCGCCACCGTGCTGGCCATCCCCTGCAACACCGCCCACTATTTTTACGACCGGCTGGCCGCCGCGCTGCCGGTGCCGGTGCTGAACATGCCCCGGCTGACCGTGGCCGAGGCCAAAGCCCGCGGCTGCAAAAAGCTGGGCATCCTGGCCACCGAGGGCACCCTGCTGGCCGGCACCTACCAGCTGATGTGCGGCGAGGCCGGCCTGGACTGGGCCGCCCCCTGCCCCGCCCGCCAGCAGGACGTGACCAGCCTGATCTACGGCCAGATCAAGCAGGGCCGCCGGGCGGACATGGCGCAGTTCGGCGCCGTGGTGGCCGACCTGGAACAGCAGGGCTGCGACATGGCGGTCCTGGGCTGCACCGAGCTGAGCCTGATCAAGCGGGACGAGCACCTGGGCCCGTTTTTCATCGACAGCACCGAGGTCCTGTGCCGGGCGGCGCTGCGGGCCTGCGGCGTGGAGCCGGTGGGCTTTGACGATTTTGCTTGACATGCCGGGCCTGCGCCGGTATACTGAAGATATTATCAACGGGGGAAAGGAGCGTGCTGTCATGGATTTTGAACGCCGTGATGGAATGGTGCGCATGTGCAGTTCGCTTCGGCAGCCTGCGCCTGCTTTCCCCTGCCTGTAACAGGGTGAAATTGAAAGCAACGACGGCAGGGCGCCGAACGCGCCGCTGCCGTTTTGTTTTGTCCCCACTGCGAGAAGGAGAGATGCGCCCATGGAGAACCAGAAAAAATTCTACATCACCACGCCGATCTATTACCCCAGCGACAAGCTGCACATCGGCCACACCTACTGCACCGTCGCCACCGACGCCATGGCCCGCTACAAGCGGCTGCAGGGCTGCAAGGTCATGTTCCTGACCGGCACCGACGAGCACGGCCAGAAGATCGAGCAGAAAGCCGAGGAAGCCGGCGTCACCCCCCAGCAGTTTGTGGACAATATCGTCGAAGGCCCCCGCGGCGTCAAGGACCTGTGGAAGCTGATGGAGATCAGCTACGACCGGTTCATCCGCACCACCGACGACTACCACGTGGCCGCCATCCAGAAGATCTTCAAAAAGATGTACGACAAGGGCGACATCTACAAGGGCACCTACAAGGGCAAATACTGCACCCCCTGCGAGAGCTTCTGGACCGAGAGCCAGCTGGTCAACGGCTGCTGCCCCGACTGCGGCCGCCCCGTGGTGGACGCCGAGGAGGAGGCCTACTTCTTCCGCCTGTCCAAGTACGCCGACCGGGTGCGCGACCTTTTGGTGAACACCGACTTTTTGCAGCCCCGCTCCCGCGTCAACGAGATGGTCAACAACTTCATCGACAAGGGGCTGGAGGATCTGTGCGTCAGCCGCACCAGCTTCAACTGGGGCGTGCCGGTGGACTTTGACCCCAAGCACGTGGTCTATGTGTGGATCGACGCGCTGTTCAACTACACCACCGCCCTGGGCTTTATGAACGACCGCTACCCCGACAGCGACTACCAGACCTTCTGGCCCGCCGACGTCCACTTTGTGGGCAAGGAGATCGTGCGGTTCCACTCCATCATCTGGCCCGCCATGCTGATGAGCATGGAGATGCCCCTGCCCAAGCAGGTGTTCGGCCACGGCTGGCTGCTGCTGGACGGCGGCAAGATGTCCAAGTCCAAGGGCAACGTGGTGGACCCCTACATCCTGGCCGAGCGGTACAGCGCCGACGCGCTGCGCTACTTCCTGCTGCGGGACTTCCCCTTCGGCACCGACGGCAACTTCTCCAACGAGCTGCTGATCAACCGCATCAACATGGACCTGGCCAACGACCTGGGCAACCTGCTGTCCCGCACCACCGCCATGGCGGACAAGTATTTCGGCGGCACGCTGCCCGCCGATCAGGCCGAAGGCCCGGAGGATGCCGAGCTGCTGGCCATGGCAAACGGACTGCGCGGCAAGTACGAGGCCCAGATGGAGAAATACGCCTTCCAGAACGCGCTGGCCGACGTGTTCGCCGTGATCGCCCGCGCCAACAAGTACATTGACGAGACCGCGCCCTGGGTGCTGGCCAAGGACGAGGCCAACCGCCCCCGCCTGGCCCGCGTGCTGTACAACCTGGCCGAAACGCTGCGCATCTGTGCCACGCTGCTGCAGCCCTTTATGCCCGCCGCCTGCGATAAGATCTTTGCCCAGCTGGGCGTGACCGACAGCAGCCTGCGCAGCTGGGACAGCGCCGCCGCATTCGGCGCGCTGCCCGCCGCCTGCACGCTGCACAAGGGCGAGAACATCTTCCCCCGCATCGACGCCAAGAAGGAGCTGGCCGAGCTGGAAGCCCTGGAGGCCGCCCAGAAGGCCGCCGCCCAGGCCGCCCAGCCGGAGCAGGCCCCGGCCCAGCCCGCCGACGCCCCCGCCGAGATCACCGACCACGAGCCGGAGATCAGCTTTGACGACTTTATGAAAACCGAGCTGCGGGTGGCCGAGATCCGCGCCTGCGAGGCCATGAAGGAGAGCAAAAAGCTTTTGCACCTGACCGTCTTTGACGGCGAGCGGGAACGCTGCATCCTGTCCGGCATTGCCAAGTGGTACAAGCCGGAGGACCTGGTGGGCAAAAAAGTGGCCATCGTGGCCAACCTGGCCCCCCGCCCGATGATGAAGGGCAAGTACGTCAGCGAGGGCATGGTCGTTGCCGCCGACACCGAGGACGGCGGCTGCGTCATCCCCTTCTTCCCTGCCGAGGTCAAGGCCGGCAGCCGCATCCACTGAGTTTTTCTGCCGCTGCCGGCCGGGATCGCGCCGGCGGCGGCAGTTTTCTGTCGCCCGATCTCAGGCGCGCCCGGCGTCCGCCGCGGCCGCGCCCTGAGCGGAGTGCGCACAGGGAAGCATTGCCGCTCGATCTGCCAAAAGCAGGCCGTTGGCTGCGTTGCCGCCGCCTGGTGTCCCCAAAGGACGCCGGCGTTCCGGCGCCTTGCCGCCAACCTGTTTTTGCGCTTTTTGCTGCTTTGCAGTTTTGCCGCTCGCGCGGCAAACCCAAAGCGTCCTTATGCTTGCTCCGCTTTTGCAGGGAGGTCTGCCTTTTGTCCCGACCCGATTTGCCCGCAAGCCGGCCCGCCCGGCTGGACGCGCTGTTTGCCGGGCCCGCCGCCGCGGTGGTCCTGGCGGTGCTGTGCAACTGTTTGTGGGGCGCGGCGTTCCCCTTTATCAAGCTGGGATACCGGCTGTACGCCATCGGCAGCGGCGACACCGCCTCCATCCTGGTCTTTGCCGGGGTGCGGTTCGTGCTGGCGGCGGCGCTGGTCTGGCTGTGCGGCCTGCTGGTCAACCGGCGGCCGCCCCGGTTCCCCCGCGGCCGGCTGCTGGCCGAGTGCTGCGCCCTGGGCCTGTGGCAGACCGGCCTGCAGTATGCGCTGTATTACAGCGCCGCCGCGGTGCTGACCGGCGCGCTGGGCAGCATCCTGAACAGCACCCAGAGCTTTTTGGGTGTGATCCTGGCCCATTTTCTCTGCGGCGGCAGCGACCGCCTGACGCCCCGCAAGCTGCTGGGCTGCGCGCTGGGCTTTGCCGGGGCGCTGGCCGCCAGCGTCACCGGCAGCGAGGGCGGCAGCCTGCCCGGCATGCTTGCCATGCTGGGGGCCGCCGCGGTGTTTGCCGCGGCAGGGCCGTGGAACAAGCGCGTCACCCGCAAGGCCGACAGCTTTGCCGTCTGCTGTCTGAACCTGGGCGCTGGCGGCGGCGCGCTGGCGCTGCTGGGCCTTGCCATGGGCGGCAGGCTGCGCCCCCAGGCCGCCGGCGCGCTGCCGGTGCTTTTGTTCCTTGCCTTTATCTCCGGCGCCGGCTATGTGCTGTGGGCGCTGCTGATGAAAAACAACCCCGTATCCCGCATCGCGGTGTTCGGGCTGCTGATCCCGGTGGTGACGGTGCTGCTGTCGGCGCTGCTGAACGGTGAGACGCTGGCCGACTGGCGCTACCTGGCCGCGCTGGCGCTGGTCTGCGCCGGCATCTGGCTGGTCAACCTGCGCCCCGCCCCGCACAAAGGAGACTGACCATGACGGACATTTTTGACACCCACGCCCATTACTGCTCCCGCCAGTTTGAGCCGGACCGGGACGCGCTGATGCAGGCGCTGCCCGCCGCCGGCGTGACCGGCGTGCTGGAGTGCGCCACCCATTCCGGCGACGCGCCCCGCGTGCTGGCGCTGGCGCACAAGTACCCGTTTGTCCACGCGGCGCTGGGCATCCATCCCGAAAGCCTGGGCGAGGAAAACGCCCCCACCGTGGCCGTCTACCACGGCGACTGGCGGGCCGAGCTGGCCGCGATGCGCCCGCTGTTCGACGACCCGGCCGTGGCCGCCGTGGGCGAGATCGGCCTGGACCACCACTGGCCGCTGCCCGCGCAGGAGCAATACGACCTGTTTGAAGCGCAGCTGCGGCTGGCCGCCGAGCTGGACCTGCCGGTTTCCGTCCACGACCGGGAAGCCCACGCCGAGACCTACGAGCTGCTGAAAAAGTACAAGCCCCGCGGCGTGCTGCACTGTTACAGCGGCAGCGCCGAGGACGCCGCCTGGCTGGTGGACCAGGGCATGTGCCTGGGCTTTGGCGGCGCGGTGACCTACAAGGGGGCCAAGCGGGCGGCCAAAGTGCTGGCCGCCATCCCGCACGAGGCCGCCGTGCTGGAGACCGACTGCCCCTACATGTCCCCCACCCCGGTGCGCGGCAAACGCAACGACAGCCGCAACATCGCCCATGTGGCCGAGTACATCGGCGCACTGTGGGAGATGCCTGCCCAGCAGGTGCTGACCCTGACCGCCGCCAACGCCCGCCGGGTGTTTGGGGTGTAAGGGCGCCGCCCGCCCAACCAAAAATCCCTGACAGGAAGTGATTTCCATGCTGCACGACTTTTTGCCCCACGCCCCGCGCCCCCGCAGCTGGTTTGCCGCCGAACGGAGCGAGCTTTCCGCCATGGGCCGCCCGGCCAGGTTCGGCACGGCGGCGCTGGCGGTGCTGCTGGCGGCGCAGCTTGCCTTTTTGTGCTGGTGCAACCTGACCCAGTGGACGAACCATCTGGACGGCGACAGTTCCACCCAGATCTTGAAAGTGATGGAGATGGCCAAGGCCGGGTCGCTTTCGCTGCCCAACTGGAACGATACCACATCGCTCCTGCTGGACACCCCGCTGATGCTTGCCGCTTTGCTGATGCCGCTGTTCGGCAACGCTTTCACCACCTACGGTGCCGGCAACATTCTGCTGCTGGCCGCCTTTGTCTATGCCCTGTGGCAGCTGCTGCGCCGGGCGTCCTGCCCGCTGCCGCTGCGTCTGACTGCGCTTTTTCTGCTGCTGACCCCGTACAGCTACACCGAGATGCTGGGCTACGCCAACTGTATGGTGGTGCAAAGTGCCCATTACCTGATGCGGGCGCTTTACATGGTCTACCTGCTCTATGCGCTGGTACAGCTGGAACGGCGCGAAAAAGGCTTCGGCCATCTGGTCACCTGGCTGTTCACGCTGGGGCTGGGGGCATGGATCGCGCTGTCCAGCGGGCTGTTTCTTCTGCTGCTGGTTTTGCTGCCGGTGATCGCCGGGTTCGTGCTGCGCGCCTTTGCCGCCAACCGCCCCCGTCTGCTGCTGGGGCCGGGCGCAGCGTTTTTGGTACTCAACCTGCTGGGCTTCGGCGCGGGATACTTTGTGCAGCGGTACGTCATCCATTTTGCTTCCCGCGATGCGGTCATCGCCTGGAACAGCTACACCGAGTTTCTGCCCAACCTTTCCAAGGTGGTGCAGGGCTATTTCAAGCTGACAAACGCCCTACCCGCCGTGGGCGGCGTGACGGTGCTCAGCGGGCGGGGCATTGCCTTCGGCATCGCTTTTGTGGCGGCCATGGCGGTGCCGGCCGGGGTATTTGTCTGCCTTTGGCGCATCGCCCACCGGCCTGCCGCAGCCTGCCGGGCCGCCAGCAGCGTGCGCGGCCTGCTGTTCGCCTGCCTGCTGGGCATCGTGGGGGTGGATACGCTGATTTTGATTGGCGCGTCGCTGGCCTACGGCGAACAGGTGTACGAGAGCCGTTACCTGATCTTCCTGTTTGCGGCGGGGGTGCTGCTTCTGGCGCTCTGCCTGCCCTGGCTGAAACGCGCCGGCGGGCTGTATGCCCCCGCGGTGGTGCTGCTGGCCGGGGTCGCCGCCGCCAACGCGTTCCTGTGCGATGCCGGGTATATCGCCAGCCCCACCTATGATTTTTCCACAGCCCAGGCCGTGACCGCCGCGCTGGACGAAGCCTATCCCGATGTCCGGGTGGTCTACATGGTGTCCAACGACCACGACCGCAAGGTGCTGCGCCTGGCCGACCAGAGCAAAGTCTACCGCATGGTCAGCAGCAGCTACAACCCCGGCGACTATACCTATTACCAGGACGGCGCCGGGCTGGAAAACGGCAGCCTGCTGCTTGCCACTGACAAGCAGTACGCCGCCATGAACCCGGAACTGGCCGCCCGGTTTGAAAAGACCGACCTGCCCCAGTTCTGGCTGTACATGGACGCCACCGGGTACAGCACCAACGACCCGCAGCCCTACAACGTCTATTACTGCGCCGACGGCGGCATCGACCTGAGCAGCCTGCCCTACTGATGGTCCCCCCTGGGCATCGCCGCAAAAAGCCGCCCACAGCCCTTGACCTGGCCGCCGCCACACGATACAATGAAGATACCGCAGGCCGTCTGCCGGCCCTGCCCACTGTCAAATATTGATTCAGGAGTGTCTAATATGAAAGCACGCATCCCCAAGCACCGCGAATTTATCATCGACTTTCCCAAGGAAGTCCCCGAAGCCAAGGCCAACGAGGGCTGGGACAAGCTGATGGCCATTGTGGAGGACTACAAAAAGAACCACAACGGCCAGTCGGTCTACTCCCCCACCTTCATCGAGGACTGCGAGCCCGCCGTTAAGGAGCTGCAGAAAGAGTACGGCTTCACCTACACCATCCAGGAAACCAAGTGATCCCATGCCGGGCAGCCGCAGCGCCGCCCGGCATTTTTGCGCGCCGCGCGCCGAGCCTTTCTTTCAAAGGAGCCTGCCATGCCGGAACATCCCACCCTGCACACCCCGCGGCTGACCCTGCGCCGCTTTGCCCCCGCCGACCGGGACGCACTGTTCGCCATTTTCTCGGACCCGCGCACCAACACCTTTCTGCCCTGGTTCCCGCTGCAAAGCCGGGAGCAGGCGCTGGAATTTTACGCCAGCCGCCACGCCGGCCCCGCCGCGGCGTGGGAATACCACTACGCCGTCTGCAGGCGGGAGGACGACCTGCCCATCGGCTACCTGGACCTGGGCGGGGACTGCCACGACCTGGGCTACGGCCTGCGCAGCGACTGCTGGGGCCGGGGCTACGCGGCCGAGGCTGCCGCCGCCCTGGTGGCGCAGGCCCGCCGGGACGGCCTGCCCTGGCTGACCGCCACCCACGACGTGAACAACCCCCGCAGCGGCCGGTTGATGCAAAAGCTGGGCATGCGCTACTGCTACACCTACCGGGAACAGTGGCAGCCCAAAAACATCCCGGTCAGCTTCCGGCTCGACCAGCTGAATCTGGACGGCGACCTCCGCCGTGTCTGCCGCCGGTACTGGGACGCCTCGGCGGAGCACTGGGTGGAAAGCGGCTTGTAAAGGCCGCGCCATACGCCATGCATGGTGTAGGGGACGAAGCCCGCATCGACCCATTGAAGATGGCGGCAGCGCAAACCTTGCGGTTTTTGGCATGCATTACTCCGCAAGGCTCTTGCAGCCGCAAGCACCCGCGGCGGGCGAGATCGCCCGCCCTACATTGCAGCCGTGAACGGGCGGTTTCGCACAAAACGCTGCCGCCCGCCAGACCCGGCGGCGGGCCGATGCAAAGCATCGGCCCCTACGCAGGCGAGATGCCGGCCTACTCCCCCGGTTCCACCGCCCGTTTGCCTTGCATTGCCCGGCGGGCGTTCATGCCCGCCGGACAAGGTCTGCGAAAGCGGAAACCTTGCGGGTTTCGGCAAGCATTACTCCGCAAGGCTCTTGCAGCCGCAAGCTCCCGCGGCGGGCGAGATCGCCCGCCCTACATTGCGGCCGTGAACGGGCGGCGGCAGAAAAACCGACATCCGCCAGTCAGGCCCTGCGGCGGGCCGCTGCAGGGTACGCGGCGGCCGGGTGAGTGCGCCCTCCCCCGCCCCAAATTTCCCCCATCCTTATAAATTCCTTAGAATCTCCTGTTATGCTGGTCCCGTACCAAACATCATAGGAGGTTTTTATCATGTCACATCTTTCCGCTGCCGCCGCGCCGCGGGCGCTGTCCGCCCGGCCGGGGCTTTCCGGCACCACACTCAAGACCATCGCGCTGGTGCTGATGGTGCTGGACCACATCCACTACTTTTTCGAGTTTACCGGCCTGGTGCCGCTCTGGTTCACCCAGCTGGGGCGGCTGTCCGCGCCGCTGTTTTTGTTCTGCACGGTGGAGGGCTTTGCCCACACCCATGACCGGCGCAAATATTTCTGGCGCATCTGGCGCATCTCGGCGGGCATGGGCCTTTTGCAGTTTTTGATGATGTACGCCGGCTTTGCCAACCGCCCGGACGGCTTTGTGCCGATGAACGCCATCTTTATGAACTTCGTCATCCTCATCCCCATCTGGCAGGGCATCGACTGGCTGCGGCAGCGGCGCATCGCGCGGGGCCTGGCCGCGGTGCTGATCCCGCTGATCGGCTGGCCGGCGCTGTTCATCGGGCTGTACTATGCGGTGGACAAAACGCCGCTGGCCTGGCTGCTGGACTCGATTTTGGCGGGCATCGTCTACACCGTGCTGCCCAGCTGGACCTTTATCATGGACGGCGGCATCACCTATATTTTGGAGGGCATCGTACTGTACCTGCTGCGCCGGCGCCGCGGCTGGCAGGCGGCAGCCTTTGTTGTGCTGGAGCTTCTGTTCTACCTGGCGCTGCCCATGCGCTACCTGATGGCCTCCGGCAGCTTTGCCCCCGGCCTGCTGTTTGACACCGCCTTCGAGTGGATGGGCGTGTTTGCCGTGGTGCCCATGCTGTTGTATAATGGACAGCGTGGCCGGGGCATGAAACAGCTGTTTTACGTGTTCTACCCCGCCCACGTCTACCTGCTGTATGCCCTGAGCTGGGGCGTGCTGTTGTTGACGCAATGACCGCCCTGCCTGCCGCGCCGCCGCGGCGGGCTTTTGCGGCAAAAGGAGGAACCCATGGCACATATCCTTGCGGTGGATGACGACCGCGACCTGTGCGCGCTGCTGCGCACGGCGCTGGAGCGGGACGGCCACACGGTGCGGCTGCTGCACAGCGGCGCCGAGGTGACCGAACAGCACTGCGCCTGGGCGGACTGCATCCTGCTGGACGTGATGATGCCCGGCGAGGACGGCTTTGCCACCTGCCGGCGCATCCGCGCGCTGGCCGGCTGCCCTATCCTGTTTTTGACCGCCCGCACCGCCGAGGCCGACATCCTGCGCGGGCTGGGCCTGGGCGGCGACGATTACCTGGCCAAGCCTTTCCGCATCGCCGAGCTGCGGGCCCGCGTCAACGCCCATCTGCGGCGGCAGAACCGCGCCCCGGCCCGCCGCATCCTGCGGGGCGGCGTCACCTTTGATCTGGCCGCCGGCGAGGCTTTTGCGGGCGAGACCCCGCTGCGCCTGACCCGCGCCGAGTACGCCATCTGCGAGCATCTGGCCCTGCACGCGGGGCGCACCTTCTCGAAAGAGCAGATCTACGAGGCGGTGTTCGGCTTTGAGGGCACGGCGGACGACTCGGCCGTGACCGAACACGTCAAGAACATCCGCGCCAAGCTGCGCGCCCACGGCCTGCAGCCCATCGAGACAGTATGGGGGATCGGATACCGATGGAAAAACGAGTGAAACACCGCACCCGCACGCTGGGTGGGCTGCTGGCCGGCTACCTGCTGCGCACCGGGCTGGCCTGCGCGGCGGTGGCCGTGGTATGGTTCGCGCTGGTGCTGGTGCTGATCGAGGCGGGGTTCATCCTGCCAGCCAACAGCGCCGCCCGCGCGGCCCAGCAGGCCGCCGAGCTTTTGCCCGCCATGTCCGCCGACCATTTTGACGCCGGCGCTCTGCCCGACCTGTGCCGCTGGGTCCTGCTGGACGCCGGCACCGCCCCCAGCAGCCTTGCCGCAGCCGGGGACGTGCTGGCCACCAACATGACCGACGCCCAGCTGCAGCTGGCGCTGACACTGGACAGCCCCGCCCTGGGCGGCCAGTATTACCTGGACGTGCCGCTGATCGACGGCACGCTGTGCCGGCTGCAATATGACTTTGTGGCCCCCTACGCCGACCCGGCGCTGCGGCGGGTGCTGCCGGATTTCCAGACGCTGTGGGCCGTGTTGCTGGTGCTGCTGCTGGCCGGAACGGTGCTTGCCATGACCCGCCGCACCGGCCGCCGCCTGCAGGCCGAGACCGCCCGCCTGACCGACGCCTGCCGCCGGCTGGCGGGCGGGGACCTGTCCGGCCAGCCGCTGGGCCACGCCCGCGTGCGAGAGTTTGAGCAGGCGCTGCGCACGATGGAGCGCCTGCGGGACGGGCTGGCGGACTCGCTGAAAGCGCAGTGGGCGATGGAGCAGCAGCGGTCGGAGCGCATCGCCGCGCTGGCCCACGACCTGAAAACGCCGCTGGCCATCATCCAGGGCAACGCCGAGCTGCTGGCCGAGGACGACCTGCCCGACGCCCAGCGCCAGCCGGTGGAGGCCATCCTGCGCGGGGCCGACCGAGCCGGGCAGTACCTGGCCGCCCTGCGGGACGCCGCGGGGGCGCAGCTTTCCCCCGCCCCGCCGGAGGATCTTGACGCCGCCGCCTTTGCCGCCGCGCTGGGCCAGACCGGGCAGGCGCTGTGCGCGCCGGCAGGGGTGGACTTCCGGCTGGAAAACGGCTTTGCCCCCGGCCTCTGCCTGTATGCCCGGCGGCAGAACCTGGGCCGCGCGGTGGAAAACCTGCTGGCCAACGCCGCCCGCTTTGCCCCCAAAGGCGGCGCCGTGACGCTGACCTGCCGGCTGGAGGGCGGCGACGCCCTGTTTGCGGTGCGGGACGATGGGCCCGGCTTCCCGCCGGAGATTTTGCGCAGCGGCGGGCAGATGCTGGCCACCGGCGACGCCGCCCGCACCGACGGCCACCAGGGCCTGGGGCTGTGGTTTGCCCGCACCGTGGCCGAAAGCCACGGCGGCAGCCTGGCACTGGCCAACCCGGCCGGCGGCGGCGCGCTGGCGGTGCTTCGCCTGCCGGCCGGGCCGATCGGCCAGCCCTGACCCCCGCCGGGCCGCCGCGGCAAAGCCCCCAAAAGCGCCCAACCCAAAGCCAACCGCCCCCGCAGCCCTGCGCACATTGCACAGGCCGCGGGGGCGGTTTTTGTCTATTTTGTTTTTGCAGCGGGATACGGCACGCCCTGCGGGAGCGGCATGGGCCGGCAGCGTCAGGCGCGGCGGCCGGCCAGGCAGGCGGCCAGCATCGCGGGCAGAAAAATGCCGCCCAGCGTCAGGGCCAGCATGGCAAACGGCCAGACCGCCTGGTAAAACTCCGGCGGTGCCAGCCGCCAGACAGCCAGGTCAGCCAGCGGCGCGCCTGCCGCCACGCCCAGGCAGCCCCAGAACATGGCCGCCTTTACCGCACGCCAGTTGCGGTTGCAAAGCCGGACCGGCAGGTTCAGCCGCACCAGGCCGGTGTTGTAGCCGTAGACCCTGTACTCGTCGTAGTAGGCGGGCAGGCGCTGCGGGAAGGCAAGCCCCACCGCCAGGCTGAACCCCAGCCCCAGGCCCACCGCCAGCACAGGGCCGCTGCCGGCGGAGGCAAGCAGGTAGGTCCACAGCGGGACGCCCTTCAGCAGCGAGACCGCCGCGACCTCCAGCCCCACCGCCACCGCGCAGACCACCCAGCGCAGAAAATACCGGTAACGCGCCTGGCGCTCCCGCGCCGCCTGTTCCTCGCCGCCCAGCTTGAGCGAGTCGGACACCAGCGTTTCCACCTCATTCAGCGGCAGGGCGGTCTCCGGCGGCAGCTGTTCGCCCCGCAAAAGCTCGGTCACCGTCACGTCCAGCGCGGCGGCCAGCGGCTCCAACAGCTCGATGTCCGGCAGGCTCAGCGCCCGCTCCCACTTGCTGACCGCCTTGTCCGAAATGTGCAGCCGGTCGGCCAGCTGTTTCTGGGTCAGGCCCTTTGCCTTGCGCCGCGCGGCCACAAGGGCCGCAAATTTTGTTTTGTCCATTCGGGTCGGTCGCCCCCTTTTTGTCAGGCGGCGGCTTTGCCCCGCAGCGTCTGCCGCAAAAGGCCCTGCCGCCCCCGGTTTCTGCTTTCAGCATACGCCGGGCGGGCAAAAAAGGCAACCGACTGGCGGTAGAACGGCGGTGGAACGCAACTTTATTGTCTGCGCAACAGTTAAGAAACGCAGACAAATGTCGCCCCGTCAAATTCCACTTCACACTCCGACCAGTCTGCCGGAGCTTCCACAACAAGATAGCCGATTGCCTTTCTGCCCGGTTCAAGAGTTACTACCGGGTCGAATAAATTCGACGGCAGCGGTTTATAGCTGACACCACCAATCGTTACAGCAAGGTCGCTGTATCCGAAACTCGTCTGGCCGACCTGATAACCATCCACATAAATGGAAAAGTCATCCACAGTTTGGATTGTCTGCTTGCTGGAACTTATATTCTCAATGTCAAAGACAAGAATCAGAAAGGTGTTGCCACTGGATGGCTCGTAATAAAGGTAGTTGCCATCCTCCACCCGGCTTTCATAGCTGGCGTTCGCCAGTTCGACCGCGAAGTTGGCAGTCATGCAGGTTTCCCCAATTGTATAGGAACCGGATATGGTTTCAGAATGCTGCGTCTCGTTTTCTGCCGACTGAGGAGTAGTCCCCTGTTCTTCCCCTGCATCTCCATCTTCTTGAATACTGTCAGATGATATTGCCGTGGATGTCGATGACGAAACTTGACTGTTGGAACATCCATACAAGGAAACAACCAGAAACGCGGACAAGAGAATTCCAATACATCTTACAATCTTTTTCACTTTACAGAACCTCCTAACAAGATTTCCTTGTTTGCACGGGTGAACATCAAAAGTATATCATATTTATGTTTACTTTTCAACATATATTAGACATATTCTTGCCCTGCAAATTCCATCATAATATATATGGGTGGTGATTTGCATGGACGAACTTAAAATATCCAAAAAGACAGAAGCTGTGATGTTTACCATACGCATAGACCGAAGCCTGTTGGAATTTTATGATGATCTAGCCAAAAGGACCAACCGTTCCCGTAACGAGTTGATTGGAATGGCGTTGGAGTTTGCCAAAGATAAAATCAAAATCGACCCCGACGATTAAATATTCCTGATTGCTGCATATCAAAAGCCGTGACCTGTTGCAATTGCAACAGGTCACGGCTTTTAGCAAAGTTCTCTTTAGAAAAACAAGGTAGTCTGTCAAAGGAAGATCAGCCCGGAGCCATTCCGATCTTGCATTTGCGTTGTGACCTCCCTGCTTTTTGGTAGATGCTTTCTTATAGAATTATAACACCGCCTCCACGCCCATTGCAACGGCGCAGGGTTACAGCAAACAAAGCGGCCGCCGCACCGGAAAGCCCGATGCGGCGGCCGCCGCTGGTTCAGTTGTGCTTACGCAGACCGATCACAGCTCAGCGAAGTACTTGATGGTGCGGACCATCTGGCTGGTGTAGCTGTTCTCGTTGTCGTACCAGGACACGACCTGAACCT
>ERZ1643246.1309-NODE-1309-length-27563-cov-203.003853_pt1 | contig 27563 bp, 28 predicted proteins | sample MGYA00579265_ERZ1643246 | MGnify/ENA primary metagenome ERZ1643246 (study PRJEB29033, sample SAMEA4952261) | chicken gut metagenome | biome: Broiler Chicken; feature: Gastrointestinal Tract; material: Caecum | place: Ireland | collected 2018 | study: Broiler...
AAAGTAGGGGCCCGGCGCGGCCTGAGCGCGTCGAAGGGAAAAATTATAATTTTAAAGAAAAGTAAGGGGATAACAAAAGCTCTCGGCAAAAAAATAGTGCCTGCGGCCTGCGAAGTGCCCCGAAGGGGTAAGCGCGTCGAAGGGATCAATCAAAATTTTAAAAAAGCGTAAAGAGGATCGAAAAAAGTTTCAAACAAAACCCCCTTGCATTTCCCGCCGGTGTCCGCTACACTAGATTTGGAAACCGTCTAAACTTTACTATTTCATAAAAAGGAGTCTTTCAAATGCCAGAAACTTATGTGGAACGCATCGAAAACATGTGCGGCGGCAAAGGCCACGTCATCATCGAACACATCCTGGGCGAAAAAGAATTAAACGGCAAATGCGGCCTGTATGCAAAAGTGACCATCGAGCCCGGCTGCACGCTCGGCTACCATGAGCACCACCACGAGAGCGAGACGTATTACATCCTCTCCGGCCAGGGCCTTTATAACGACAATGGCCAGAAGCGCCCCGTAAAACCCGGCGACGTCACCTATACGCCCGACGGCTGCGGCCACGGGCTCGACAATACGGGCGACGAGGACCTGACGTTCATGGCGCTGATTATTTTCGACTAAACCACTGCCTCCGGCATTCCCGCCGGGCCTTCTGCTTTCCCCGCAAAGGGGCGGAAGGCCCGGCGTTTTGTTTTTCGCAAAACCGCCGCTTCCCGCATAGGCTGAAAAGAGCCCCGCTCGTTTTGCGCCCGGCGCCCTAAAAATACCGCCGCAAAACGGGGGCAATCGCGTTTCGAGGAGGAATGCTGCGTGAAAAGACTTCCGCTTTCGTCTTTGCGCCCCGGCCAGCGGGGGGTCCTGACGGGCCTTTCCGTGCAGGGCGCCATGCGCACCCGGCTGGAGGATTTGGGCTTTGTGGAGGGCGCCGGGGTCCGGTGCCTCGGCGTAAGCCCGCTGGGGGACCCGAAAGCATATGGACTCGGCGCCACGGCCGTCGCGCTGCGCGCCAGGGATGCCGGGGAAATTTTTGTGCGCCTCGTGCGGGAAGGGGGTGCGCCCGATGGAACCGCAACAGCCCATGACCGTCGCGCTCGCGGGAAATCCAAACGTCGGAAAATCGACACTGTTTAACGCCTTGACCGGCAAGCACCAGCATACCGGCAACTGGGCCGGCAAGACCGTCGGCAGCGCGCAGGGGATGTGTACGTGGAAAGGCAGGCGCTTTTTGCTCGTCGATGTGCCCGGCTGCTATTCGCTGACGCCGCATTCGGCCGAGGAGGCCGCCGCGCGGGACTTTTTGTGCTTTGGCGGGATTGCGGCCGCCATCATCGTGTGCGACGCCACGTGCTTGGAGCGCAGCGTCCGCCTCGCGCTGCAGGTGCTCGAGGCCGTGCCGCGCGCGGTCGTGTGCGTGAACCTCCTCGACGAGGCGCGCCGCAAGGGCATTACGGTCGATCTTCGGCGCCTCGAGCAAAGGCTCGGCGTGCCGGTCGCCGGCACCGCGGCGCGCGGGCGCGAGGGGCTCGACGCCCTTTTGGAGGCGCTGTTTTCGCAGGCGCCGCGCACGCCCGCGCGCATCGTCTACCCGACCGCGCTCGAGGACGCCGCCGGCCTGCTCGAAGGCCCGCTTGCCTCCATATGCGCCGGGCGCGTCCCCGTGCGCTTTGCCGCGATGCGCCTGCTCTGCGGGGAGGCGGCGGAACGGGCCGCACTCGAAAAGCACCTTTCGCGAAAAGCCCTCGCACAGCCCGCGCTGCAGAATGCCCTGCGCGCGGCGCGCGAACGTTTGGCCGCGGCCGGATTCCCGCCCGAAAAGGCCGCGTCCGCCGCGGCTGCCGCCCGCGTGCGCACCGCGCACCTGCTCTGCCGCGGCGTCGTCACGTGCGCCCCCGGCTGGGACCGGCGCGACCGCCTGCTCGACCGGCTGTTTACGGGTCGCGTGACGGGCTTTCTCTGTTTATTTTTACTTTTGCTGCTGCTTTTCTGGATCACCATGGCGGGCGCCAATGTCCCGTCGGACCTATTAAGCCGCGGCTTTACGGCGCTGCAGGGCGTGCTTGCGCAGGGGCTCTCCGCGCTCGGCGTGCCGGCGGGGCTCTCGTCGTTTCTCTTGGACGGCGTCTACCGCGTGACGACGTGGGTGATTTCCGTCATGCTGCCGCCGATGGCCATTTTCTTCCCCTTGTTTTCGCTTTTGGAGGAATTCGGCTACCTGCCGCGCGTCGCGTTTAACATGGACCGCGCGTTTCAGGCCTGCCACGCCTGCGGCAAACAGGCGCTGACGATGTGCATGGGGATCGGCTGCAACGCCGTCGGGGTCATGGGCTGCCGGATCCTCGATTCCCCGCGCGAGCGGCTTTTGGCGGTCTTGACGAACGCGTTTGTGCCGTGCAACGGCCGCTTCCCGACGATGCTCGCGCTTTTAACGATGTTCCTTTCCGCCGGCGTTTCGGGCGGCGCGCAGCCGGCGGCGGTGGCGCTGGCCCTGTCCGCCGTGCTCGCCGTGGGTGTGCTGGCAACGCTTGCGGCCTCGTGGCTTTTGTCGAAGACCCTTTTGCGCGGCGTGCCCTCTGCGTTCGTGCTCGAGCTGCCGCCGTACCGCGTGCCGCAGGTCGGGAAAGTCCTCGCCAATGCGTTTTTGCAGCGCACGCTGCACGTGCTGTCGCGCGCGGCGGCGTTCGCGGCGCCGGCCGGGGCCGTGTTGTGGGGGCTTTCCCATGTGCAGGCCGGCGGGCAGCCCGTGCTTTTGGCCTGCGCGGATGCCCTGGACCCCATCGGCCGCGCGCTCGGCTTCGACGGGGTGGTATTCCTGTCGTTTTTGCTCTCGCTGCCGGCAAACGAGCTGTTTTTGCCGGTGCTGCTCATGACCTACACGGCGGGCGGGACGCTCATGCCGGTCGGGGACCTTTCGGCGCTGCATGCGCTGCTGCTCGCAAACGGCTGGGGCGTCCAAACGGCCGTGTGCGTGCTGCTGTTTTCGCTGATGCACTGGCCGTGCGCCGCCACCTGCATGACGATTTATGGGGAGACAAAGCGCGTCAAATGGCTTTTGGTGGCCGTCTTTCTGCCCACGCTGTTCGGTGCTGCCGCCTGCCTGCTCGTGCACGCGGGCTTTGCGCTGGCTGCCCTGTAAAACCGGCTTTTTTAGGTCCCCCAAAGAGTCCCGGCGGCCGCGCCTTTTTACGTGGAAGGCGGCTGCCGGGGCCTTTTTGACCGGACCCGTTTGACCCGCCGGAGCCGCCGTTTTATAATAAAAGAAAATGAAAAATGCAAAACAGGGGAAGCCGCCGGGCTTTCCGATTTTCCGGATGGAGGGATTTCTATGGACGAACGCCTGCAAAAACAATTTGCCTTTTTACTCGAGATCGATCAGGAGAAAAACGTGTTCCGCCAGACGCATCTGTCGCATCACGGCCGGCGCGAAAACGACGCCGAACATGCGTGGCATATGGCGCTGATGGCGTATCTTTTGCGTGAATATGCGAATGAGCCCGTCGATATCGCGCGGGTGATGCTATTGTGCCTTTTGCACGACATCGTCGAGATCGACGCCGGCGACACCTACGCCTACGATCCCGAGGGCCTGAAAACGCAGAAAGCCCGCGAGGAGGCCGCCAAACAGCGCATTTTTTCCCTCTTGCCCGCCGACCAGGCCGCAGAGCTCAAGGCCGCGTTCGACGAGTTTGAGGAGGGGAAAACGCCGGAGGCAAAATTCGCGCACGCGATGGATAACCTCCAGCCGCTTCTGTTAAACGACAGCAACGCGGGCGGGGATTGGCGCGAACACGGCGTCACAGCGGACAAAGTCTACGCCCGCCAGAGCCGCACCGCACAGGGGTCGAAGGCCCTGTTCGCCGCAACCGAGGAAATCCTGCAGAAATATATCGACAATGGGACGCTCCCCCGATGAGCGGCGCAAAAAATTTTACGCGCCTGTTGACAAAGCGCGGAAAATCGGGTATAATCAACGTTGCGTGTAAAGCAAATTCCTTTACAGAAGAAAAGGGGGCCCCGTTTTGGCGAAGGATCTGAAGATCGCGCTGCTGCTTGATTATTACGGGGAAATGCTGACGCCAAAGCAGCGCGCCGTGCTCCGGTGCTATTACGACGATGACCTTTCCCTGTCGGAAATTGCCCAGAATGCGCACATCACCCGCCAGGGCGTGCGCGACGCGATCAAGCGCGGCGAAGCGCAGCTGCTCGAAATGGAGGAGAAGCTAGGCCTCGTCGAAAAGGAGCGCGCGCTGCAGCAGAAACTTTCCGCGATCCGGAAGCTCGCGGAGAATGTGCGCGATTATAACAGCCGCTTCGTTTACGACAAGTCGATCACGCAGCAGATGGAAAAGCTGCTTTCGGCGCTCGACGCGCTGCAAAGCGGGGCGCCGGACGAAAAGGGGGAGCTTTATGGCGTTTGAAAGCCTTTCGGATAAGCTGGCCGCGGCCTTTAAGCGGCTCAAAAGCAAGGGAAAATTGACCGAGGCCGACGTAAAGACCGCGATGCGCGAGGTGCGCCTGGCCCTTTTGGAGGCCGACGTCAACTATAAGGTCGCCAAGGATTTCACGAAGCGCGTCAGCGAACGCGCCGTCGGCAGCGAGGTCATGGAAAGCCTGACCCCGGGCCAGATGGTCGTCAAGATTGTCGACGAGGAGCTCACGGCGCTGATGGGCGGCGGCGAGGCGCGCCTGAAAATGCCGTCTTCCGGCCCGTGCATCATCCTGTTGTGCGGCCTGCAGGGCGCCGGTAAGACGACCCACGCCGCAAAACTCGGCCGGCTTTTAAAGAAGCAGGGCCACCGCCCGCTGCTCGCCGCGTGCGACGTCTACCGCCCCGCCGCCATCCGCCAGCTGCAAATCGTCGGCGAGCAGGCCGGCGTGCCCGTGTTTGAGGAGGGCCAGGGGGACCCGGTCCAGATCAGTAAGGACGCCGTGCGCCGCGCGAAGGATTACGGCAACGACTTCGTCTTAATCGATACGGCCGGCCGCTTGCAGATCGACGAGAAGCTCATGGGGGAACTCCAGGACATCAAAAAGGCCGTCGAGCCGCAGGAAATCCTCCTCGTCGTCGACAGCATGACCGGCCAGGAAGCCGTCAACGTCGCGAAGACGTTCGACGAGAAGCTCGACATCACCGGCGTCATCCTCACGAAGCTCGACGGCGACACACGCGGCGGCGCGGCGCTGTCCGTCAAGGCCGTCACGGGGAAACCCATTAAATATGCGGGCGTCGGCGAAAAGCTCGACGACATCGAGGTCTTCCACCCCGACCGCATGGCCTCGCGCATCTTAGGCATGGGCGACGTGCTCACGCTGATCGAACAGGCCCAGACGCAGTTAGACGAGAAGGAAGCCAAAAAGACGGCCGACCGGCTCATGAAAAACCAGTTCGACTTCAACGACCTGCTTTCGCAGTTCCGCGAAGTGCGCAAGATGGGCCCGATGCGCGGCATCCTCGAGAAAATTGGCCTCGACACGCGGAAATTGAGCGACAGCCAGCTCGACGACCACTTGATCGACCGCCAGGAGGCCATCATCCTCTCGATGACACCCAAGGAGCGCGCAAAGCCCTCGCTGATTAATCCCAGCCGCAAGCGGCGCATCGCCGCCGGCAGCGGCACGCGCGTCGAGGATGTCAATAAGCTTCTGCGCTCGATGGAGCAGATGCAGAAAATGATGAAGATGATGAAGGGCAAAAAGGGCCGCCGCCTGCGCGCGATGATGGGCCCCGGCGGCATGCCGCCCTTCTCCAAATGACCGAATGCCTTTGTGCATCCCGGGCTTTTTCGAAAAGCCCGTTTAGGATACAGCGCCGCGGCCTTTTGCGGGCCCCGCGCGCAGCTTTTGTATTTTATTTTCAACCAAACAAACCAAAATTTCTCGGAGGGAACAAAACACATGGCAGTCAAAATCCGTCTGCGCCGCATGGGCGCAAAGAAGAACCCGTTCTATCGCATCGTTGTCGCGGACTCCCGCTATCCGCGCGACGGCCGCTTCATCGAAGAAATCGGCTATTATGACCCGCTCAAGGAGCCGGTCGAGGTCAAAGTAGACGCGGAAAAGGCCCAGAAGTGGCTTTCCAACGGCGCCCAGCCGACCGATACCGTCAAGCGCCTGTTCAAGCAGAACGGCGTCCTGTAAATCCCAGACAAAGGAGGCCTGTCCGATGGAAGAACTCCTCATTGCGATTGCGCAGGGCCTGGTCAGCGACCCGTCGGCCGTCACCGTCACCAAAGACGAGCCCACGCCGGAAAGCGGCGTGGTGACGTACCACCTGCACGTCGCGGAAACCGACATGGGCCGTGTCATCGGCAAGCAGGGCCGCATCGCAAAGGCCATCCGCACGGTCGCCCGCGCGGCGGCAGCCCGCCAGAACCTTCAGGTCTGTGTGGAGATCGACTAAACGGGAAAAGACGGCGCAGCGCGAGGAAATCTTTCGCGGCGCCGCTTTTTCGAAACGGAACAAAGGAGGTGCGCGATGCGCGCTGCGTATTTGGAAGCCGGCAAGGTCGTGGGCACCCACGGCGTGCGCGGGGAATTGCGGGTGGAGCCCTGGTGCGACAGCCCGGAGTTTTTAAAGCAGTTTTCAACGCTTTACTGGAAAAAGGACCTGCGCCCGGCCGTTGTCGAGAGCGCCCGCGTGCACAAGCATCTGGTGCTTTTAAAGCTCCAGGGCGTCGATTCCGTCGAGGCGGCCGACGCGCTGCGCGGGCAGGTGCTGTGCTTTCAGCGGGAAGACGCCGCGCCCCTGCCCGAGGGCCGCTATTATTGGCAGGACCTTTTGGGGCTTTCGGTGTTCGACGAGGAAACCGGTGTTTTGCGCGGGAAACTGACGGACATCTTTGCGACGGGTGCTAATGACGTCTATGAAGTCACGGATTCCAAGGGCAAAAAGACGCTCGTGCCGGCCGTTCCGGCGGTCGTCTCGCGCATCTCGCTCGACGAAGAGGCCGTGTATTTGAAGCCGCTGGGGGGCCTGTTCGATGCGGATTGATCTCGTCACGCTGTTTCCCCAGATGTGCGAGGCCGTCCTCGCCGAAAGCATCGTCGGCCGCGGCCGCAAGCGCGGCGCCGTGCAGGTGGTGCCCCATCAGCTGCGCGACTACGCCTACGATAAGCATGCGACTGTCGACGACACGGTGTTCGGCGGCGGCAAGGGCATGCTGCTGTTGGCCGAGCCGATTGCCGCGTGCTTCGACGACCTCGCCGAAACGCTCGGCCGGAAACCCTACACGCTCTTTATGAGCCCGCAGGGACGGCCAATCGACCAGAAGCTCTTAAAGGCGCTGTGCGCGCACGAGAACCTGTGCGTGCTGTGCGGCCATTACGAGGGCGTCGACCAGCGCGTCTTGGACGCGTACGTCGACGAGGAGGTCTCGCTGGGCGATTTCGTCTTGACCGGCGGGGAGCTGCCGGCCGTGTGTTTCATCGACGCGCTGGCCCGCCTGCAGCCGGGCGTGCTCTCGGCCGACGAGTGCTTCGAGGAGGAGAGCCACTTCGGCGGCCTGCTCGAATATCCGCAGTACAGCCGCCCGCAGGTCTGGCGCGGCCGCCCGGTGCCGGACATGCTCATGACCGGCCACCACGCGAAAATCGCCCAGTGGCGGCACGAGCAGAGCCTTTTGAATACGCTCAAAAAGCGGCCCGACCTTCTGAAAACCGCTCCGCTTTCCGAAAAGGACCGTGCCTTTTTATTGGAAAACGGGGCCGGGGAAAATCTTTTCTCTGTAGAAACCGTCTGATTTTCCGCCGGAATCGGGAAAAAGTTTTCAACAACCCTATCAAATTGCACGAAGGACATCGGTGGAAAGCCGCGTGTTGTTGGTGATTAATCCAAACTTCGCGGAAAATGATTGATTGCATCTGGAAATGTGCTATAATACGGATGTATTCGAGTTTTTATAGGTACCGTATCGAATTCTCTCAAGTGCATCAAAAGCAGTCATAAATCTGAAATTTATTTTAGAGGAGCGTTTGTGTATGTGTGTGAAAGAAGTATTGGTCCAGAATCAAGTCGGCCTGCATGCCCGTCCGGCGACGTTCTTTATCCAGAAGGCGAATGAGTATAAGTCTTCGATCTGGGTGGAGAAAGAGGAGCGCCGCGTCAATGCGAAGAGCCTTTTGGGCGTTCTGTCCCTGGGCATCGTCGGCGGCACGACGATCCGCATCATCGCGGACGGCCCCGATGAGGAAGACGCCGTGGCGAACCTTGTCGACCTGGTAAAGTCCGGCTTTGCTGAGTAATTTCTTCGAATACAGAGCCGCCCTGGGCGCAGCTTGCGCGCGGGGCGGTTTTTCTGTCTATCCGGACTAGGGAAAGGAGGGGGCGCCGTTGACGGAGGAAAAGCGCCGGGCGCTGCGCAAGCAGGCGATGAACCTGCCGCTGCACCCGGGGGTCTATCTCATGCACGCGAAAGACGGCACGATCATCTACATCGGCAAGGCGAAGGCGCTGAAAAACCGCGTGAGCCAGTATTTCGGCTCGGAAAAAAACCACGACGAAAAGGTCCGCCAGATGGTCGCGCACGTCGACTGGTTCGAATACATTTTGACCGACAGCGAGTTTGAGGCGCTCGTGCTCGAGGCGAGCCTGATTAAGCAGCACACGCCCAAATACAACATCCTTTTAAAGGACGACAAGGGTTATCACTACATTAAGATCACAAACGAGCCCTGGCCCCGCTTGGAGCAGGCCAAACAGAAGCTCGACGACGGCGCGCGGTATCTAGGGCCCTACGTCAGCTCCTGGGCCACGAAGGAGAGCGTCGACGAGGCGCGCAAGATCTTCCGCCTGCCCGACTGCACGCGCCGCTTCCCGCAGGACATCGGCAAAAAGCGGCCGTGCTTAAATTATTATATTCAGCAGTGCTGCGCGCCGTGCCTCGGGAAAATCAGCCGCGAGGCGTATAACGCTTTGGTCGAGGAGGCCGTCGAGTTCGTGCAGGGCGGCAGCGCCGAGACCGTCAAAAAGCTCCAGGCCCGCATGCAGGAGGCGAGCGACAACCTGCAGTTTGAGGTCGCCGCGCGCCTGCGCGACCGCCTGACCGCGATCCGCCGCATGGCCGACCGCCAGAAGGTCGTCGCGAACGCCGTGCCCGAGCAGGATGTCATCGCGCTCGCCCAGGGGCCAACGCTTTCGTGCTTCCAGGTGTTCCGCTTTGAAAACGGCCGCCTTTATGACCGCGAACGCTTCCAGATGGGCCCGGTCGGCGAGGCCGAGAACGCCCGGCGCGAATTTTTGGAGCGCTATTACACGATGCGCACGCCCATCCCGCCGCGCGTCACGCTCGACGGCCCGGTGGAAAGCGCGGACCTTTTGGAGACGTGGCTCTCCCAGAAAGCCGGCCGCGCGGTCCGCATCACCGTACCGCAGAAGGGCGAGCAGGCGCGTTTAGTCGAGATGGTCCGCACGAACGCGGCCGAGCAGGTCGCCCAGGCCACCGGCCGCACGGGCCGCGAGGCCAGCGCTTTAGATGAGCTCGCGCGCCTTTTGGGGCTGCCCGGCCCGCCGCGGTACATCGAGTCGTATGATATTTCCAATTTGGCGGGCGAGGACAACGTCGCGGGTATGGTCGTGTTCGAAAACGGCCGGCCGTTAAAGTCCGCCTACCGGAAATTCCGCATCAAAACCGTCGAGGGCCAGGACGACTACGCCTCCATGGCCGAGGTCCTCGCGCGCCGCTTTTTGGAGTACGAGGCCCACAAGGGCGAACCCGAGGGCTTTGGGCGGCTTCCGGATTTAATTTTACTCGACGGCGGCAAAGGCCAGGTCAGCGCCGTGCGCCCCGTGCTCGAGCGCTTCGGGCTGTCGCAGGTGCCGCTGTTCGGCATGGTCAAGGACAACTCCCACCGCACGCGCGCGATTACAAGCGAGGGCGGGGAAATCGCAATCAACTCCCACCGCGCGGCGTTCACGCTCGTCTCGTCGATCCAGGACGAGGTACACCGCTGGGCCATCGGCTACCACCGCCAAAGCCGCAAAAAGCATACGTTTTCCACCACCTTAACGCAGATCCCCGGCGTCGGCCCCGCGCGCGCGAAGGCTTTGCTGCGCCATTTCGGCACGATCACCGCGATCCAAAAGGCCACGGAAGAGGAGCTTTCCGCCGCCCCGGGCATGACGCGCCCGGCCGCCGCGCACGTGTACGCGTTCTATCACCCGGAGGAGGCGGCGATTTCCGAAACACAGGGCGAGAGCCCTGCCGAAAACTAGCAAAATAGCCGGTTTTCTGCCCCGCAAGGTTGACAGAACGCCGGGAGGATGCGATAATAAGCGTGTCCAACATTTCGGAGAGGAGGCGCTTGCGATGCGCGTCATCACGGGCACGGCCCGCGGGCGCAGGCTCGCTTCAAGGGAAGGGTTGGAGACCCGCCCCACACCCGAACGGGTGAAAGAGGCCATTTTCAATATCGTACAGTTCCAGGTGGAGGGCCGCTGCGTGCTCGATGCGTTTGCGGGCTCCGGGCAGCTGGGCATCGAGGCGCTCAGCCGCGGCGCCGTCCACGCCGATTTCCTGGATGTCAGCCGCGAGAGCGTCGAGATCATCAAACGCAACTTGAATACCACGGGCCTTGCCGCGCGCGCGTCGGTCTACCAGGCGGATGCCCTGGCCTTCCTGCGCGGGAAAAAGGCCGTTTATGACCTGTGCTTTCTCGACCCGCCGTACCGCACGGGCCTTTTGCAGGAAGCGATGCCGCTGTGTGTCAAAGCCCTGAAGCCCACGGGCATTCTCGTCTGCGAACACCCGACGGATGAGGTCCTGCCCGACGAATGCGGGGCATTTTGCCGCTTAAAAGATTACCGCTACGGCAAGATCGCCCTGACTACTTATGCACAGAAGGATGAGGAAGTATGACGCCGCGCACCGCCATTTATCCGGGCAGTTTTGACCCGGTCACGCTCGGCCACATGGACATTATCCACCGGGCCTGCAAGCTGTTTGACAAAGTCATCGTCGCGGTTTTGACGAATCCCGACAAACATACGGCCTTTACGGTCGAAGAACGCATGGACCAGCTGCGCCGCTGCACGCGGGACCTCCCGCAGGTGGAGGTCGGCTCCTTTAACGGCCTGGTCGCCGACTACGCGGCCGAAAACCGCGCCGTGGCCGTCGTGCGCGGGCTGCGCGCGATGTCCGACTTTGAGTATGAGTTCCAGATGGCGCTGACGAATAAGACGCTCAACGCAAAGCTCGAGACCGTCTTCTTGGCCACACGGGCCGAGTATATGTTTATCAGCTCCAGCGCCGTCAAGCAGATCGCCATGTTCGGCGGCAATATCGAACGGTGGGTGCCCGCCTGCATCGAGCAGGATGTCCGGGCGCGCATTTATGCAGGAGGACAATCATGAGTGATACGAATACTTTGAATTCCGAAGACCTGATCGACGAGATGTACACGGTGCTCGAGCGGGCATGGTCGCTGCCGCTCGGCCACGGCCGCACGGTCGTCGACGGCGACGAGATCCGCCAGATCCTCGACGAGCTGCGTGACTCCCTCCCGCGCGAAGTGCAGGAGGCGCGCCGCATCACGGCCGACCGCGAGCGCATTTTGAAGGACGCGCGCCAGGAGGCCGAAAGCATCGTCCACGTGGCCGAAGAGCGCCGCGACCAGCTGCTCGACAAGTCCGCCGTCGCCCAGGCAGCCCAGCAGCGCGCCAACGAGATGCTCGCCCTCGCGCAGAAGAAGGCCCGCGAAATCCGCAAAGCCGGCAACGACTACGTCGAGGACCTTTTGCGCCGCACCGACGAGAGCCTCTCGGCAAACCTTTCCGAGCTGCGCAAGACCCGCCAGAACGTGCACAACGCGGCCCAGTCCCGCAAGAAAAAACGATAAGACTATCCGATGTATCCGATGCCGCCGCCTTTTTTCAAAGGGGCGGCTTTTTTCTGCCCATTTTTGCCCCGCCGCCCTTCCAGGGGATTTCCCTAGGGATGTGATTTTTATAGATTTCGTCTGGATTTTCAGGAAAGCACAGGCCATTCGCCGCCGACGGCTGTTTTTTTCGTCCGCGCGCCCGCGATTTTCGCACGTGTGTTTACATAATTTCAGAAAAAACCGTTGCAATTTTACGTGCCGCGGGCTATAATGTTCTTAACGGTGGTGAAAGGTGGAGGAAAGTGGCACGTCAAAACACAAGGTGCCCGCCTGACGCCATCCCGTGGAGAGAGAATATGCTGATTGGAGAATTCCAACATAATATCGACGCGAAGGGCCGCGTCATCGTCCCCGCCAGGTTCCGCGAAGACCTGGGGGAGACGTTTTATGTGGCGAAAGGGCTGGACCGGTGCCTGTTTGTGTTCCCGCCCGCGGAATGGGCACGCCTGCAGGCGCGCATCTGCGCCATGCCGATCAGCAAGGCGCGCAAGCTGCAGCGCTTCTTCTTTTCCGGCGCGGCGGAGGTTGTGCCGGATAAACAGGGCCGCGTGCTGATCCCGCAGCCGCTGCGCGAGTACGCGGGGCTTACAAAGGACGTCACGTTCATCGGGGCGGCAAGCCGCGCCGAGCTCTGGAACACCGAACGCTGGACGGCGTTTAACGCGGACTTAAACGAGGAATCCATCGCCGAGGCGATGGACGAGCTCGAACTGTAAAAGGGGGGCGCTGCGTGGAATTTTCACATGTCCCGGTCCTATTCCGGGAAACAATCGAAAGCCTTGCGGTCCGCCCCGGCGGCCATTACATCGACGGCACAGCGGGCGGCGGCGGCCACAGCGCGGCAATCCTCGAGCGCTTAGGCCCGGACGGCATGCTGCTTTCGATTGACCGCGACCCCGACGCCATTGCCGTGTGCCGGGAACGCTTTGCGGGCCGCCCCGAGAGCCGCGTCGTGGAGGGGAACTTCTGCGACCTGTACGAGATTGCCGAACGCGAGGGGGTCTTGCCCGCCGACGGCGTCCTGCTCGACATCGGCGTGTCCTCCCACCAGCTCGACGACCCGGCGCGCGGGTTTTCCTACCAGCACGACGCGCCGCTCGACATGCGCATGAGCCAGAGCGGCACGAGCGCCAAAGACCTCGTCAATACGCTTTCGCCCGACGCGCTCGCGGACATCCTGCGCCGCTTCGGGGAGGAGCGCTTCGCCTGGCGCATCGCCAAGGGCATCGCCGCCGCGCGCGAAAAGCACCCGATCGAAACGACCGGCGAGCTCGCCGAAATCGTCAAGGAAAGCGTCCCCGCCGCCGTGCGCCGCGCGCCGGGCCATCCGGCACGCCAGACGTTCCAGGCGCTGCGCATCGCCGTCAACGGCGAATTGGACGCGCTGCAAAAGGGCTTGGAGGGCGCGTTCGAGGCGCTCGCACCCGGCGGGCGGCTGTGCGTGATTACGTTCCACTCGCTTGAGGACCGCATCGTCAAGCAGCAGATGGCCGCGTGGTGCCAGGGCTGTACGTGCCCGCCCGATTTCCCCGTGTGCGTGTGCGGCAAAAAGCCGCGGGCAAAGCTCTTATATCATAAGGGCCTGACGCCCAGCCCCGAGGAACTCGAGAAAAATCCCCGCAGCCGCAGCGCAAGGCTGCGCGTCTGTATCAAATTGTAACAAGGTAACAGCCCGGTTACAGGAATTAACGGAATGTTCATAAACCAACGCCGCGAATGTGGTAGAATATAAGAGATTGAAGGAACGAAAAGGAGGGATGCCGCAATGCGAAGTGGTGAGGCGTACGATTTTTCCCTGTTTGAGGACCATTCCGACGCGGTGCAGGAACCGCTCCCCGAAGAAGCGGCCGTCAAACAGGATAACGTCATTGTGCTGCCAAACCGCGCGCAGCAGAAGCGCAAGAAGGCAAAGCTGCGCGGGCACGCGTTTCGGGCCGTCGCCTCCTGCGTCGTGATCGTGTTGATGGTGGGGGTATTTTCGGGGTTTGTCTATGGCCAGGTGCAGCTCTCGGAGCTCGCCATTGCGGTCAGCGATGCGAACCAGGCGCTCAGTGAACAGGAAAGCGTCTACACCCAGCTGCAGATGCAGAATGAATCGCAGCAGTCCCTTTCCGAGATTGAGGAAAAGGCGACTACACAGCTCGGCATGAGCAAGATCGATTCCAGCCGCCTGGAGACGGTGGATTGGAATACGACGGATAAGGGCCAGGTCGTCCAGTCAACGGACAACGGCTTCTTGGCGAAGGTCTGGTCGTACATCCAGTCGCTGTTTTCATAAGCGCGCGGCTTTTCGCATAGAAATCCCGCAGAAGGGATTTTCAGCCGGTTTGAGGAATTTTGGGAGAGAGTTAAGAGTGCACCGTCTTAACTCTCTTTTTCTATCTATTTGATTTAGCAAAGCGTGCCGCGCCGCGGTGCGCCCGAAGGGGGAATGCCTTGTGGCAAATAAGACCACATCGAAAGTGTGGCGGCGGACGACCATCGTGCTGGCCGTGCTGCTGCTGTTGGGGTTCGGCTCCGTGCTCGTAAGCCTGGTGCGGCTGCAGCTTGTTGACGGCGAAACGCTCAAAAGCGCCGCCGTGAGCAACCAGTTAAACGACACCACGATCACCGCCCAGCGCGGCACGATTTACGACGTCAACGGCAAGGTCCTCGCGCAGAGCGCGACGGTCTGGCGGGTCGTGCTGGCGCCCGCGCAGCTGAAATCGTACGCGGAAAAAAACCAGGAGACCGTCAAAGACGGCGTCGCGACGTGCCTGTCCCAGACGCTCGGGCTTTCCTACGACGACGTGCGCGCGACGATCGACGAAAACCCGAATTCCTATTGGCAGGTCATGGCCACGAAAGTGGAGACGGATATCAAAGACCAGATCCTGGCGTTTGAGGAATCCTTCCAGGAAGCGCACGAGGGCCTCGATATCTCCTCGATGATCGAGCTCGTCGCGGACTATAAGCGCTACTACCCCTACGGCGACTTCGCAAGCCAGCTGTTGGGCTTTACAAATGACGACGGCTCGGGCGTCGAGGGCTTGGAATCGTATTATAACGACGAGCTTTCAGGGGTCAACGGCCGCATCGTCTCCGCCAAGAGCGCGACGCAGCAGGATATGCCGTTTGAGTACCAGCAGGAAGTCCCCGCCCAGGACGGCAATTCCCTGGTTTTGACGATCGATGAGGTCGTGCAGCACACGCTCGAGAAATACCTCGAAGAGGGCGCCGAATTAAACGAGGCCGGCAACCGCGCGTGCGCGATCATGATGAACGTCAACACCGGCGAAATCCTCGGCATGGCCACCAAGGGCAATTTTGACGCCGACGATCCAATCGCCGAAAGCGTCGCCGAGGAGGGCAGCTTTGACCCGAACGACCCGCGCGCCCTGACCGAGAGCGAACAGGCCCGCATCGACGCGCTCCCCGAAGACGAGCAGGCCCAGGCCATGAGTGACGCTTTGCAGCAGAAGTGGCGCAACAAATGCGTCAGCGACACGTATTACCCCGGCTCCGTGTTTAAAATGGTCACGGCCTCGATGGGCTTGGAGGAGGGCATCGTCAACGACAATACGACGTTTACGTGCCCGGGCTACTATTACCCCTCGAAGAACGCAAACCCGATCCACTGCTGGCAGACAGCGGGCCACGGCGTCGAGACGTTCCACGACGGCCTTGTCAATTCCTGCAACGTCGTGTTCATGCAGGTCGGCCTGTCGCTCGGCCCGCAGACATTCTTTAATTATTTCGAGAGCTTCGGCTTTACGGAGCCGACGGGCATCGACGTTTCCGGCGAAGCGCAGCAGACGCAGTATTACGATGCCACCGAGTTAAACCCTGTCGAGCTCGCCACCGAGTCGTTCGGCCAGAACTTCTCGATTACGCCGATCCAGATGCTCACCGCGTGCGCGACAATCGCCAACGGCGGCGAACTCGTCCAGCCGCACGTCGTCAAGCAGGTGCTCGACCCCGACGGCAACGTCGTGCGCACCGCAAGCACGCAGACGAAGCGCCAGGTCATCTCCGAGGCGACCGCGCGCGACGTCGCCGGCCTGATGGAGGACGACGCGAAATCCGGCACCGCCAAAAACGGCTACGTCGCCGGCTACCGCATCGCGGGCAAGACCGGCACGAGTGAAAAAATCGAAAAGGATAACCGCTACGCGAATTATATGAACGAAAACGGCAACCCGGGTGCTACCCACGACTATTACATCGCGTCGTACTGCGGCTTTGCCCCGGCCGACGACCCGCAGTATGCGCTGCTCGTGTTTGTCGATGAGCCCAACGCCGGCAGCTATTACGGCAACCCCGTCGCCGGCCCGATCTTCAATAAGATCATGACCGACCTTCTGCCGTACCTCGGCGTGGAGCCCGTCTATACGGAAGAAGAGCAGGCCCAGCTCGACGTGCAGGCCGAAGACGTCGTCGGGCAGAGCGTCGCCGACGCGGAAAACGCCATCGAGTCGCAGACGGGCGACCTGACGGCCGTCGTTTACGGCGACGGCGACACCGTCCTCTCCCAGCTGCCGGCCGGCGGCAGCAACGTGCCCCGCGGCGGCCAGGTCGTGCTGTTTACGACCGCGGAAAGCCAGCAGGAAACCACCGAGGTGCCCAATTTCATCGGCCAGTCCGTTGCAAACGTCGAGTACCTCGCCGCCCAGGCGGGCGTGAACGTCACGTTTACGGGGGCCACGAACAGCACCTCCGCCTCCGTTGTCGCGAGCATGCAGAGCGCCGCGGCCGGCACCGCCGTCCAGCCCGGCACCGTCATCACCGTGACGATCGCCGAGCAGGGCGCTTCGGGCTGATTTCCCGCCAAAACGGCCCCTTTGTGTGCAGGGGGTGCCAAAAAACGCGATTTTTCGTTTTCCTTTCCGCCAAGGATGTGGTATAATGCATAAGTTACGAGAAAGGAATTTTCAGAAAGATCAGGCGGGTCCCCCGCGGCGAAGGGTGTTGGAGAAAGATGACGAATGTGTTGACGATTGCGCTGGCGGCTTTGATCGCGTTTGCGGTCAGCGGCCTTTTGGGAAGATGGATGGTGCCGTTTTTGCATAAGATCCATTTCGGGCAGACCATCCGCGAGGTGGGCCCGAAGTGGCACGAGAAGAAGAGCGGCACCCCGACGATGGGCGGGTTTCTGTTCATCATCGGCATCGCGGCGGCGCTTGTGGTCTGTGTGCCGTTGTTTTTGTCGGGCAGCGGCACGACGCTCGACGACGAGATGTTCGGCACGAAGGTCATCGGCGGCTACCTGTTGGCGCTGGGCTTTGGCGCCGTCGGCTTCCTTGACGATTACATCAAGGTCATCAAAAAGCGCAATTTGGGGTTAAACGTCCGCCAGAAGCTCGTTTTGCAGTTCGCGGTCGCCGTGCTGTACGTGCTGGCGATGCATCTCGGCGGCGCCGACACGCGCACGATGATCCCGTTCGCCGGCGCGGTCGACCTCGGGGTTTGGTATTGGGTTTTGTCCGTGCTGGGCATCGTCGGCATCATCAACGCCGTCAATTTCACCGACGGCATCGACGGGTTAAACGGCTCCGTCACATTCTTTGTGGCCGTGTTCTTCATGATCATGGCCGGCATCCTGAAGGCGAGCGGCGTGAGCATCCTCGCGGCGGCGTGCGCGGGCGGCTGCTTAGGGTTTTTATTGTGGAACTTTAACCCCGCGAAGGTCTTCATGGGCGACACCGGGTCGCTGTTTTTGGGCGGCATGGTGTGCGCTTTCGGCTTCGCGCTCGACGTCCCGATTTTGATTCTCCTGATGGGGCTGATCTACGTGATCGAGATCGGTTCGGTCGTGCTGCAGGTCGGCTATTTTAAGCTGACCCACGGCAAGCGCCTGTTTAAGATGACACCCATCCACCACAGCTTTGAGCTGCGCGGCTGGAGCGAGGTGAAGATCTGCACGGTGTTCTCCGCCGTGACGATTGTCTGCTGCGTGCTGGCGCTCTTCCTCGCGATGAGCGCCTACGGCATGGCCGTATAAACGGGCGGCTTTCCCGCACACGAAACGCATTGACGAAAGGGGGCGGCGTTATGCCGCGGCAACGTACACGTCCCGCGCCCCGTCCCGCGCAAAAGCGGCACCCGGTTTCCAAACGGCCGGCCGTACCGCCCGCGCCGGGGCAGAAGGCGGGGGAGGGAAAATTAAAAAGCCGGCTGCGCCTTTTCTCGACGCGGTCGGGCATGGATTTGACGTTCTTTATCCTCGTGCTCGCGCTCGTGGCGATTGGCCTGGTGATGGTCTTCTCCGCGAGCTATGCGAACGCGAGCTACCGCTTTGATAATCCCTACTATTTCGTCGCCCAGCAGGCGCGCTGGGCGGTGATCGGCGTCGTGTTGATGATTGTCATCTCGTTTTTCGACTACCATCACCTCCACCGCCTCGTGCCGCTGTTCGCGATCGTGACGCTCGTGACGCTCGCGATCACGGTTGTGTTCAAGGACACGAAGCTCGTACAGAACAACAACGGCGCCTACCGCTGGATTACGATCGGCTCGTTTTCGTTCCAGCCGTCCGAAATCGCGAAATTTACGCTCGTGCTGCTTTTGGCGCAGATCCTTTCGGCGCATGTGTTTTCCCCAAAGCGCCGCCGCGACTTAACGCGCAATGAAAAGCTCGAGCAGCGCCGCCTGATGCTCGAGGTGCTCGTCGTGGTCGTCGCAATCTGCGGCCTCGTCGTGCTCGAACGCCACATGTCCGCGACGATCATCCTTTTGCTGCTCGCGGTCATCATGCTGTTCGTCGCGGGCGCGCCGCTGCGGTGGTTTGCGGTCGGCGGCGCGGGGATTGCTGCCGCGCTGCTTCTGATGCTCGCTACGCCCCTTTACAGCCACGTCGGCGGCCGCATCGCGGGGTGGTTAGACCCGTTTAACCCGCCCGAGGGCGTCGACACGTGGCAGACGCAGCAGTCCTTGTACGCGATCGGTTCGGGGCAGCTTTTGGGGCTGGGGCTTGGCAACAGCCGCCAGAAATATATGTACCTGCCCGAACCCCAAAACGACTTCATCTTCGCCATCGTCTGCGAGGAGCTCGGCTTTATCGGCGCCTTAATCATCATTTTGATGTTCGGCGTCTTAATCTGGCGCGGCGTCATGATATCGCTGCGCGCGAAGGACCGCTTCGGCATGCTTTTGGGGATTGGTCTGACGATGCAGGTCGGCATCCAGGTCGTCCTGAACATCGCGGTCGTCACGAACACAATCCCAAATACGGGCATCAGCCTCCCGTTTTTCAGCGCGGGCGGCACGTCGCTCGTGATGCTTTTGGCGCAGATGGGCATCCTGCTCTCGATCTCGCGCACGTCGAGCATCGAAAAGACGTAGGATCTTTTGAAACGAAGGCCCCTTTAAAAGCGGGCCGCTTTCACAGCTTTGAAAACCGCAGGGGGCCCCGCCGTGTGCCGGGGCCTTCCATGCAGAAAAGGGGAGAATCCGCACGATGAAAATCCTGTTTGCAGGCGGCGGCACCGCCGGACACATCAATCCCGCGCTCGCCATCGCCGGCTATGTGCGCGAAAAGGAGCCGGACGCCGAGATCTTATACGTCGGCGCGAAGGGCGGCATGGAGGAACGCCTCGTGCCGCAGGCGGGGTATGACTTTCGCAGCATTACGATTTCCGGCTTCCAGCGCAAGCTGAACTTTAAAAACCTGCAGAAAAACGCAAAGACCGTCGCCCACCTCGTGACGAGCACGCTCGAATCGAAAAAGATCCTGCGCGACTTTGGGCCCGATCTGTGCGTCGGCACGGGCGGCTACGTCTCCGGCCCCGTCATCCGCGAGGCCGTGAAGCTGCACATCCCGTGCGTCATCCACGAGCAAAACGCCTACCCCGGCGTGACGAATAAGGCATTAAGCCGCCGCGTCGACCGCGTCATGCTCGCAAACGGCGACGCGCAGAAGCACATGGAGCGCGGCGCGCGCTGCATCGTCACCGGCAACCCCGTGCGCCTCTCGGTGCTGCGCGCCGACCGCACAGCGGCCAGAAAACGTTTGCACCTCGACAACCGCCCGGTCATCCTGTCGTTCGGCGGGAGCCTCGGGGCCAGGAAAATCAACGAGGCCGTCGCGGACCTCATCGCGAACACGGCGAAGACGGACCAATACCAGCACATCCACGCCTACGGCAAGTACGGCGCATGGTTCCCGGACCTTCTTTCCGAGAAGGGCGTCGTCCTCTCCGAGCACCCGAACTTCGACATCCGCGCGTATATCGACGACATGCCCGACTGCCTGGCAGCCGCGGACCTCGTCATCTGCCGCGCGGGCGCGATTACGTTAAGCGAGCTCGAGGCCGTCGGCCGCGCGTCAATCATCATCCCGAGCCCGAATGTCGCGGAAAACCACCAGTACTTTAACGCAATGAGCCTCGTCAACCGCGGCGCCGCCGAAATCCTCGAAGAGAAGGACCTCTCGGGCGACACGTTGACGGCCCTGGTCGAAAAGCTCTTCTCTGACCCCGCGAAAATCCCCGCGCTTGCCGAAAATGCGAAGAAGATGGCGATTTTAGACACCAACGAGCGCATCTACCGCATTTTAAAGGAAGTCCTCGCCGAACGCCGCGCGTAAAGCGCCCGTTCCCGATTTCCATAGTCCCATTTCCATTCCCCAAATTCGCCCGGTTCGCATAGCATGGGAAAAGCCGCTTTTGCTTTTCCGAAAAAAAGCGGCCAAAAAGAAACGGGGTGCAGGGAATGGAAGCGTTTTACGTAGTCGGGCCATGCAGGCTCAGCGGGAATGTGCGCATACACGGCGCGAAAAACAGCGTGCTGCCGCTTTTGGCGGCGTCGCTTTTGTGCAGGGAATCGTGCGAGCTGACGAACTGCCCGGACCTTTCGGATGTGCATACGGCCCTTGCCATTTTGCAGGCGCTCGGCGCGCCGGCACAGCGCGAGAAGGACCGGATTGTGCTTTCCCCATGGGACGGCACGGTGTGTGAGATTCCCGAGGAACTCATGCGCCGCATGCGCTCGTCGATTATCTTTTTGGGGGCGATTTTGGCCCGCGCCGGCGAGGCGGCCTTGAGCCTGCCCGGCGGCTGCGAATTGGGCCCGCGGCCCGTCGACCTCCATCTGCAGGCCATGCGGGCGCTCGGCGCAACCGTGCGCGAAGACCACGGGAAAATCCGCTGCGAGGCCCCCGGCGGATTAAAGGGCGCACAGATCGTGTTGGCCTTCCCGAGCGTCGGCGCGACGGAGAATGCGCTGCTCGCGGCCGCCACGGCGTCGGGCACGACGGTGCTCGAAAACGCCGCGCGGGAGCCGGAAATCGAGGACCTTGCGGGCTTTTTAAATGCGTGCGGCGCCTGTATCCGCGGCGCGGGGGAGAGCACCATCGTCGTCGAGGGCGTCAAACGCCTTTCGGGGGCTTCCTACCGTGTAATCCCCGACCGCATCGAGGCCGCCACCTACCTTGCCGCCGCGGCCGCCACGGGCAGCGCGATCACGCTTGTGGACGTCATTCCCCGCCACCTGCGGCCGGTGCTCGCCGTCTTGCAGGAGGCGGGCTGCCGCTTTTCCGGCCGCGGGCGCGTGCTCTCCATCGAGGCGCCCGCCCGCCTTTCCCGCATCCACAGCGTGCGCACGATGCCCTATCCGGGCTTTCCGACGGACGCGCAGGCGCCCGTTTTGGCCGCGTCCACGCTCGCGCGCGGCACGAGCATCTTTGTGGAAAACATCTTCGAGGAGCGGTATAAGCACGTCGGCGAGCTTTTGCGCATGGGCGCCTCCATCCGCGTCGACGGCCGCGTCGCCGTCGTCGAGGGCGTCGAACGCCTTTCGGGCGCGCGCGTGCAGGCGGCCGATCTGCGCGGCGGGGCGGGGCTGCTCGTCGCCGCGCTCGCGGCGCAGGGCGAGACGGTCTTAGAGGGCGTCTGCCACCTCGACCGCGGCTATGAACACATCGAAGACGCGCTGTGTGCGCTCGGCGCACAGGTCAAGCGGCGCGTCATGGAGGGATAAGGGTAATGGCAAAAGACGTGAAAACTCAGCCCCGGCGCACGCCGCCGAGCCCGCGGCAGCTTTCCGCGAGCCAGCGCCGCCGCGCCTATAACCGCATGCGCCGCCAGAAGCGCAGGAAGCTCTTGTTTTATATCGCGGCGTTTTTGGCGGTCATCGTCGTGGCGGTCGTTTTGTGCCTGACGGTCCTGTTCCGCATCACGGCCATCGACGTCGAGGGCGATACGCGCTATTCGGCCGACGACCTCATCGCCGCCTGCGGCATTGAGCCGGGCGAAAACCTGTTTTTGGCGGACACGAAAGGCGCCGAGGCCGCGCTCGCGGAAAAATACCCGTATCTTGCCACCGTCGAAGTCCACCGCAGCCTGCCCGCACGCATCGAGATCTCTGTCACGGACGCAGTGGTCTCCTGCGCGGCCGCGTGGAATAACCAGTATCTCCTGCTCGATAAGACCGGGAAGGTTTTGGAGATTACGGGCACCCCGCCCGACGGCACGCCGGTGTGCACGGGCCTTTCCGTCAAGAGCGCGCAGCTCGGGCAGAAGGTCGAGCTCGATGACCCCGAACAGCTCTCCCTTTACGCCGAGGTCGCCGGGGCGGTTTCGGAAAGCGGCCTCGAGCCGGTGACGAGCATCGACGTCTCCGACGCGTTTAATCTGAAAGTCGTGTGCCAGAACGAGGCCGGCAACCGGATGACCTTAGAGCTCGGCAATGAAAATTACCTCTCGAAGAAGCTGCGCTTCGCGAAAGCCACCTTGGAGCAGAAATTGTCGGACTCCGCGGCCGGCACGTTTGACCTCTCGCTTGTAACCCAGGAGAAGTCTTTGACGTTCTTCTCCCTCGACCCGGTCGAGAGCACGCCCGAGGAATCCCCCTCCTCCGAAGACCCCGATTCGGGGACCGGCACGTCTTCCGAGGAATCCGGCGGCGAAGGCACGGCTTCCATCCCCGAAGACGCGCCCTATTTCGTGCAGAACGGCGGCTATACGTACAACGGCGACGGCACGTACACGGACGCGGACGGCAATGTGTTCGACAGCTCCGGCAATTGGCTTTATAATGAGAATTATTGATGCGGAAACAGACGCGAAAATGAGAATCCCCGCCGGCCTTTCGTGCGCCAGCTTTTGTGGAAAGCGCACGAATGCGAAAAAAAGATTGAAATTGCCTGCGAAACGTGGTAGAGTAAAGAATAGGATTGCGCGGGTACATTGGACGGCGCCCTGCGCGCAGGATGGAAAATAAGGAGGACTCGGCAAATGCCTTTTGAGATTGATAACGATTTTGAGAACATCGTACAGATCAAAGTGATTGGTGTCGGCGGCGGCGGCGGCAACGCGATCGACCGCATGGTGACAATGGGTGTGCAGGGCGTAGAATTTATCAGCATCAACACCGATAAGCAGGCCCTGTTCCGCTCCAAGGCAACACAGAAAATCCAGATCGGCGAAAAGGTCACCCACGGCAAGGGCGCCGGCTCGAAGCCGGAGACCGGTTCGAAGGCGGCCGACGAGAGCCGCGAAGCGATCACCGAGGCCGTGCGCGGCAGCGACATGGTCTTCATCACCGCCGGTATGGGCGGCGGCACCGGCACGGGCGCTGCGCCCGTCGTGGCCGAGATTGCGCGCGACATGGGCATTTTGACGGTCGGCATCGTCACGAAGCCGTTCGGCTTTGAGGGCCGCCGCCGCATGGAGCAGGCGGAAGCCGGCATCGAGCAGCTGCGCCAGCACGTCGATTCCCTGGTCGTCATTCCGAACGAGCGCTTAAAGCTCGTCTCCGAACAGCGCATCACGCTGTTGAACGCGTTCTCCGTCGCGGACGACGTGCTGCGCCAGGGCGTGCAGTCGATTTCCGATTTGATTAAGCTCCCGGGCCTTGTCAACCTCGACTTTGCGGACGTCACGGCCGTCATGAAGGACGCCGGCTACGCGCACATGGGCGTCGGCCGCGCTTCCGGCAAGGACAAGGCGGAGACCGCCGCGAATATGGCGATTTCGAGCCCGCTGCTCGAAACGAGCATCTCGGGCGCGAAGGGCGTCATCATCAACATCACGTCGTCGCCGGATATCGGCCTCGACGAGATCGAGACGGCTTCCTCGATGATCAGCGAGCAGGCCAGCGAGGACGCAAACATCATCTGGGGCGCCGCGTTCGACGAGAACATGGACGACGAGATGAGCGTCACGGTCATCGCGACGGGCTTTGCGACCCACGACGGCAGCGAAGAGGCCGAGAACGATTTGGACGACGAGCCGGTCGAGCCGGTGGCCGCCGTGCAGGCGCCCACGAGCCCGCGCACGTCTTCGTCCGCGAAGGCGCCGGCTGCCGCTTCCACGAGCCGCCCGCGTCCCTCGACGAGCGCGTCCGATACCACCCAGGCAACGGACGACGACGACACGTTCGTCGATATCATGTCGATTTTTAACCGCAACAAATAAAGGCTTCCGTTTCGCTTTGCAAACGGGGAAAGCCGGCTGCTTTTTGGCGAGAAAGGGCAGCCGGCTTTCCGGCGTTTTGCTTGCAATCTTTTCTGGAAGTGCTATAATAGGGCAGGGTGTTGTCTGCCCGCAGTCTGCGCGGCGCCCCGGGAGGTGAAACATTGTGAATACAGATCCTTACAGTCGATTATGCGGCGAATGGACATATGGCAAAACGAATAAAGGAGAGGATTCCAATGTTGACCTTCTACAAAACCCAGGAGGGCCGCATGCAGCAGCTTTCTGCCTGCGAGCCGGGCTGCTGGGTGCACTGCGTCGCGCCCACGGATGACGAGGTTTCGCGCTTAATCGACCATCTCAAAATCGAGCCCGACTTTTTCCGCGCGGCCCTCGATGAAGAGGAGAGCCCGCATATCGACCAGGAAGACGCCTGCACGCTGATTATGGTGGATATCCCGACCGTCTTAAAAGAGGAGGACGGCCTGACGTATTCCACGCGGCCGCTGGGTTTGATCCTCACGGAGAAAAACGTCGTGACCGTCAGCCTCTATGAAAACCCGCTGTTCGACGAGTTCGCGGACGGCGCCGTTAAGGATGTGCAGACGAATTTAAAAACGCGCTTCGTCCTGCAGTGGATGCTGCGCATCGCCTCGCGGTATCTGCTCTACTTAAAGCAGATCGACCGCACGAGCGACCAGCTCGAGGAGGAAGTGCGCAAATCGATGAAAAACAACGAGCTGATCCGGCTGTTAAATATCGAGAAGTCTTTGATGTACTTCTCGTCGTCGTTAAAACAGAACGAGATTACGCTCGAGAAGATCATGCGCGGCCGCGCCGTCAAGCTCTACGACGAGGACCAGGACCTTTTGGAAGATGTGCTCATCGAGGTCAAGCAGGCCATCGATATGGCAAACATCCATTTGAATGTGTTGTCCGGCACGATGGACGCGTTCGCCTCTTTGATCAACAACAACATGAATAACGTCATGAAGATCTTGGCGTCCATCACGCTGATCATCTCGATCCCGACCGTCGTCTCCGGCATCTGGGGCATGAACGTCGGGAATTTGCCGTCGGAGAATTTCTGGGTGCCGATTCTGGTGACCATCCTCGCGATGATCGTGTCGGCCGTGGTGCTGCGGCGCAAGAATATGATCTGATGAAGATTCGTTGGAAACGAAAGGGGAGACCATTGTGGCACAGCGCCGCATCTCGACGCTCACATTAAAAACCGACGCGCCGGCGCTTTCGGCGGGGGACACCGTGCTGCTTTCGGGGCCTTTGTATACGGCCCGCGACCAGGCGCATAAGCGCATCGCGGCCCTTTTGCGCGAGGGGAAACCGCTGCCGTTTCCATTAGACGGCGCGACGATCTATTACGCCGGCCCGACGCCGACGCCGCCCGGTTTGCCGATCGGCGCGTGCGGCCCGACGACGTCCGGCCGCATGGACCCGTACACGCCGCTGTTTTTGGACCATGGCCTGTGCGGCATGGTCGGCAAGGGCGCGCGAAGCAAAGAAGTGTGTGACGCGATTTGCAGGAACGGCGCCGTCTATCTGTGCGCAATCGGCGGCGCGGGCGCGCTGGCGGCCCAGTGTGTCCAGTCGCTCGAAGTCATCGCGTTCGACGACCTCGGCTGTGAGTCGGTCAAGCGCCTGGAAGTGCGCGATTTCCCGCTGATTGTCGGCATCGACTGCCACGGCGGGAACCTGTTTTTGCGCTGAAGGCGCCCGCAAAACGAAATCGTTCCAAAGCCCCGCGTATTCGCGCAAAGGGGGCTTTTTTTATCGGCAGTTTGTGGTACAATCAAAAGACATACCAGCGGGCGGCCCGCGCCTTTTCGGGCTGCCCCGTTTGAGGAGGAAGCAGTATGACAGAATTTCTGGTCCGCCACTGCGTCAAAGGCTATGACAAGACCGGCGACCCGCAGGTGCGTATGCGTTACGGGAAATTCGCGGGGATCGTGGGGGTCTGCACGAACCTTTTGCTCGCCGCCGTGAAGATGGTGACGGGCACTGTGGCCGGTTCCGTCTCCATTTTTGCGGACGGCATCAACAACCTTTCCGACTCCGCTTCCAGCATCGTGACGCTCGTCGGCTTCAAGCTCGCGGGCAAACCGGCGGACGCGGAGCACCCGTTCGGCCACGAGCGGATTGAATACATCAGCGGCTTAATCGTCTCGTTCGTGATCCTGCTCGTCGGCTTCCAGCTCGCGCAGGAGGCGGTCGATAAGATCTTAAATCCCCAGCCGGCGCAGACGAGTCTTTTAACGGTCGTGATTTTGATCGTCTCGATGCTTTTAAAGCTGTGGCAGTGCCTGTTTTACCGCAACATCGCGAAGCGCATCGATTCCTCGTCCCTGCTCGCGACGGCGACGGACAGCCGCAACGACATCCTCGCGACCGGCGGCGTGCTGGTCGGCGTGGTGCTGTGGCTTTTGACGGACATCAACCTCGACGGCATCTTAGGGCTTGTCGTCGCGGTGCTCGTGCTCGTAAGCGGCATCCAGCTCGTGCGCGAAACGAGCAGCCCTTTACTTGGCCAGGCGCCGAGCAAGGAGCTCGTCGACTCGATTTACGAGCATATTTTATCGTATGACGGCATTCTCGGCGTTCATGACCTGACCGTACACAATTACGGCCCGGACCGCTGGTTTGCGACGGTCCACTGTGAAGTGGACGCGCGCGAGAACGTGCTTGTCAGTCACGACCTCGTCGACAACATCGAGCGCACGGTCGGCAAGGGCCTGGGCATCCAGCTGGTCATTCATATGGACCCGATCGTCGTCGATGACCCGCGCACGAACGCGGTGCACCGGCAGATCGCGGAGATGGTCCGCGCGGTAGAGCCGCAGGCGACGGTGCACGATTTCCGCGCCGTCTGGGGGCCGACGCACGCGAATCTGATTTTCGATGTGGCGGTGCCGTTTACGTGCAAGCTCTCGAAGCAGGAGCTTTTGCAGCGGATCCAGCAGGGCGTCCATGCGCTGGACCCGTCGTATTATCCGGTGATTACGATTGACCGCGACTATGTCCCGGGGCTTTCTTCCGATGAGGAACCAAAGGGGAAATAAATTTGTTTTGTTGGGCTTGGGAGCGATTCGGCGCTCCCAAGCCCTTTTTTGTTTTGTTTTTGGAGTTGTTTATCCTTTTTATGTTTTCTTAAAATTATACTTTTCCCCTTGACGCGCTCGGGCTTTTTACTTTGTTTATCCCCTTTACGCTTTCTTAAAATTTTTTCTTATCCCTTCGACGCGCTCAGGCCGCGCGGGGGCCCCTACTTTCTGGCCAGCAGAAAGTA
>ERZ1643246.1313-NODE-1313-length-27492-cov-9.090462_pt1 | contig 27492 bp, 28 predicted proteins | sample MGYA00579265_ERZ1643246 | MGnify/ENA primary metagenome ERZ1643246 (study PRJEB29033, sample SAMEA4952261) | chicken gut metagenome | biome: Broiler Chicken; feature: Gastrointestinal Tract; material: Caecum | place: Ireland | collected 2018 | study: Broiler...
AGCGTTCGGTTCGCATCCGAGAGGTCAAGGGTTCGAATCCCTCCAGGTCCACCAGGCTGAGCCTGGACGCAAATCGCGTTCCGGGCTCAGTTTTTTTATTTTACCTTTTCACTCGCGTTTATGGCGGGTATCTTTTTTGTCAACACTTCTCAGTCGAGAGCTTCGACGCGCAAGTCGCGTTCGGGGCTTTTTCTTTATTACGGTTTTGCACTCGCGTCTAGAGCGGGTATCTTTTTTGTCAACGCTTCCCAAGCTGAGCCTGGACGCAATTCGCGTTCTAGGTTCAGCTTTTCTTTTGCTTTGCCGCTCGCGTTTATAGTGGGTATCTTTTTTGTAAATGCTTCCCAAACTGAGTCTGGATGCAATTCGCGTTCCAGACTCAGTTTTTTTATTAGGTTTATTAGGCTTTCTTCTCGCGTTTTCAGCGGGTATTTATTTTGCCATCATTTCCCAGCAGCAAGTGGCTGCTCCAAAAAACATATCTTACTTTTATGGGGTGCGTTTTGTTTTTCGCCCGTGTTTATAGAGGACAATGCCATTTTTATAGCAAAAAACACACGGCCTTGCTTCTTTCAAGAGGCAAGGCCGTGTGGCGTTTATTTCATTTGTTTTATTGGATTTCGTTCATATATCGGCGGAAGTTTTCAATGCCAATGGAAATTCCTTCCAATACATCCTCCATGCCTTCAAATTCGATGGCAACAGCCCCGTCATATCCGGCAGACTTCAAGATAGAAAGGCATTGACGCACCGGCACAGCACCGTGGCCGATGATGGTGCCCCGCAGGTAATTGCCGCCTCGGGTGGAGAAAAATCCCTTTCCCGGGTTAGGGCCGCTTCCGCTCTTTACCAGGAAGTCCTTGGCGTGAGCGTAAAAGGCATAGGGGGCAGTGCGGGAAATCGCGTGAACCGGGTCTTCATCTACACAGAGGAAGTTGCCCATATCGCACAGCAGACCGAAATTCGGGTGATTCACGGCCTGCGCCAGCTTTTCCACCCGGTCGCTGTCCTGGCAGAAAAATCCGTGGTTCTCCACCATGGTGCGAATCCCCTTGGTCTGGGCATATTCAGTCACCCGGCGGCAGCCTTCTGCCAAGCGGGGCAGGACGGATTCAAAACTCTGGTACTCTCCGGGAGCAAATCCCCAGGTGGCGTCGTGACGCACGCCGGCAGCCCCTAAAATCGCCGCAATATCAATTTCCTTTTTCACGCGCTCCACTTCCGCGTCCAGATCGCCGTCAGAACCGTGGAGAAAATCCGCGGCAACGGTGTAGTTGGAGATGGCAAGTTCTACTCGATCACATTCTTCCCGGAGCTTTTGGGCGTACTCTTCCCGGGAAGAGCCATCGTGGGGGAGAATATCCACAAACTCAATAGCATCGGCGCCCATTTCTTTTGTTTTGGCAATGCAGTCCATTTGCGTCAGGCTCCCGTTGGAGAACAGGCGCTGGAAGCTGTAGCTGCTGACAGATACTTTCATGATGCAAATTCCTTTCTAACAGGGATTACAGGAGCACTTCGTGGCCCGTTTCCGCGGATTTATAAATGGCCCGGAGAATGCGCATAATGTCGATCCCGTCCTGGGCCGGCGCGCGGCAAGGAGTCCCATGGAGGATGCAGTCGGCAAAATGGTCAATTTCCTTCTGGAACAGGCCGTCAAAGGAGAGGGCGGTGGGGGAGCACAGGTTTACGTCTGTCATGTAGCCGTTGATGTCTGTGTAAAGCTCCAGCTCCGGGTCCAGACGGGCGCCGCCCTTGGTGCCGAAGAGTTCAATGGTCCCCTGGGGCTTTTTCAGGTTCAGGCTGAAGCTGGTTTCCACCGAAAGCACCGCGCCGTTGTCATAGCGCACCATGGCGGTGGCCATATCCTCCACGTCACAGATATCGTGGTCGGTGGCAGAGGCGGAAACATAGTCCTTCTGATCTTTCAGTTCAGAGCGGTTGCCCAGCTTCCGGAAGGTGACGCCGTAAACGGAAACCGGCTTGGGGTTGCCCATGAGATAGCGGGTCAGGTCGATGACGTGAACCCCCAGGTCAATGAGGGGGCCGCCGCCAGACCGGGAGACGTCGCCGAACCAGCCCATGGGGTTGCCGTTACGGCGCAGGTAGGTAGCCTTGGCGTAGTAGATTTCACCCAGGAAATCCTGCTGGATAAAGTCCTGAAGGACTTCGCAGTCATTGCCGAACCGGCGCACAAAACCGATTTGCAGCAGCTTCCCGTTGCGCTCGGCGGCTTCTTTCATGGCGATAGCCTCTTCCACTGTGGTGGCCATAGGCTTTTCGCACAGGACGTGTTTGCCGGCATTGAGAGCGGCGATGGTGCAGGGGGCGTGCTCGGAGTTCCAGGTGCACACACTCACAGCGTCCAGCTCCGGCAGAGCCAGCATTTCATCTTTGTCCGTGAAAGTGCGGGTTACACCGTACTTTTCCGCCATCATTTTCAGCTGGGCCTCGTTAATATCGCAGAAGGCATAGAGCTCCACGTTGGGATTCTTCAGGTAGGCCTGGATGTGTTCATTGGAGATGTTGCCGACGCCGATAACGCCAATTTTCAGTTTTTCCATAATAGAATTCCTCACAATCAGATTTTCTGAATTTTAGATAGAATACATATCTCAAGGGCTTTTTAGGGCATTGCCGGTTCAGCCAATGAGCCCCCGGAGAAAATCGGCGGCCTTCAAAATGTCCGCCACCGGGTCTTCGCCGGCTTCCCGTTCGATCGTCAAAAAGCCTTTATAGCCGATGTCGTTCAGAGCCTTCAAATAGGCAGGGAAATCCACATGGCCTTTGCCCAGGGGAAGTTCTTCGAAATATTTGGCTTCCCGGATAGAGTCCTCGATGGTGGTGTCGGCTGCCTCGCCGTAAATTACCAGCGGGTCTCCGTCCAGCAGTTTGACGCCGTCTTTAGCGTGGGTGTGGACAATGTAGTCCCGAAGGGTGTACACGGCCTGCACCGGGTCATCGCCGGTAACCATGACAAAATTGGCGGGGTCCAGGTTCACGGCTACACCGGTGGAGTGGAGCCCATCCAGGAAGCCTTTCAAAGTGACGGCGGTCTCCGGGCCGGTTTCAATGGCAAAGTGAGCGTCCAGCTCATCAGCATAGGCTGCCAGTTTCCCACAGGCGTCCTGCATCACCTGATATTTCTCACAGGAAGCATCCGTGGGAACTACGCCGATATGGGTGGTGACCACATCGGTTTCCAGCTCTTTGGCCATTTCCAGAATGCGCCGGCTCTTTTCAATGAGTTCCGGGTTCTGCTCTTTGTGGGAGAAGCCGTGGCCCAAATCGCCGCACAGGGCGGAGATGGTCAGCCCATGGGACTTCACCGCGTCCAGGAATTCCCGGCGGGCCGCATGGCTCATGGCTTCGGGGGAAAACTCGCCGCTGGTGGCATAGACTTGGATGCCGGTGACGCCGGTTTTGACGGCCAGCTTTAAGGCGTCGCGCCAATTGGTACGGAAGGAATCCAGCAGGACTCCAATGGAAAAGGGATACATAATAAAACAGCTCCTTTCAGGGTTCAGGACGATTCTGCTTTTGGCTTTTCCGTGAGCTTGGAAAATCTCCGAGAGGAAAGCAGGTGAATATGGGACATTTCTGCCCGATACCCGGAGAAACCGCCGCAGCATTTACAAAAACAGGGAGAAATCCACGATTTTGTTTGACAGATTTCTGGCTTCTATTTTATAATGAAAATGAAGATTGTAAAGAGTGGATATTGCCTTGTTTTGGTATGATCTTGCTTTTGAAAGGGGAGATTTTTTTGCCTGCCTTTTACGAGGCTTTAACTCATAAGGACCCATCCTTCCCGGTGATTTTCCACCTGGACTTTCTTTCCGGCACCCAGGGCGGGGTGGAGGCTGCCCATTGGCATGAGGGGATTGAGCTGCTGTATTGCATGGAGGGGGCCGCTCTGGTCATGGCCGACCGGGAGCCGTGTCGGATGACAGCGGATACGCTGGCCGTGATTCCCTCCGGTTCTGTCCACTATATATCACCGGACGCCCCGGAGGGCTGCCGCTATTACTGCCTGATTGTGGAACCTGCCCTTTTGGCGGAATCCTCTTTTTCTTTCCAGACGGTACGCCTGGAAAGGCGCACCGATGACCCTCTGGTGCTGGTGCATTTTCGCCGGTTGATAGAGGAAATGGCGGCCAAAGACAAGTATTACAAAGAAGCGGTGCGGGGAGAAATTTACCTGCTCTTCACCAGCTTGTACCGATACCATTCCCTGCCGGGCAGCCTTTCCCAAGGGTCCCGGCAGGATGACGCGGTCAAATCAGCGATCTTGTATCTCCGGGCCCATTTCCGGGAGAAGCTCACTGTGGACGCGGTGTGCCGTCATGTAGGGTTCAGCAAGTATTACTTTTGCCGGATGTTTAAAGAATCTACCGGCCGTTCTGTGCTGGAATATATCCACTACCTGCGGTGCGCCGCTGCCAGGAACCTCCTGGAAACCGGGAAATACAATATCTCCGAAAGCGCACGGCTCAGCGGTTTTCCCGATGTTTCTTATTTCACCAAGGTGTTCAAGAAGCAGATGGGAATTCTTCCTTCCCAGGTTGGCCGGGAAGGGGATACGTCTCCAAAAGAAACCTCTCAGAATTGGTAAAACATACCGCACGATTGCATAAAAAGAAGCCGCCTGGCATCCATCATGGGTGCCAGGCGGCTTTTTCAGCAGGCAGGAGGCTTATCCTGCTTTACTTTTTTGCTTTTTAATAACCTTCAGCCGGGAGAATTCTTCCCGGTCCTTTTCTTCCAGCGCGTCGGTAATGAACTTCACTGTCTCCTCAAAACGGGGAATCATGATGTTCTTCAGAGCGTTAGCGCGCTTCTGGGTCTTTTTGATAGCGTCTGCCAGCCGGTAAACGCTGTTCTCCACCTCAGCCAGCTCAGCAGTCAGCTCCTTCACCTCATTGAACTTATTATAAGCCTTATCCAGTGCATCGTTGGAGCTGTGCAGGCCAAAGGGAATCGGGTAATAGGTCTTGCTCAGGGAAACCATGGGGATTTCCACACCCATGACGCTGCGATAAGCCACGTGGAGATTTTCCTCCTGAGGCACGGTCTGGGCCAGCTCGCCACAGATACCCAGGGTAATATTGGCCCGCTGCAAAGCCCGATAGGCCTCTTCGTAGGTAGAGTCAATTTTTCCCTGAATGGCGTTGGCCCGGTCAATGAGGCCCATCATTTCCCGAATCAGAATGTTGCGTTTCCGGTCCAGGAGTTCAAAGCCGGTGCGGGCCAGGGTCAGGGATTTTTTCGTGGCCAACAGGTTGCCCTTGGTTGGGACGACTTGTGCCATAGGGCTTCACCTCCTTAGCCTTCGCTGCTTTCAGCGCTTTCGGGAGCGGCGTCCACTACAGCGCCTTTGGCCTTTTCATAATACTTATCCAAAATCTCATCGTCCACACGATCCAGCTCTTCTCTGGGCAGATAGGTCAGCAGCTTCCAGCCCAAATCCAAGCTCTCTTCGATGGTACGGTTCTCATTGAATCCCTGATTCAGGAACTGGGATTCAAACTTCTTGCCAAACTCAATATACTGCTTATCCGTGGGGGAGAGCTCCTCCTCGCCGATAACAGAAGCCAGAGAACGGGCGTCCATCACATGGGCATATGCCGCAAAGAGCTGGTTAGACAGAGCCGAATGGTCCTCACGGGTGTAGCCGGCGCCGATGCCGTCTTTCATCAGACGGGACAGGGAGGGCAGCACAGAAACCGGGGGATACACGCCGCTGCCGGCCAGAGCACGATCCAGTACGATCTGGCCCTCGGTGATGTAGCCGGTCAGGTCGGGCACCGGGTGGGTGATGTCGTCGTTGGGCATGGTCAGAATAGGAATCTGTGTTACGCTGCCGTTTTTGCCCCGCACCATGCCGGCCCGTTCATACAGGGAAGCCAGGTCGGAATACAGGTAGCCGGGGAAGCCCTTTCTGCCGGGAATCTCGCCCTTGGAGGAGCTGAACTCACGCAGGGCCTCGGCATAGGAGGTCATATCCGTCATAATTACCAGCACGTGCATATCCCGCTCAAAAGCCAGATACTCTGCCGCCGTCAAAGCGCAGCGGGGGGTCAGGGTACGCTCGATAATGGGATCGTTGGCCAGATTCAGGAACATCACCACCTTGGACAGTACGCCGGACTCGTCAAAGGACTGCCGGAAGTACTCGGCAACGTCGTTTTTCACGCCCATAGCTGCGAACACAATGGCAAAATTATCGCCGGTAGCATCCTTAATCTTGGCCTGCCGGGCAATCTGCACAGCCAGCTCGTTGTGGTTCATGCCGGAACCCGAGAAGATGGGCAGCTTCTGGCCGCGAATCAGGGTCATCAGCACGTCAATCGAGGAAATACCGGTGTTAATGTAGTTTTTGGGATATACGCGGGACACCGGGTTAATGGGCGTGCCGTTGATATTGGCCCGCTTAACCGGGAAAATATCCCCCAGCCCGTCAATGGGACGGCCGGCGCCGTCGAATACACGGCCCAGGATCTCGGGGGAAAGGGGCAGCTCCATGGGCCGCCCCATCAGGCGGGTACGGGTGTTATCCAGGGAAATCCCGCGGGTTCCCTGGAATACCTGTACCACAACCCGGTTCCCCTCCATCTGTACCACACGGCCCTGGCGCAGGGACCCGTTTTCCAGACGAATGGTAACGATTTCCTCAAAGGAAGCGTCCTGCACGTCATCCAGTACGATGAGGGAACCATTGATTTCTTTTACGCCAATATAATCAAGAATCATGATATACCGCCATTTCTCCGTGCGACCGTATTGCGCTGCACAGGCGTCTTCGCACGGGGGACGCCCGTTTTGCAGAGAATCCTCAGGACTCGAGGACCCCGGCCATCTTTTCGTCGATCTCCTTACGATATTGATCGAAGATCTCCAAATGGTCGTTGGGGATGTCGTACTTCATCTTTACCAGCTTGTCAAAGAGGCCGGTCTCCAGGATGGAGGAGATGGGCACGGCCGCCGCCACCAGCTGATGGGCCTTCTGGTAAAGATGGAGGATCACTTCCATCATCCGCTTCTGCTTTTCCAGGGGGACGAACGTATCGTCGGCATGGAAGGCGTTCTGCTGGAGGAAGCCTACCCGGATGACCCGGGCCGTTTCAATAACCAGCTTCTGATCATCAGGGAGCACGTCAGAGCCAATGAGCTTGACGATTTCCATGAGCTGGTTTTCTTCCTGCAGCAGACGGTTGATGCTCTTGCGGTATTTGACAAATTCCGCCCCCACATGCTCCGTATACCAGGAATCCAGATCGGTGAAGTATTCGCTGTAGCTGGAAGTCCAGTTGATAGCCGGATAATGGCGGGCATAGGCCAGGGATTTATCCAATGCCCAGAAGCAGCGGGTAAAACGCTTGGTGTTCTGGGTGACAGGCTCGGAGAAGTCGGAGCCCTGGGGAGACACTGCGCCGATAATGGTCACAGAGCCATCGGTACCGTTGAGGTTGTCCACCATGCCGGCCCGCTCGTAGAATTCAGACAGGCGGGAGGGCAGATAGGCGGGGAAGCCTTCTTCTGCGGGCATTTCTTCCAGACGGCCGGAGATCTCGCGGAGAGCCTCGGCCCAACGGGAAGTGGAGTCAGCCATAATGGCCACATGATAGCCCATATCCCGGTAATATTCCGCCAGGGTAATGCCGGTGTAAATGGAAGCCTCACGGGCTGCCACAGGCATATTGGAGGTGTTGGCGATGAGGGTGGTGCGGTCCGTCATGGGACGTCCGCTCTTGGGGTCAATCAGTTCACTGAATTCGTCCAGCACCTGGGACATCTCGTTGCCGCGTTCGCCGCAGCCCACATAGATGATAATGTCAGCGTCGCACCACTTTGCCAGCTGATGCTGGGTCATGGTCTTGCCCGTACCGAAACCGCCGGGAATCGCCGCCGTGCCGCCTTTTGCAATGGGGAACAGGGTGTCGATGACACGCTGGCCGGTAATCAAAGGCACGCGGGGAGAGAGGCGCTTGCTCACCGGGCGGGGCGTCCGGATCGGCCAGCGCTGGCACAGGGTGAGTTTATGTTCCACGCCCTTTTTGTCCCGCAGGGTTACGATGGTATCGTTGACACGATAGGAACCGTTGGGAGCTACGGAAACCACCTCGCCGGAAAGGGCAGGGGGAACCATGCACTTGTGGCGGATAATGGGGGTCTCCGGGCATTCGGCGTAGAAATCGCCGCCGCTGAGAATATCCCCGGGCTTTACCGTCACGGTCACGTCCCACAGACGCTCCGTATCCAAAGCAGACACGCTGCTGCCGCGGTTGATGAAGGAACCGCTTTCCTCGGCAATGGCCTTCAGGGGACGCTCAATGCCATCGAAAATATTGTCCAGGATACCGGGGCCCAAAGTCACATTCATGGGGCTCCCGGTGCCCACCACAGGCTCCCCCGGGCGCAGGCCGGTGGTTTCCTCATATACCTGGATGGTGGTGAATTCACTGGTAATGCCGATGATCTCGCCCACCAGGCGCTCATTTCCCACATAGACCATCTCCATCATGGAGAAGCTGCGAGCGCCGCGGACGGTGACCACCGGGCCGTTTATTCCAAAGATTACGTCTTTCTTTTCCATTTGAAAGTACCAAGCCTTTCTGTGGGGGCCCTTGGGGAGCCTCCACGGGATTGATGCCGACCGGCGGCGTTACTGGACCCGCAGGCCCGAATTTTCTTCAAACCATTCCCGCTGGTTTTCCAGCAGGGCGTCCAGCGTGTCGTCTGCCACCAGGCCCATTTCCAGGTTTTGTGCCCGGATGCCGCCCAGACGGATGCTTTCGTCCGCCCGGAATTCACAGCCGGCCCCAAAGGCCTTTTGCAGGGCGTCCTTCATAGACAGGTCTTCCGAGCGCAGATACAGCACGGTGCCGGGTTTGACAAAAGTCTTTGCAATCTCCTTGCAGTGGCGCTCCATCCAGGCCGGATAATCGGGGCTGGCGGCAAATTCCTTCAGCTTTTCGCCGGCCTGCTGAAACACAGACTCCATAATCTGCTGCCGTTTTTCCAGAAGCTCCCGCCGGGCGTCCATTTCCCGATGGGCCATTTCCTTTGTAATATTGTTGCGCATCTGCGCCATTTCCTTCTGAATCAGCTGATATGCTTCCCGAAGGACCTCGTCTTCTGCTTCACTGAGCTCTTTTTCTTTGAATCTTTCTACTTCTTCTTCAATCTTCCGGCGCTGTTCCTCCGCATAATGGTGGATGGCCTGATTGAATTTACTGAGCTTTTCTTCGTTGGTAACCATTCCCTGGCTCCCTCCATTCTGCGAGTTATATCTTCACACCGATGGCTTCCCGCACATACCGGGTAATGGAATCCTTGGTGCGGCCGTTGCCGTGGCGGTCGGGAATTTCTACGATCAAAGGCCGCTTGCGGTTGAGCTTAAAGTCATACACCAGCTCCGGGCAGAGGGTAAGCAGCCGCTCCGTAATCAGAACAACCGCCACATCCTCCATCTCCATGGCCTTTGTAAGCTCCCGGCGCACCTCATCGGCTTCATGCACCACAACGCCCTCAATTCCAGCCAAGCGCATGCCAACCTGGGTATCCACGTTGTCGCTGATCAAATAAAAGCGCATGAAATCACCTGCTTTCCAAAAAATAAGGGCCCGCTGCAAAACCGGAATTTTGCACCGGACCCCTGGTCAAAGGCTTTGAAACCGCCCCAAGAGAGGAAGCGGCGGCTTCCATTCTGCGGCGCCCGCCTCAGAACCAGCCTTTTCGGGCCGGGCCCGTGTTTTTCAGTCTATTAGAACTTGTTGAGGATCAGGATGGCAATCAGCAGGCCATACAGAGCAATACCTTCGCCCAGAGCCACAAAGATGATAGCCTTACCAAAAGCCTTGGGATCCTCAGAGGTGGCGCCGATAGCAGCGGGAGCAGCAGCGGCAACGGCCACGCCGCCGCCTACGCCAGCGATGCCAACCGCCAGAGCAGCAGCAATCATGCCCAGGCCAGCGGTCAGGTCAGGAGCAGCGGAAGCCACTGCATTAGCAGCACCGGCAGCGTCGGTGCTGGCAGCAGAAGCAATCATGGGAGCGGCCAGCACTACCAGGCAAACAACTGCAAAGGAGGCCAGCTGACGGAGGAAAGCGCGGGAAGGCTTTGCGCCGCGCTTCACAGCGCGTCTTGCATACCAAACGGACAGAGCCAGAAATACCACAGGCAGGGCCATCAAAATCACAGTAGACATAGTAAATACCTCCAAGTTTTACGAGTTTCAAAAAGATAAAGGGTATATATGTAGCCGCGCAGAAGCTCAATCCTTTCTGCGCACGGTTACCGGAGTAAAGGGACGGCCATCGCCGTCAAAGAAGCGGCTGAACATCTCGTAGAATTCGAGACGCAGCACCTGGATTCCCACCAGCAGGGCTTCCAAAGCGGTAATCAGGGCGTTGCCGATTATCACAACGATCACATAGCCAATGCCGCTGGTCATTTCCGCCAGGGTAAAGACCACCACCATCATGCCGGCGTGGACCAGCACAAAGGCGCCCACACGGAGGAAGGAAATGGTGTTGCTGGCGTAGCTCAGCAGATACTCAAAGACCTCAAAGAAGTTCTGCATGATAAATTCGCCCCACTTTTTCGGCAGGGGATGGGGCTTGTGTTCCACAAAGTCCCCCAGCACTTCCCGGAAGAATATAATCAGCAGAGGCAGAACAATCAGGCAGATCACATAGGGCAGGGTCACAATGGTCTGTCCAGTGATCATCTGCAGTCCAAAACCCAAAACCAGCGCGGTGTAAAACACAAATCCCGCCACCCCGTTGGGGCCAAACAGAGCGCTTTCATAGCGGTGACGCTTCAGGCTGGAATAGATATTGATGAGGATTGCGACCATCACCAAAACAATACCCATTCCCACAGCGCCATAGATAATCATGTTGGTGGTTGCCGGCTCCATCACCTCTACGGGCTTCTCTTCCAAGCCAAACAGCGCATGGTACAGGGGATCCAGGGCGTGTTCAAATCCGAACACCGAGCCGAATATCAGGCCGAAGACGGCGGAAGAAATACCGCAGGGAATCAAAATCTTGCCAAGAGCCATTTTTTTCAGCCGCCACATCAGATAGCCGATAATGGAAACACACAATCCTTGGCCAAGGTCGCCGAACATGATGCCGAAAAGCAGGATATACGTAATGGCCACCAAAGCGGTGGGGTCCACTTCGTCATAAGCCGGCAGGCCATACAGGTCCACAAAGAATTCAAAGGGCCGGAATGGCTTTTTGTTCTTCAGCTTGACGGGCGGAGAGTGAATCATTTCATTTTCCGCTGCGTCAAAGGTGTATTCCACGGATTCCATTTCATCCAGGACCGCCCGGAATTCCCCTTCCATTTCGGCGGGAATCCATCCGGTCAGCACAAAGTTCCCATGATACCGGGCCGCATACCGGCGGATACTGAAGTAGGTGGATTTTTCCGTTAACCAGGAGAAGATCAGGTTGCAGCGGCCGGCTTCCTTTTTCCAATATTGCTCCATGCGGTCATCTAATTGTTCGATGAGGTCCAGCTGCTTCTGCAGCTCTCCCCGCAGGGATTCCAGAGCAGTCTCCGGTGTGCCGGTCATCTCCGTCAGACGGACCCGCTCAAAATAGAGGCTGGAAAAAATCCGGTCCACTTCTGCCACCTGCTCAATGGGGGAGAAGTAAACGCCCCAATAGTATTGAGAGTCCTGGGAGCAGGGGAAAAAGATGATATAGGGATTCTCGGTAAAGGAATTGAGCTTCTCATAGCTTTCCCGAGGCAGGCAGCCAAACCGCGCTTTGATGTAGTCGCAGGCGTGTACCTCATCTAAGTTCAGGTTCAGCCCCACAAAATGCTTTACCCGGGAAATACAGTCGTTTAACTCGGTGATTTTTTGCTGGGTAGCGGAGCGCTGGGCCTGCAGGTCATTGCCAAAAGAGGCAAAGGAGCGGCAGTACGCCCGGGCCTCCTCTAAATCCCCGCTGTAAGCGGCGGTTTGCTCTTCGCTGAGAAGGGAAGGCTTTTTTCGAATCCGCGCCGCGGCTTCCGTAAGCTCCTGTAAAGGCCCCGCAAAGGGGTCTTCTTCATTGATGGGGGAGAAGCCCGAAGTATCGGAATAGAATGAAAGGGAATTGTCGGGGTGAAAAGCGCCGGAGCGACCACAGGCAGCAGCTACGCTGTCCAGTTCGGACATCCGTCCGATAATGCTCATGACTTTAATCTTTAAAACAGCCAAACAGGATCCACCCCTTTCATATAGAGTTCAAAACCGTCAGCAAACTGGCGATCTCATCAGAGGGGACCTGATACCGGATCCCTTCTATAATATTCGTAATATCGTGCAGTTCGATTTCCATGAGGAAGACATAAGAGAGCATTACCACCACAGGATGGGTAGAAAAACGGATTTTATGCCGGCAGATAAGATATTCTACCCGGGTCATCAGGAATTCGCTGGCGTCTACATTGCGAATCCTCTTGCCCAAGGAGGTCTTTTCCAAAGCCTCCCGAGCCTTCTGCGGCGTTTCGGCTTCCAGCAGAGCATCGATGTGGCGCTCCCTCAAAGTGCCGAAGGGAAGCAGGCTGCTTCTGATAAAATCAGGTCCAGAGTGGTAATTGAACTTTAAACGCACAATATAGGTGTAATTCTGAATATCAATATAGGCATTGAACAGCTCATATAATTCCCGTTGGGTCTCCCCGTGGGTGCTCTTCTGAATAATAGAGAACACCTGAGAGTAGAGATACTGATACAGCGCCTTTTCAATTCCAAAATAATCCAAAGACTGCCCGGATGCCGGCCGGAAGCGCTGCAGCAGGGAATGATAGGGAGTCCGGGCCACGGCCTGGAGCAGGTCGTCAAAGCTTTTGATACGGCCCAAAGCCATCAGGTCAATCCGGGTGTGGCGGTTCAAATACTCCGGCATATTAAAGAGGTATTCCTCCGGAGAACCGGCCATGAGATGGGAAACGCTGTGAATGATCTGTTCAATTTCCGCCCGTTCCAATAGGTATTGGGAGAAATGTTCGCCTACCGATATCTCATAACGGCAAAGGGAAGCGCAGTCTTCAAACACCCGCTGGCGCAGAAGGCTCTCCAAACGTCCCCGATGGATGTCGTTTTCATTGATACCGGAAAGAATTTTCCCATAAGAGGTGTGGCTCTTCAAATAAGCGGCAATTTCGGAAACAGACCGGCAGGCCAGAAGCTCCTGGTAGCTTTGAGGCGTGAGCCGCCGGCCATACATGGCCCGGGCTTTGGCCAAAACAACATTGGATGACAGATTTGAAAGCATAGGTTCACGCTCCTATCACGCGAGATACCAGCTCCTGTATCCACTGGGCGGATTGATTCGCATAGGCCTCGTCCAGGTTTTGGGCGAGTTCCTGATATTTTTTGGCCGAAACCTTCCAGGCTTCTTCGGCAGCGGCGCGTTCCTGGGGCTCGTTCATGGCGATTCTATGGCGGGCTCGTTCCAGGTATTCTGCGCGTATATCTTCCCGTTTTTTAACGATGTCTTTTTCGGTTTGCACTTTTTCCAGCTGTGCGGCATCGGTAATTTCCCGGGCCTTTCGATCCATGTCGACGATTTGCTTTACCATATTCTGCATGGCGAAAGCCTCCTTCCTGAGTCAAGCGAACTTCATCTCCGATACTGCCTCCTGCAGGCAGCAGGTGGGTGAATCGATTAAATGATTTCGCTACCCTTATTATAGGACGCATTTTTTTTTCGCGCAAGAGATAAAAGCAGGTAAGAAGTTCCAAAGTAAGCCTGTGAATTTATAAAACATTCACAAATATACGCCCTATAAAAATGATTTGAAGGGCATATGGAATTATTTTCCTTTTTGTTGAGAGGGTGTTTTGGAAGGCGGGCTGCTTATCGCGGAGCGGTTTCCAATCCCTTGTTCCTAACTGTGCGCAAAAGAGCGCAAAATTATGTATCCGCCAGAAAAGAAAGCGTTCCGCCGCTTGCGCAAATCTATTCATATATATTATGATAAGATAGGATAAGGCTTGGCGCTTAGATTCTGGAAATATCACGAAGAAAATTCTGCAAAAAGCTGTTGCCTTTCCGAAAAAGGTGTGGTATCATATATAGGCATTTGGATACCGTCGGCCTGCCGATGGGGTTCAATGCCCGGGCTATCCCGAGACATTGAAGCGGACAGTCCTCTGCACGGCGTAATTTCTGCCGGCAAGAATGTCTGAAAACACAGGAGGATTTTACAATGGATGCACTGAAACTGATTGCAGCGGATTCTGTCAAGAAGGATCTCCCCTCTTTTGAGATTGGCGACACCGTTCGTGTGAGCGTCAACATCAAGGAAGGCGAGCGAGAGAGAATCCAGATGTTCGAAGGCACTGTGATTGCCCGCAAGGGCAGCGGCGTGGCCGAGACCTTCACTGTTCGCCGGGTTTCCTACGGCGTAGGCGTGGAGAGAGTCTTCCCGGTCCACTCCCCCAACGTAAAGGACGTAACGGTTGTCCGCAAGGGCCGTGTGCGCAGAGCCAAGCTGTACTATCTGCGTGACCGCGTTGGCAAGGCTGCCAAGGTCAAGGAGCAGATCCGGTAAAATAGTTCGAACAGAAAGGGACAAGGTTTTGTCCCTTTTTTGCTATCCCGGAGAAGCGCTCCGGGCAGAAAGGAACGTTTTCAAATGGCAAAAATGAAGCATGCGGGAAACAGGAATACACTTTATGACAATTATACGGCGTCGAAGCATTCCCCAGGAGTGGTAAGCGCCTATGAATGGGTAGGGGAGATCCTGGCGGCCGTGGTAGTGGTAGTCCTGATTTTCACTTTCCTTTTCCGGGTGGTGACGGTCAGCGGTACTTCTATGTATCCCAATTACCACGACGGGGACCGGCTCATTGTTACCAACACCTTTGGCCAGCCTTTGGAGCAGGGGGACGTGGTAGTTCTGGTGAACGTGCTGGAGGAACCCATTATTAAGCGGGTGATCGCAACAGAGAACCAGACGGTGGATATTGATTTCCCCACCGGCACGGTCTATGTAGACGGCGAGCCTCTGGATGAATCCCAGTTTGGCCTGCCCAATGGAATCACTACCCAAACTGCCGCCACTTTGGAGCGGACCCAGTTCCCCGCCACAGTGCCGGAAGGACATATTTTTGTGTTGGGCGACAACCGCCCGGTTTCGGAAGACAGCCGTTATGTTGATGTGGGCATGGTAGATGTACGCAATGTCCTCGGCAAAGCGGAATTCCGTTTGTTCCCCTTTGACCGGATTGGTCTGGTGGAATAAAAGCGGCGAGCCCAAGGAAGGAAAAAGTACATGAGTGAAGCACAGAATATCCAATGGTTTCCCGGCCATATGACACGAACCCGGCGGCAGATTGAAAAGAGCCTGAAGCTGGTGGACGTTGCCGCAGAGATCATTGACGCCCGGATTCCGGTAAGCAGCCGCAACCCGGTTCTGGATAAGCTGATCCAGGGGAAACCCCGGATGATATTGATGAACAAGAGCGATATGGCGGACGGCGGCGCCACCAGCCGGTGGGTTTCCTATTACCGCACCAAAGGCATCAAGGCCATCGCCTTGGATTGCCGCAGCGGCAAAGGCGTTAACGGCTTTCTGCCGGCTGTCCGGGAAGTGCTGCAGCCTCAGATTGCCCGCTGGGAGGCAAAGGGAATGACCGGACGCCCCATTCGCATTATGGTAGTGGGGATTCCCAATGTGGGAAAGTCCTCCCTGATTAACAAAATGTGCCGGGGCGGCGCTGCCGGCAAAGCAGAGGTGCAGGATCGTCCCGGTGTTACCCGGCAGAACCGCTGGTTTACCATTGGCAAGGGCTTTGAACTTCTGGATACCCCCGGCGTCCTGTGGCCCCGGTTCGACGACCCGGTGGTGGGAGAGCGCCTGGCTTTTACCGGCGCGGTGAAGGACGAGGTAGTGGATGTGGAGCATCTGGCTTCCCGACTTCTGGAATCCCTGCGGGATCTCTGCCCTCAGGCAGTGGTGGGCCGCTATCGCCTGTCTCCGGAGGACCTTCCCGAAAAAACCGGCTATGAGCTGTTGGAGATGGTAGGCCGTAAACGCGGCTTCCTGGTTTCCGGCGGCGAGATCAACACGGAACGGGCCGCAATCACGGTTCTGGATGAGTTCCGAGGCGGCAAGCTGGGGCGTATTACCTTGGAATTCCCGCCGGTGTAAAAAGCCACCCAGTTTATTTTTCAGGAAATGACAAGAGGCAAAACCGATGGCTGCGCCGGGGTTTTGCCTCTTCTATTTTTACAAATCAATTTGTGACAGCGGGAAAAGGCAGGCCCGTGAAAATCGGAGCGCCTCACTGCTGTATCTTTGAAAGGATGGTTTTTCATGGTGGATTTCAGTTGGGAACGGCAGGCCCAGGAGAAAGGCTTTGCTGCCGTCTGCGGGATTGATGAAGCCGGCCGGGGGCCTTTGGCCGGGCCGGTGTATGCGGCGGCGGTGATTCTCCCGGACGGGCTGCTGCTTCCCGGCCTCAATGACTCCAAGAAGCTCACGGAGAAAAAGAGAGAGCTTCTTTTCGACGAAATTTGCGCGGAGGCGGTTGCTTATGGCATTGGATACGCCACAGAGCAGGAGATCGATGAGGTGAATATTTTGCAGGCCACTTATCTGGCCATGGCCCGGGCCGTGGAGGCACTTCCGGTTCCGGCGGCGTATGCCCTGGTGGACGGCAACCGGATGCCGCCCCTCTCCATTCCCGGAGAAACCATTGTCAAAGGGGATGGCTGCTGTGCCAGCATTGCAGCTGCCTCTATTTTAGCGAAGGTTAGCCGTGACCGGGTGATGAAAGAGATGGATGCCGTCTATCCGCAATATCAATTTGCCAAGCATAAAGGCTACGGCACCAAGCTCCACAGAGAGCTTCTTCAGCAATACGGTCCCTGTCCCATTCATCGCCGGAGTTTTCTCAAGAAAATCCTGAGGGATTCCCATGAATAAGACGGGGGAAAGGGGAGCAGTCGGGGAAGATTTTACGGTTTCCCGGCTGAAAGCCCGGGGGTATCAGATTTTGGCCCGGAATTATCACACCTGTTATGGGGAGATTGACATTATTGCGGCTACCGCCCGCTATATTGTTTTTGTAGAGGTCAAGACCCGCATGGCTTCTTCGGGGGTAGCGCCGGAAGAAGCTGTGACCCTCACCAAGCAGAAGCGCCTGCTCAAGACAGCGCTGCTCTATCTCCAAAAATACCCCAGCCCTTTGCAGCCCCGTTTCGATGTGGCGGGGGTGCTTCTTGGGGAGGGAAATCAAGTGGTAGAATTTCGCTACACAGCAAATGCCTTTGAAGGGGAGGGATTCCTTTGATACCTTATTTTGATCTGCATTGTGATACCATCTCGGAATGTGCGCTAAAAGGCGTATCTTTGCGGGATAACCGGTCGCTTCATGTTTCTTTAGAGAGAGGAAAGGCACTAGGGCCTTGGTTTCAGTGCTTCGCCGTGTGGATACCGGACGAAAGCGATTCACCTTTACAGAGATTCCGGCTGGCGGCGGATTGTCTGAAAAAGGAAGCGCGGAATCATTCCGACCTTTTTACCCTTTGCCAAAGCCAGGAGGATTTGAAAAAAATCGCGAAAGATTGCGGGATTGGCGCGATTTTGACTGTAGAGGGCGGCTCGGTTTTGGAAGGTCGCCTGGAGGTGCTGGAAGAGCTGTCTGCGAGCGGTGTAAAGATGATAACCTTAACATGGAACCGTGCCAATGAGATTGGCGGCGGCGCCATGGAACCCGGTGGGCTGACCCCTTTTGGACAGCAGGTTTTAAAGGAAATGGGGCGTTTGGAGATTCTGCCGGACGTGTCCCACGCCAGCGACCCGTTGTTTTGGGAAACAGCGGAAGCAGTGCAGGGGCCGTTAGTGGCCAGCCACTCCAATTCCCGGAAAGTGTGCCCTCACCCCCGAAACCTGACCGATGACCAGTTCCGGGAAATCTGCCGCCGGGGCGGCCTGGTAGGACTGAATTTCTATCGGGAATTCCTTACGCCTTCCGGGCAGTGCGGCATGGAAGCGATTTTGAGCCATGCGGAGCACTTCCTTTCCTTGGGGGGCGAGGATGTTTTGGCTATGGGAAGCGATTTTGACGGCGCGGAGATGCCCCAGGGCATAGAGGGGATTCAATCCATCGAATTCCTGGCAGAATGCTTCTTGCGCCATGGGTATGCAGAGAGCTTGGTGAAGAAGATTTTTTACCAAAATTCTTTCTCTTTTTTTCAAAAACATATGGCAAATCAAGTGAAATCCCCGGGAGCCTTTGACAACCGGGAAAAACTATAATACAATGAAAAGGCAAATGGAACAGGCTCGGCTGACTGGGTTCCGGATGGTCAGAGCTGCCGCCTGCAGGAAAGCGGGCGTTTTCCTGCAAAAATGCTTCCTTGTGGAAAGGGGAATGTGATTTTGAAATATACATGCACCAGAAACCGTCTGGAATCCGTTGATTCCGCCCAGGCCATTGCCCAGGGAATTTCCGCTTCCGGCGGCCTTTTTGTCCCGGAGAAATTCCCCCAGATCAGCGGGGAAGAACTGTCTGCCATGCAGCATCTCTCTTATACAGAGCTGGCGGCTGCCATCCTGAAGCGTTTCCTCACAGACTTTACCCCGGAAGAGATCCGCGACTGCGTAGAGGCGGCTTATGGCGGCGGGAAATTTTCCGGCGGCCATCCGGCTCCCCTGGTGACCCTGCAGGACGGGGAAACCACCCAATATGCTCTGGAGCTGTGGCACGGCCCTACCTGTGCTTTTAAGGATATGGCCTTGCAGCTTTTGCCCCATCTGCTGGTAAAATCCCTGCAGAAAACCCATCCGGATACCACAGCGGTGATTCTGGTGGCGACTTCCGGCGATACCGGCAAGGCCGCTCTGGAAGGCTTCCGGGATGTGGCGGGCACCCGGGTGCTGGTGTTCTATCCTGAAAACGGTGTCAGCCCCATGCAGAAGCGCCAGATGGTCACCCAGGAGGGCAACAACGTGGCAGTTTGCGCCATTGAAGGCAACTTCGATGACGCCCAGACAGCAGTGAAGGGCCTCTTTACCGATGATTCCATGAAGCAGCTGCTGGCCCAGCACGGCATGATGTTCTCCAGCGCCAACTCCATTAACTGGGGCCGTCTGCTTCCGCAGATTGTCTACTATTTCTCCGCGTATGCCCAGCTGCTGAAGCAGGGAGCCGTTCAGGTAGGGGAGAAGGTCAACTTTGTGGTTCCTACCGGCAATTTTGGTAACATCCTGGCAGGCTATTACGCTATGAAAATGGGCCTGCCGGTGAACCGCCTGGTCTGCGCTTCCAATGAGAATAATGTCCTGACCGACTTTATCCGTACAGGAACCTATGACCGGAATCGTCCCTTCCACACCACCATTTCTCCCTCTATGGATATCCTGGTGTCCAGCAATTTGGAGCGCCTGCTCTATGATCTGACCGGATGCAACGATGCGCAGGTGGCGGGCTGGATGAAGCAGCTTTCGGAAACCGGGCGTTACACAGTGGATGCGGCCACGCTGCAAAAGCTCCAGTCGGTGTTCTGGGCGGACTTTTGCGATGATGCAGATACTCGCCGGGCGGTGCGTGCTATGGAGGAGACGGAGCACTATCTTTGCGATCCCCATTCCGCAGTGGCCTTTGAGGTATACCGCCGGTATCTGCAGGAAACCCATGATGATGGAACGCCCACTGTGGTAGTCTCCACAGCAAGCCCCTATAAATTTGCCGCCAGCGTGCTGGAAGCTCTGGGCAGCGAGCTCTATGCCCAGGACGGCGTTCGCGATGAGTTCGAGCAGGTGCAGCAGCTTTCGGCCCTCACCGGCACCCAGGCTCCCGATCCCATCCAGGCTTTGGAGGGCAAACCGGTACGCTTCCAGGAGGTTTCTTCTGTGGCGAATATGGGCCAGGCAGTGCGCCGGCTGATGGGGATCTGAAACATGGCGCTTTTTTGTATCGCGGATCTGCACCTTTCCTTTGGGACCAATAAGCCCATGGATATTTTCCCGGGCTGGAGCGGCTACACTGAGCGCCTGGAGAAAAATTGGCGTGCCATTGTCTCCCCAGAGGATACGGTGGTGCTGGCCGGTGATATTTCCTGGGCCATGCGTCTGGAAGATGCCCGGGAGGATTTCGCCTATCTCCACCGTCTGCCGGGAAAAAAGCTGATTTTAAAGGGCAACCACGATTATTGGTGGTCTACCCGGGCGAAAATCGAGAAATTCTGGTCTGACTGCGGGTTTGACGACCTGGCGTTGGTACACAACAGCGCCTGCCCGGTGGAGGAGTTCGCTGTGTGCGGCACTCGAGGCTGGCTGTATAATTCCGAAACGCCGGAGGATCAGAAAATCGTCAGCCGGGAAGCAGGACGCCTCCGGGCCTCTCTGGACGAGGCGGAAAAGCTGGGCCTGTGGCCGGTAGTGTTTCTCCATTATCCGCCGGTATACGACAATATGGAGTGCAGGGGGATTTTGGAGGTGCTGGAAGAGCGGGGAATCACCGAATGCTATTTTGGCCACATTCACGGCACCCAGGCGGCCCGCAAAGCGGTCTGCGGGGAATATCACGGCATCCGGATGCACCTGGTTTCCTGTGATTATCTAAAATTTGTGCCGCTGTTGGTCCGCTAAACGGGAGATTTTGCAGGCTGTTTTGCGGTTTGCAGAAAAATTCAAAAATAATTTCAGGTTTTGTCTGGAATATTCCGCAGGCCTGTGCTATAATATCCAAGATAATTTGCAATATTTTGCAGGAGGAAGATAAAACATGAGTCTGAAATCATCCAATCAGGTTGATACCAACCGCTGCGAACTCGTCATCACGGTTGCTGCTGATGAGTTTGAGAATGCGATTGAGAAGGTATTTAAGAGAGAGAGCAAGAAAATCACGCTGCCGGGCTTCCGTAAGGGCAAGGCGCCGCGTGCTTTTATTGAAAAATATTACGGCGAGCAGGTGTTCTATGAGGACGCCATCAACATGGTATATCCTTCCGCTCTGGAAGAGGCCGTGAAGGAAGCCGGCATCCGTATGATTGAGGACCGGGTGGATTTTGACCTGCTGGAGTCCGGCAAGGGCAAGGACCTGGTGTTCAAGGTGGTCGTTACCACCTATCCCGAGGTTTCTATCGAAGGCTATCGCGGCATTGAGGTTACCAAGAAGTCTGCCGAAGTTACCGATGACGATGTGGATGCAGAGCTGGCCCGTGTACAGGACCGCAACTCCCGCATGGTTACGGTGGAAGACCGCGCTGCTGAAACCGGAGACACGGTGGAAATCGACTTTGAGGGCTTTGTGGACGGCGAGGCTTTTGAAGGCGGCAAGGCAGAGAACTTCAACCTGGAGCTGGGTTCCGGCCAGTTCATCCCCGGTTTCGAGGATCAGATCGTGGGCCACAACACCGGCGATGAGTTCGATGTGAACGTGACCTTCCCCGAGGATTACCATGTGGTAGAGCTGAAGGCCAAGCCCGCTGTCTTTAAGATTAAGCTCCACGAGATCAAGGCCAAGGAGCTGCCGGAGATCGACGACGACTTTATTAAGGATATCAGCGAGTTCGACACCGTTGCCGATTATCGCGCCGATGTAAAGTCCAAGCTGGAAACTTCCCGCGAGAAGCAGGCTGCTGATGATGTGGACAACCAGCTCATCAACGCTCTGATTGAGAAGCTCCAGGGTGAGATCCCCGAGGCTATGTATCAGAACCGCATTACCCAGGATATCCGGGAGTTCGACTATCGCCTGCATTCCCAGGGCCTGGATCTGCGTACTTACATCCAGTACACCGGCATGAACGAGGCTGCCCTGCGCGCTTCCTTCAAGCCCCAGGCCGAGCGTCAGGTGAAGCTGCGTCTGGCTCTGGAGAAGATTGCGGAGCTGGATGGCATTGTTCCCACCGAGGAGGAAATCGAGGCCGAGTACAGCAAGCTGGCCGAGGCCTACAAGATGGAAGTCGAGCAGGTCAAGAATATTATCCCCACGGAAGACCTGTCCAAGGATATCGCCGTAGAGAAGGCCATGGGCATTGTGCGTGACAACGCTGTGGTAAAGGCAGAGGAAGAAGCCCCTGCCGAGGCCGCTGAGGAAGAGAAGTCCGAAGAGGCATAATCCGTACTGAAAAAAACGGCGGAACAGTAAAATAAAGAGTGGCGGGTATAATGTTGCCAAAGTCTGGAAAACTGGACATAAGGCGGCTGATCCCGTTTGGAGATTGCCCGCTGTCACAGGTTTGTATGACGGCGGGCAATCTCCGGATTTCGGAGACATCGTTTTTGGGAAGAATGTATTGCTCAAAAACATCTGAGAATCCAGGAAAGGAGAGTCTTAACTATGAGCAGTTTAGTCCCTTATGTAGTAGAGCAAACCAGCCGCGGGGAGCGTTCCTATGATATTTTCTCCCGGCTTCTCAACGACCGCATTATTATGCTGACGGACGAGGTTAACGATACCACTGCCAGCCTGGTGGTGGCACAGCTGCTGTATTTGGAAGGGCAGGACCCCGAGAAGGACATCTGCCTGTATATCAACAGCCCCGGCGGTTCCGTGACGGCCGGCTTGTCCATCTATGACACGATGAATTACATCCGCTGCGATGTTTCCACCATCTGCATGGGCATGGCCGCCAGCATGGGCGCGTTCCTTCTGGCAGCTGGCGCGAAGGGCAAGCGTCTTGCCCTGCCCAACAGCGATATTATGATCCACCAGCCCAGCGGCGGCGCCCAGGGCCAGGCGACGGATATCCGTATCCATGCGGACCACATTATCGCTACCAAGAAGAAGCTCAACCAGATCCTGGCGGAAAAGACCGGCCAGCCCCTGGAAGTCATTGAGCGGGATACAGAGCGCGATAACTTTATGACGGCGGAGCAGGCCATGGAATATGGCCTCATTGACAAGGTCATCTATAATCGATAATTTTTGGGATTGGTGATGAAATGGCAAATCACGACGATACCATAGACAGAGGGATCTGCTGTTCCTTCTGCGGCAAGCCGAAAGACCAGGCCCGGCGCATGATTGCCGGCCCTGGGGTGTATATTTGCGATTCCTGCATTGAGCTGTGCAATTCCATCCTGGAAGAGGGCAATGCCGTCCGTCCGGTGCCTGCCCGGCAGTCTGCTCCCGCCCTGGTTCTTCCCAAACCCCGGGAGATCAAGGCAATGCTGGACGAATATGTAATTGGCCAGGACCGTGCGAAAGTGGTGCTGTCTGTGGCAGTGTATAACCACTATAAGCGTATTTATTACGGCGAAGAGGGCGTGGACATCAATAAGAGCAACGTGCTGTTGTTGGGCCCCACCGGCGTAGGCAAGACTTTTCTGGCCCAGACATTGGCCCGGATGCTGGACGTTCCCTTTGCCATTGCCGATGCCACCACCTTGACAGAGGCCGGCTATGTGGGTGAGGACGTGGAGAATATCCTCCTCCGTCTGATCCAGGCGGCGGACTTTGATGTGGAACGGGCAGAGCGCGGCATCATTTATGTGGATGAGATTGACAAGATCGCCCGGAAGTCTGAAAACCCCTCGATTACCCGGGATGTCAGCGGCGAAGGCGTGCAGCAGGCCCTGTTGAAAATTTTGGAAGGTACGGTTGCCAACGTCCCGCCCCAGGGCGGCCGGAAGCATCCCCAGCAGGAGTTCATCCAGATTAACACTTCCAATATCCTCTTTATCTGCGGCGGCGCCTTTGACGGCCTGGAAAAGGTTGTGGAGAAGCGCACTTCTTCCTCTTCTTTGGGCTTTGGCGCTGAAGTACACAGCAAGAAAGAGCTGGACACCACCTCCTGGATGTCGGAGGTGATTCCTCACGATCTGGTGAAGTTCGGATTGATTCCGGAGCTGGTGGGCCGTATGCCGGTGATTGCGGCGCTGGATGGCCTGGACAAGGAAGCACTGGTGCGCATCCTGACGGAACCGAAAAACAGCCTGGTGAGCCAGTATCAGAAGCTCTTCCAGCTGGATAAAGTAGATTTGACCTTTACCAAGGAAGCGCTGGAGGCAATTGCGGAAAAGACGCTGGAACGGAAAACCGGCGCCCGCGGCCTGCGCGCTTTGATGGAGGAGGTCTTGACAGAACTGATGTACAGCGTCCCCAGCGATTATACCATCGAAAAGGTGGAGATCACCGCCGATACGGTGCGCGAGGGAAAGCCCCCTGTGATTACCTATAATCCTGACCGCAAGCCGGTAAAGATTAAGATTACCAGCCCGCAGTCAAAGAATGGCCGCAGGGATTCTGCATCGTAATAGGGGAGGCTGCTGCAAACAGGGTTCTGCTTTGCGGCGGCCTCTTTATATGTAAGCATAGGCCAAAGAAATTTGTTTGCAGGAAAGCGGGATTCTCCCGGCACTTCCCTTGCAAACAGGCCTGTAAAAAGGTTTTGAACACAGGAAAGGACAGACAGCTATGAGTGCCAAGGAAATCATAGAGGCTCTCTCCGTTCCGGGAGAGGTGCCGGCACTGGCCCTGCGGGGACTGGTGGTTTTTCCGGACATGATGCTCCAATTTGATGTGGGGCGGAAAAAATCCATTGCTGCCATCCAGACGGCTATGGAGCAGAAACAGATGATCTTTCTGGTAGCCCAGAAGGATTTGAGTGAAGATGATCCCGCGCCGGAGGGATTGTTTGAAATGGGCGTAGTGGCCCGTATCAAACAGGTGCTGCACCATTCAGAAGAAGGGGTGCGCATCTATGTGGAGGGGCTGTACCGGGCAAAGCTTTTGGAAGTAGTGCGCCGGGACCCCTGCATGATGGTTCAGTTGGAAGTGCTGCCCCGACCTGTCCAGGAGCTGGATTACCGCCAGTCTCCCCGGGCAGAAGCGCTGATCCGCAGCGCCCAGAGCCTGTTTGAAGAATATATCCGCAGCTATCGCCATGTCCCGCCGGATATTATTATGCGGGTGATCCAGGAGAAGGACTGCGGGCGGCTGGCTGATTTTATCGCGTCCAACCTCCCTCTGGATTTCGAGCTGAAGCAGGAGATTCTTTCGGAACTCCATCCCTTAAAGCGCATTAAGCGCCTGACGGAGATTCTTCGGGAAGAGATCAAGATCCTGGCGATTGAAGCGGAAATCAACGAAAAAACCCGGGAACAAATGGATGAAAACCAGCGGAATTATTATCTCCGGGAGCAGATGCGCATTATTTCGGAGGAGCTCGGGGAAGAGGACAACCCCCAGGAAGAGGCGGAGGAGTTCCGCAGCCGGATTAAGGCTTTAAAGCTGCCGGAAGAGCAGGAAGAAAAGCTCCTGAAGGAGTGCGACCGGCTCTTTAAAATGCCCTTTGGTTCCCACGAGGCCAGTGTCATCCGGGGATACCTGGAAACCTGCTTGGAGCTTCCCTGGAATACTCTGAGCCGGGAGCACATTGATATTGCCAAAGCCAAGCGGGTTCTGGACCGGGACCATTACGGACTGGACAAGGTCAAAGAGCGAATTTTGGAGACCTTGGCCGTGCGGAAACTGACCCAGGAACCCAGCGGACAGATTCTCTGTCTGGTAGGCCCTCCCGGCGTGGGCAAAACCTCCATTGCAAAATCTATCGCCAAGGCTATCGGGCGCAAGTATGTCCGGGTGTCCCTGGGCGGCGTCCGGGATGATTCCGATATCGTGGGCCATCGCCGGACCTATATCGGCTCTATGCCGGGCCGGATTATTTCCGCGATTAAGCAGGCCGGTACCCGCAACCCCTTGATTTTGCTGGACGAAATCGACAAGCTGGGCAAGGATTTCCGTGGCGACCCGGCTTCCGCTTTGCTGGAAGTGTTGGATTCCGAGCAGAACTCTGCTTTCCACGACCACTATCTGGATATGCCCTTTGACTTGAGCCAGGTATTGTTCCTGACCACAGCCAATGACGCTTCCACCATTCCCGGCCCTCTTTATGACCGTATGGACGTCATCGAGCTGCCCAGCTATACCCATGAGGAAAAATATCACATTGCAGTAAAGCACTTGATTCCCAAGCAGATCAAGAAGCACGGACTGGATTCCAAGACCGTCAAAATCACACCGGCGGCTGTTCACGAGATCATCGATGGCTATACCCGGGAGGCGGGTGTGCGCACATTGGAGCGCACCATTGCTTCTCTTTGCCGGAAAGCTGCCAAAGAGGTGGTTTCCTATACAGGCGAAGAGCCTTTGAAGCTCTCCATTACTCCCACGAAGCTGGAAGGCTATCTGGGCCCCAAGCGCTTTAAAAAGGACGTCCTCGCCAAGACAGATGAGGTGGGGCTGGTAAACGGCCTGGCCTGGACCAGCGTAGGGGGCGAGATGCTCCCCATTGAAGTTGCCGTTATGGACGGCACTGGGAAAATTGAGCTCACCGGTTCCCTGGGGGATGTGATGAAGGAGTCTGCACGCACGGCTATCAGCTGCATCCGCTGCCGGGCCGACGCGCTGGGTATTTCCCCGGATTTCTATCAGAAGAAGGATATCCACATCCATTGCCCGGAGGGCGCCATCCCTAAAGACGGCCCTTCGGCAGGTATTGCCATGGCTACAGCCATTACTTCTGCGTTGACGGGGATCCCGGTGGATCACACCGTGGCCATGACTGGGGAGATTACCCTCCGGGGCCGGGTATTGCCTATCGGCGGCCTGCGTGAAAAGACCATGGCGGCATATCGCTCTGGCATTCAGACGGTTTTGTTCCCGGCAGACAACGAGTCGGATTTGGCAGAGGTGGACGAGGCCGTGAAAAAAGCCGTAACCTTTAAGCCCATGCATCGGGTGGAGCAGGTGCTGGAGGCCGCTTTGGTTCAGCCGCCCTTCCAAGGGGTTGAGGCCAGTCACGGGGTCTCCCAGGAAGAACTTTCTCCTCAAAGCAATGCGGGGGATCCCGGCCCTTCTCCCATGCCGGCCTCTATCCCCCAGTGAAAGGAGGCATGGGAATAGGATGAACTTTCAACAGGTTGCTTTTGAATCGGCGGCCGGAAAAGCCTCGCAGCTTCCGGCTTCCAACCTGCCGGAAATCGTGTTTTCCGGCAAATCCAACGTGGGGAAATCCTCCCTGCTCAATAAATTAGTCAACCGCAAATCTTTGGCCCGGGTCAGCGCTACGCCGGGAAAGACCGCCACTATCAATTTTTTCCGGCTGTCAGACTGCCGCTTGGTGGATTTGCCCGGTTATGGATATGCAAAGGTCTCTCAGGCGGAGAAAAAGCGCTGGGCCGAGCTGGTAGAGGGCTATTTCGCCCAGGAACGGAATATCCGTCTGGTCATTCAGCTTTTGGATTTGCGCCATGCCCCCACGGAGGATGACCGGGGAATGGTGGAGTTCCTGCTGGAAAGCGAAATTCCTTTTGTAGCGGTCTGCACCAAGGCGGACAAGCTGAATAAGACCCAGCGAACTGCCCAAATCGCCTATTACCAAGAGCTGTTCTCCGAGACAGACATTCAGGTTCTGCCCTTTTCTTCCCAGACTGGGGAAGGGGTTTCGGAGCTGCAGGCCCTGATTGAATCCGCCTGCCTGCCGCCGGAAGAGGCCCTCCAGCCCTGACAGGCCCGGA
>ERZ1643246.1314-NODE-1314-length-27471-cov-5.041509_pt1 | contig 27471 bp, 28 predicted proteins | sample MGYA00579265_ERZ1643246 | MGnify/ENA primary metagenome ERZ1643246 (study PRJEB29033, sample SAMEA4952261) | chicken gut metagenome | biome: Broiler Chicken; feature: Gastrointestinal Tract; material: Caecum | place: Ireland | collected 2018 | study: Broiler...
GCTCCCTTGTGGACTTTCACCACAGACAGACGGCATGCCCGTCATACATAAAAAACGATCCGGTGAATCCTCTCTCCGGATCGTCTGTATGATCATGTTTCGTTTGAGCAGCCTTTGCTGTCTTTGAAAGGTCCTCAGTAAAACCAGGCAGTCAAAGCACTCACTTCGCCTGTTTTTTCCTTTCGTAAACAGGTAGATCCGCACACCGTCCGCATCGATCGGTCGTTGCATGCCAGCCATTCGAGAATACGATCAAATTCTCACCGATATAGAGCCATGTATCTTCTGCTCTGCAACACCGCTTTGAGTTGTTTTTTTCACCCTCATCTTTCGTTCCTTTTCTTACGGCCATAGGCCAGGATCGCGATGATCATTCCGGATACCGACAGCAGAACAAACCACGACGTCGTCGCCGGATCACTTCCTGTCTGCAAACGGTCATTACTGCTCTCTGATGATTCGCCGGATCCCTGCTGTGCAGGATCGGACGGATCCGAAGGTTCTGTCGGATCTATCGTCGAATGCTCCTGTTCGATCGCACCGCAGACCGTACATACCCCATCCAGATATTGGTGGGCAGTCATCGGTACGACCGTTCCTTCTTCAAGGACGATGCCGCATGTTTTGCAGATCACATCGCCACTGTATCCTTCATTGGTACAAGTAGCTTCTCTTTCATTGATCCGTTCGATCTCTGCATGCCCTTTGGCTGGAAGGATCGTTTCTTCTTTCATGATCTCCTGTGTCATTGTTGCATCGATGAAATATCGATCACATTTTTCACAGTGCCAGTATTCGATGTTGCCCTCTTCCGTACAGGTGGCCGCCTTCTCTGTCACATGTGTTCCCACATGGACATGCTCCAGTTGTTCCTCTGCCACATAACCGCAGATCGTACAGTGTTTGTCGCTGTCCTCCGTAGCGGCTTCCACATTCCAGGTATGCGCTTCTCCTGCATCTGAATCGCCGCAGACGGTGCAGACATGATAGTGTTTTTCTGCGTCCGCATTGGCGCTCAGGTAATCGGCTGACCAGGCATGTCCTTTCGCCGGAATGACGATCCAGCTCTCCAGATCGACGATCTCCCTGGTGCAGGTTTCATCTTCAAAGTGTTTCCCGCATTCATCACAAGTATAATAGGACTTCATCCCTGTTTCTTCACAGGTGGCCGCTTTTCCTTGTACGAGCGTTCCGACGTGAACATGCGTATCCGCATGGAAGTACGAGGCATCAGAAACAAGGTCCGTAATGGACGTCTGTACGCTGAACGGTGAGCCGTTGACCGCCGATGCGCTCGTTTCCTCACTGCCTGCTTCGGCTGTGATCTGCTGTCCTGCCTGCGGAGCGATGGTCAGATCGGCCGTAGAGACCGCCGGATTTCCATCAGTGCCGGCATTTGCCGTCACTTCACCTCCGGAGATGGTGACCGTTCCCTCACCTCTGGTATGGATACCGTTGCTGTACGCATCCCCGCTTTCCGCAACGGCACTGCCACTGGTCGTTTTGACCGTACCGTCGGAGAGGACGACATCTCCGCTGTCGGCATAAATGCCATAACTCTCCGCTGAAGACACACTTGAAGCCTTCGCATCGCCGGTCTCGATCGTAATCGTTCCGCCGACGACCTCTACACTGCCCCAGTTTGCATAAATGCCGGCGCTGATCACACGAGTGTTTGGAAACGCACTTCCACCGCTCGTGTCACCGACTTCGATCGTGAGCGAACCTTCGCCATCCATCCGAATGTCACTTTGCTCGGAATAGATGCCATAATTATATGAAGGGACATTTTGTCCCGCATGATCCATGCCGAGGATCGTATTTTCTCCTATGAGCTCGACCGTCAGATCATGGATCGCCGATTGGAAATAAACGGCCGCTACGTCATTGTATAAAGATCCTGTCGCTTTGGTCTGAATCGTTGAATTGCTGAGCGTCAATGTTTCTCCATCCCATTTGATGTTGTGAATGTCCTCACTGGCATCTGCCAGCGTCACATTGCCATCTGCATCCGTTTTCGCATAGGCAGGACAGATTGTACTGCCGTGCAGTTCCACCCCGCCGACCACTATGCTTTCCTCAACCATCGCTTTGGTATGAAAACAGCGGCTTTCGTCTAATCCCTGCGCAGACACCGTTCCAAATGGAAGCGATACGATCATCAGCAAACTTACCAATATGGATACCAATTGTTTCTTCATTCTATTATTTCCTCCTTCCTTTCATCCGATTTCCGGATATCAGCGTCCCACCTGCGTTTCTCGTTCCTGCATACCCCTAACAAAGTACCAGGGGTCTGACGATAGTAGCGACACGAGCCGCAATCGATGCTGGATGGGTCATCATCCTGCATCTCTGCATCGGGACAGGCGTCCTCGATCGTCAGGAAGATCGGATATCCATCTTTGGTATGTACCGGATGTTCGAGCAGACAGCTGTAATCCTCCAGATAGCGCTGGGAACGTTCTTCCCAATATATAGGGATTTCTAAAATCGTTCCTTCGATCGTATAACGTCTGATCTTCCCCATTTGTTCCCCCCCCTTTCTGCATGGGTTGGACAGATGATCGATCATCAGATCCATGCTCCCCTTTTATTTACATCATTTCTCTGCTCCTTTCTTGTCGAGAAGATCCTGTATCAATTGAGCTGTACGCACTCTTACATCCACATTGTACGAAAAGAAAAACGGGCTGTCGATTACCCGTTTTGAGCTCAAAAATGGGTGATGCCCGCGGTCTTCACTTCAGCATATATTGTTTCAGTTCTTTTCTGGTCTCCACGTGCAGTTTTCGCATGGCTTCAGAAATATGGCTTTTGACCGTATTCACTGATATATTCAGGTGTCTGGCGATCTCCTGATTGGTCCATCCACGGGCAGCCAGCATGGCCATCGAGAACTCCGTCGTGGTCAGATCATCGGCCACATCGTGCCCGGTAATCGGGTTGTGAACTCTACGCCATCCGGAAGAGAAACGATATGTGATATCGATGATCCGTTTGAAATCCTTCGGCCATTTTGGTTTGATGACCGCTTCCAGCATGGCACCCAACAGGCCATGATGTTCTCCAAAGCCTTCGATGAGGTCATCCGGGCGGGCGATCTCCCATGCCCTCAGCAGATGCTCCTGTGCCTGCTGCGGCTGTTTCAGGCTCATATGATCCATCACTGCGATCAGATGCAGATAGATGGCGGGTATCGGATAACGAGCTGCTCCCATGGCAAGTGCTGCTTCTACGACACCGGCACTGCGAGCATATTCCTCTTTCAGATAGAGGTAGTGTGACTGTACATACAAAGCAAATGAGCGAAGACCCTCCGGCAGCAGCGGCAGAAAGCTCTCGACCTGCGGCATATGTTCAGGCAGTGGCAGATGCAGCAGCACTGCTCCGGTAAAAGCGATAAACGCCGATGCGGCCTGCATGGCAGGTGCCTGTTCACCGTCAGCGGATAAAGAATCTTTCAGTTCCCCCAGAGCAACGCGGGCATAAGGAATCTGCCCGACGGAAAGGTTCGCGTATGCATAGATCAGGCAGGCAGAAAGCCGGGCCCCCATATCTGAACTGGTAAGATAGGGCTCTGCTTCTTTTGCTGCTTCCTCCGGATGACCGCTGAAATAATGATACTCCGCAAGTGCGATATCCCGCTGAATGCCTTCCTCCATCGCTTCGACTGCCTCTTTGCATTGCCCCGGCGCAAAAGCTGTATTCATCAAAGGCATGAGATGCGCATGATCCAGCAGATACCCTGTATGCGGCGAAGGGGCTTTTCCCCTTTCACCTGCCGCGGATCTTTCGGCTTTTGGGCATCTGCCGTGATCGCCCATGATTTTCCAAATTTCTTTGCCCCGGGAATGCGCCCCTGTGAACAGTACTGATTGATCCTGCGCTCCGACACGCCCCATTTTTCAGCTGCTTCTCGAATGGAATCATAGTTGTTCATCCTGCCACCGCCTTTATCAAAAATATATTTACTAGATCGATCGTTGCTCCTGTGAAATCGTCCTGCTTCTATTATATACGAATATCCGTAGGTTTCCAAACCATTCCGTTGAAGATGACGCAAATCGCAGGTGCTGGTTGATGGAATACACGCTGAACGATACGATACCGATCGGACATCTTAGACATGTTGCGTTTCTACAAACTTGTCAATCGCGATCTGTACAGGTCCGATCCTTGGTCCGGTTCAAAAATGACCCTGTTTTACACAGTGCTTTTTCTGGAGTAATTTGTGATTCTGATTGCTATCGCATCATCAATACGGCAGCACATATTGCACAAATTGAAAATGTGTGATCAAATATCATTCCATGTTCTTTCATCGTGCATATACGACCAGCAAAAAAAGTCGTTCTGTAATAAATTCGCCTCTTTTGATCTGTTTGTACACATCAGAGAGCACACATTCCCATGGACAACAAAGTCAGATGTCAATTAACGGATTCCCTTTAAATGGATGGAGAGCTTCACATCGCCGATATGATAATAAAAAAACGACAGACTCAAAGCATTTCTTTCGACCAGCTATCTCACACAGGTGGTCTTCTTTTATTATAAAAACAGAAATCACAATAGTAACCAGGCAAAGATAACCATCAGCCCAGTATATCAATGCACCCTGATTGCTACTGTTGTATACATGTAAAAGCGGACCCTGCCAAACGAAAAAAGGATGTAGATCCTTTTGCAGTTTGATCCTGTCATCGCATTTGCTCAGGAATCAGCTCTCTCCTGGTTTGAAATGATATAATTCATCAGATCATGGCGCAGTTCACGAAATGTCTGTTCATTATCTGAGATCTTGAGGTATTCTTGTAACTGCTTTTCATATTCTTTTTGCAACAACAGTAATGACTTCTGCTGCTGCTCTTTTTGGTTTGCCACGATCAGCTGATAAAAAGAGATGCTGAGCATCAGTATGATCGCCAATAAATACAGACAGGTAAAAGCATAGGATGTATGTGCATCGGTACCTAAAAAGGAATAACAAAAAAACAAAAATACCAGGGTCTGCACACCAAAAAGACAAAACTGACAGACGAATATACGATTCTTTTCAAATACCGCCTTAGAAGCGAACCGTATGCAGCATGTGAAAATGACCAGAAATGCCGTCGCTTCCATCAAATAAAAGCTGACTGGAACGTTCATAAAATTTTGATAATTGAACAGATTTCCGCCAATCAGATAAAAGATCATCGCTAAGATAAGCTCAATAAATGCTGCAGAAAATGAATGGATCAAAAAAGCAAGACATACCCGCATCATCGATTCTTTCCGATATAAGACCCGCAGGGACAGTAGCCAGGATGAAAAAACCACCACTTGTTTTAAGATATACTGCCTGTTGAGAGAAAACGACAACGGCCATAAGATACATTCCAAAACGATAAATGTATAGAACAGCTGCCGGATCGGATGATCATTTTTTAAAAAGGCAGCAAAAAAATAAGAAAAGATCAAATTATATACCGTATTAAAGATCACAAATGCCGCAACGTGTTCATTCATATCTCTTCTTTCCTTTCTATTCGATGGTTCACGTCTTGTTTTCTCTTTCGCTGATCTGTCTGAACGGAAAGGAGAAAATTGATCAGATCGCGACGAAGTTCCTGATAGTTTTGCTCACTGTCAGATACGGAAAGGTACAACTGCAGTTGTCTTGCATAGATCTTCTGAAGGGATCTTATCGATCGTTCCTGTTGTTCCATTCGACAGGACCGGATCAGACAGTTATATAAAAGAGCACTGGATACCAACAAGATTCCGATGATGACGATATCCATATATGATTTTTCAAGCGAACGGGCCATAAAAAAGCAATAACAAAGATAAAAGCTGACCCCTGCCTGGGTCATGCATAAACAAAACTGACAAATACCGATGCGGTTTGCATCAAACTGCTTTTTCGCAAACAGACGAATACAGATGGTAAAGCCTGAAAAATACAGGATCGCTTGCACGATGTAAACAGATCCGGGGATGACATATCTGTATGAAAAATCGTACAGTTCACCCAAGCACAGATAACAAACGGACAGCGACAGGAATTCGACAGAAACCGTAACGGTCATATGGATCAAAAAAGCAATCGTTATGCGAAACCATGAGTCTTTTCGATACATAAAACGCAAGAAACACAGACAGCCACCACACATGATGATCGTCTTCAGCAGCAGATATCGTTGAACAAGCATGCTGAAAGGGCCTAAGATCAGACTGTAAAATAACAGGAATTCGATCATCGCCCGCATCGGTCGCTCACAGCTCAAAAAGTGTGCATAAAAATATCCAAAACTCAGACCGAAGAAGATGTTAAAAGTAAAATTGACTAGAAGATCTAAATTAAACGGCATCCTGCTGCTCCCTGCATCGAAGAATCGCTGTACATCGGATCCTCTTTGTCTGTTGATCGATCTCATAACGGTAGCTTCCCTCATGTTGCTCACATACGCGTTGTAAGATATGCAGCCCCATTCCATGAGCAGTTGCATCCTTCTTGGTGGAATGTCCGGGCTTCAGCTCACGAACATCATCGGTGATACTGTTTTCTATCTGAAAAACGATGTAATTTGCTTTCTGATAGATATCGATCTGAATCTTTCTTTTCCCAAAATCGACTCTCTGACAGGCTTCTATTGCATTATCGATCATATTTGTCAAAACTGCCATGACAGAAAAAGAATCAATCGGTATTTCCTGCACCACAGATGCCAATATGGTATAGCGAATATGCATTTTTCTCAATATCAAGACTTTATTGTAAAGGATCGCATCGATGATCCGATTCTGGCAATAACTGACCAACAGGTCATTTCCGTATTCTTGAAGGAGATGATTGGCAATTTCCCTGGATTCTTGTTCATCTGCTGCCTGAAGTCCCTGTGCTGCTTCCTGCAGTTTCAACCTCAGAGAAGCCATATCTTTATTTGCCTGTAACGCCGATAAAAGATGTTCATTTTGAAATTCGATCTGCTGGGCCAATAATGTTGATTCCAGGTTCTCCTGTATTCGTTCAGATAAAGACATAAATGAGCGGATCAGAAAATAAAAGGAAAGAAAACACAGAAGGATCGTCAGGATCAAAAAACCTGTCCCATAGGTCGTATCAAACAGTGATCTTGCGAACAATGCACACGCAAACAAGATCAGATCGATCAGAAAAAAGCACAGGATATTTTTCTCCCTCAACAATAACCCGAACACTTGCTTCATTCTCTCATTACATCTCCTTATCTCAATATGCGGAATAAACATACTGTTGAAACTCTTCACCTATCTTTTTAGAATAGCCGCGACTGATCGGAACCCACTGTTCATCTTTCATGATAAACTCCGTTCGCGTATGTTTTTTTACCCAGCCAAAATTGACAACAAAACAGCGATGGCACTGTTTAAACGTTGCTGGCAACCGTTCTAATAACACAGAAAAACTCTCCGATGTGCGATAAGTCTCTGTTTTCGTATGTATCAAACTATAGCGTTTGATCCTCTCTATCCATAAGATTTCTTCTGACTGGATCATGATATCGACACCACCCGCCTGTATCGTCAATGTTCGTTTTTTATTTGTCAGCTGTTCAACAGCTTTCTTCATCGCTCTTTCCAGACGCATGTCCAGCTCCGGTTTGTAAATAAAATAGCAATGACGTGTTTCAAATATGTCTGTAACCCTGTCTAAATAGGCACTGATATAAATAGTGACACTATGTGGAAACAACGTATCGATTCGCTGTACGATCTCGATCCCGCTTGCATCATTTTCTAAGACGATATCCATCAAGAAGATGAAATCTCCTTTTAAATGGGAACAAAACTGAATCAACGTCCCTGCTTCCCCAAAAGAAAAAACAGTATGATGCTCAGAAATGTGCAACTGCTTGATTCTTTCTTCCAGCATCAGCCGCTGTTTACTGTCGTCCTCACAGATAATGATGTTCAGCATATATTTCTACACCCCTATTCATCAATTTAATCTTACCATATTATTTCATCTTTTTTTCTCAGGATGTTCCCATTGGAGATAAATTATTTGCATTTCAGGACAGTGATATGCATATGTCTGATTTTTCTTTTCGCACTCTTACAGATAGGGGCATTCATGTTTTTCTTTTGCCCCGATCCTCTGGAAGACGCACTGCCAGGTATGCTATGTTCCGTCACAAAAGCTGACTTTGTCTGATACAACTGCGGCAGTTCTTCGAGTGATCATAGTCCCTTACTGACCAATCATCCTCCAGAAGAAGGCCGAACGATCATTCATCTGTATGCGGTTCGATAAGAATTTCATCCCTGATCAGCGCCCAGCAAATAATTGACAGAATGTCAACAACATGTTAAATTATTATCGCTGACATATTGTCAGAATTATAATTATGGAGGAATCAGACATGCTTGGTAACTTTTCTTATTGTAATCCGACGAAACTATATTTTGGTGATGATTCATTAACATACCTGCATACGGAACTGCCAAAGTATGGAGATAACATCGTACTGATTTATGGAGGTGGATCCATCAAGCGGAACGGCATCTACGAGAAAGTTTGTCAGATATTGAAAGAGAATGGAAAAAACGTTGCGGAAATTGCAGGCGTCATGCCAAATCCGACGCTGGAAAAACTGTATGAAGGCATAACGATCGCAAGAAATCATCATGCAGATCTTCTTCTCGCTGTCGGCGGTGGATCTGTCTGCGACTATGCAAAGGCCGTTTCTGTTTCAGTAAACTGCAAAGAGGATCCATGGGAGAAATACTACATTCGCTTTGAGGAGCCGGATTGTGAAACGATTCCGGTCGGCTGTATCCTGACGATGGTCGGGACCGGTTCGGAGATGAATGCCGGAGCAGTAATCACGAACCGCAAGACAAAGATGAAGATCGGCCATGTGTTCGCTGATGAAAACATCATGCCGAGATTCTCAATTTTAAACCCTGTCTATACATTGACCCTTTCTCATGAACAGATGGTGGCCGGTATCTATGATATCTTCAATCATATCTGTGAACAGTATTTCTCCGGTGAGGATGATAATACCAGTGACTATCTCAGCGAAGGACTGATGCGTTCTCTGCTGCATTCCAGCCGGATCGCCAATCAGGATCCACAGAATTATGAAGCTCGCAGCAACATCATGTGGACAGCTACATGGGCATTAAATACCCTCATTTCACGTGGCAAGTCTACGGACTGGATGGTACATATGATCGGGCAGTCCATTGGCGCCTATACGAATGCGACCCACGGAATGACTCTTTCCGCGATATCACTTCCTTATTATCGCCGGATCCTGCCATATGGCGTACAGAAATTCAAACGATTTGCCATAAACGTATGGGATGTCGATCCATCACAAAAGACTGATGAACAGATCGCAAAAGAAGGTCTGAATGCCATGGAACGATGGATGAACGAACTGGGCCTGGTAATGTATATTTCCGACCTTGGTGTGACGGAAGATATGCTGGATGGGATTGCGGCTGGCACACTGATCATGAATGGTGGCTACAAAACGCTGGATCAGGAAGATGTCAAACAAATTCTGCAAGATAGCATGGCAAAAGCGTAACCTGCAGCTTCCGGATCGCGAAGTTATATAGAAAAGAGGAAATCACTCCATGAACGAAAACATATTGATCACATATTTTTCCGCCAGCGGCGTGACCGCTCATATTGCCAGAAAAATGGCAGATGCCATACAGGCAGATATCTATGAGATCACACCTCAACAACCTTACACCACACAGGATCTGGATTGGACCAACAGAAACAGTCGCAGCACGCTGGAGATGAACGATCCAAATTCTCGGCCGGCAATTGCCAATCCGCTCTGTGATGTGGTACCATATGATACGATCCTGATCGGTTTTCCGATCTGGTGGTATGTAGAGCCTCGCATCATCGATACATTTTTAGAAAGCACGGATCTTTCCGGTAAAACATTGATCCCATTTGCCACTTCCGGAGGCAGCGGGATCACAAAAGCAGAAAAGAGCTTGCAGGCTCACTGCCCTGATGCGCATTGGAAAAAAGGAGCGTTGCTCAATGCCGCAACTGCAACCGAATGGATCCGGCATATTGACTGAATTTCATTTCAATATTATTCGTTGTCAATCAGTTCCAACCGTTTCCATGTATAGAAAGAAGGATTTTCATGGCAAAAAGTTCAAAAGAACGCACGGCTATCCGTCAGGAGGAAATTGTCGACGCCTGTTCCACACTTTATGAAACTATGAGCTTTAAGGACATTTCCATCGGCGATATCGGAGCGAAGACCACCTTTACCCGTACGTCCATCTATAACTATTTCCAGACAAAAGAAGAGATCTTTCTGGCATTGCTGCAAAGAGAGTATGAAACATGGTGCATCGATCTGCAGACGATCCAGGAAAAGGACAGACTTTCTCCCAAAGCATTTTCACAGGAGCTGGCACATTCTCTGGAAAAAAGAAGACATATGTTAAAGCTGATGTCTATGAATCTTTATGACATAGAAAGCAACAGCCGACTGGAAAAACTGGTCTTGTTCAAGAAAGCTTATGCGCATGCTTTTTCCACGCTTGACAGCTGCCTGAAAAAATTCTTCCCCTTCATGGATCCCGATGACAGACAGGAGTTTCTCTACGCTTTCTTTCCATTTCTTTTCGGTGTATACCCTTATACAACTGCAAGCGATAAACAAAAAGAAGCGATGGCACTTGCCCGCTTCTCCTATGCACAATATAGCGTTGTAGACCTGATCTCGTCATTTACCTTGCGGCAGTTAGTTGCTTTTCAACAAAAAACTGTTTTGGACAGTTAGGTCATCCCCTTTAAAGAACTTTCAGATTGAAAATAATATGTACCCTCCAAACTGGACCATCCAGTGAGGAGGGTATTTTTAATGAAGTATAGCTGGGAATTTGTTGTTAAATATGTCGAAAACTATAAAAGAGGAATCTGCACATCAGTACATGAGAATCGTAATACCTCTCAGGGGGGATTTTGTATAAGCGGCCGATCATGAATCAGAGTATTCGATATTCACGGCATTGATGCATTTAAGCATAAAACAGAAAATAGGGTATGGATCGCTGAAGAAAAATATGATCTTGTAGCTAAAGGAATGGTCAGGAATTCCATAAAATCTACCACGATCGAATCCGGCATTAACGCGGGGCAATTTTATGCCTGGATCAATAAATATAATCACTTGGGACAGGATGGTTTAAAATGTACTAAAAGAGGACATCTCTCAGAGAAGGAGTTGTCTGTAATAAAAAACGATAATAGCTCGAAAGAATTATCCAAAAATGAAAGAGAAGAGTTGATTACTTTAAGAAGACGGAATGAATACCTTAAAGCATAGAATGCGTACTTAAAAAAACAAAACCTTGGCTATCCAAAAGACGGCATCGGTCAAGGCGAAAAAGCAGTCGTCATCCAAAATCTTGTCAAAGAAGGATATCGAGTAAATGATCTTCTTAAGATCTCTTGATTGCTTGAATCAGCTAATTTCAAAAAGCAATTGCAGGATCCAATCCAAAACAAAATGGATGTCTCCCGTAATCTGCAGGGAAACACCCATAGGCTAAACTTAAAGTTAAATCATATGATTCCAAAATTATGAGAATACATTACCCATCGCAATTTTTAATGACCTTTTTACTCTGGCAAACACACTAATCCGCATGCAGTAATAACGAACACACAACGATTCTACCATCTAGTTTCAAAAACAGAGACAATAAATAATATTCAGATACGATCCAAGGCTTATGCGTCAATAGCAATAAGAATATCAATATAATCGTATTCCTGACTTCTCCGAGAAATATTCAACAACTTATTCGGAAAATATAGACAAATAGCTGTTCTATTGCTATGAAACAAATCCTCTCAGCAATCCTCACATATTTAAAGTGAACTGCTGATGCCCGGACAACACCCGTGGTATATTTCAAATAAATATCATCGCTTCCGGTATTGCTTCGGACTATCGACAAGAGACGGGCGCAATGATCAGTTTCGACCTTATGCGTTAACGACCGATCAATATAGAGAGTGTAAAATAAACCGTGTAAGTTGAGAGCGTACGGCTCAGCTCACACGGTTTATTTTACACTCTCCGAACCACGAGAACCTATCACGATACCAGACCGTCGATCTGCATCTTGTTGTAATCGGTAAAGGCAATAATGTTGTCCAGAGCGTGGTTCCCGGCATACATGGCTGCTTCCCAGACCAATCCTTCCTGACTTTCTCCATCGCCGATGATCGGATAAACATGCAGTGATTTCCCATCCAGTTTCGCGCCCTCTGCAATGCCCATGCTGACGGCAAATCCTTGTCCCAAGGAACCGGTCGTCACATCGACGCCAATGGTCCTTGTTGCATCGCAATGACTTGGGATGCTCGTCCCCAGCGCATTCATCGTTTCCAGCAACTTTGGGTCAAAATAGCCACGCAGAGCCAGTGCTGCATAGAGGACCGGACCCGCATGCCCTTTGGAAAGGATCACACGATCACGATCCGGCCAGTCCGGATGTTTCTCATCGACATTCAGCTGTTTAAAATACAGTACGCTCATCAGTTCACACAACGAGGCTGCACCACCCAGATGTCCTTTTCCCACATGTGCGATCGAACGCAGCGTCAGCATCCGAATATCGTTTGCTCTCTTTCTTAATTCATTCATCGTTGTCATATGCATTCCCTCTACAGAATTTCTTTCAACAGATCTCGGATCGTTTCTGCATTTAATGTCATCGGTGTCAATGCCAACTGATCTTCATAGGTCAAAGACGATCGTACCAGTGAATCGATATCCGCCTCAACAGCGCCCAGCGAGGACAGGCGATGCGACATGGAAACCGATTCGATCAGCTGTTCACAACCATGCGCCAATGCTTCTACATCAGCAAATCCGAGCGCCGCACATAACCGCTGCATCTTTTTCGATTCTTTTTCTACACTGTGTCGGATCAATGCAGCAATGCTGACAGCACATCCTTGTCCATGCGCCACATGATACATGGCAGTGATCGGATAACTAAACACATGCGCCGCTGTCGTCTTTGTCTGACTGAATGCCAGACCGGCCAGCAGGCTCGCCAGCGCCATATGTTCTCTGGCCTCGATATCCTGCGGATCATCATAGGCACGCTTCAGATTGGCAAAGATCAATGCCAGTGCCTCTTTGGCAAACGCATCTGACATCGGGTTGCTGTTTTTGTTCCAATAGGCCTCGATTGCATGGCAGAACGCATCCATTCCCGTATTGGCCGTTACCTGTTTGGGCATCGAGAACGTCAAAGCGGGATCGATGAATGCATCATCCGCATAGAATGCATCGACACGGATCGGACGCTTTTCATTTTTCTGCAGATCCGTAAATACACCGACATTCGTCACTTCACTTCCGGTCCCGGCCGTCGTAGGTATCAAGATCAGCCTGACATCGGTCCGCTGAAAGTTCCCGGATGCCAACGCTTCCTCAAAATCACGGTCATTATTGGCAAAGCAGGCCGTGATCTTTGCGACATCCATGTTGCTGCCACCACCCAGGCCGATGACGGTCATCGTCTTCTGCGCTCTTGCCTCCGCGATCGCAGAGCGAACATTTTCTAAGGAAGGGTTGGGATCCGTTTCCGTAAAGATGCGGATCCTTCGATCCAGATTCTTCCGGATCGCTTCCACTACCTTCCCATGTGCAAATACACGATCGATGATGAGCAGCACATCTCCCTGTGGCACATAGGAAGCCAAAGACGAAAGCACGTCCGTCCCAAAATGAATCTTTACAGGTGTCCAGTAATCAAATCCTTTCATCACTTTTCCTCCTTTTTGCAAGCGTTTTCGTTTACATTTACTGTTATATTCCTTTATTTTTGTTTTGTCAATCATTATTTTCTTTTTTAATTTCGTTATTTTCGTTTATGGCGTTATTTTCTCTTTCTTTTTATCAAACTGGAGGGATTTTATATATTAGTTGTTGCTTTGTTAGATCATATCGTGACTCATGATCCTTATCAATCGGCCCATCTTTCTTACACCTACTCAATTTTCGTTGGTATTTATCGATAACCGCTGCTGATTTCTGCAAAAGAAAATAAATACAATGCTTTCATTTCTAATTATGTTTGCCATTTGTTTTTATGTTACTTTCTTTTCTTGTGTTTCGTTTCTTTCCTTTTCTATTGATTTTTCTGAATAGTTTGATAAAATACTCTTGAAGTAACTTGATGCTTTATGGCTTGCCCATGGAAGCAAAAACTGGAAAGTGGGTCGTTAGTAAACATGGAAAACAGGAAGCAAAAAATATTGGACATTTTGGAAACATGCGACGAAATCACGATCAAAGAGCTCTCCGATCGATTGGACGTCTCTTTAGTAACCATCCGAAAAGATGTTTCAAAATTAGAAGCAAAGGGCATGGTCGTGAGAAAGCATGGATCTGTTGCCAAGGCAACGACCACGCACAACATCTTTCAACAGTTTCTTCCTTACCGTCTGCGCAAGATCACCAAAGTGGAAGAAAAAACAAAAATTGCAGCGAAGGTAATGGACTATATTGAACCGGAGGACACGATCTTCCTGGATGCCGGTTCTTCTGCGTTGGCCGTTGCGAATGAACTCTTGGAGAAAGAGCATATCAGCATCGTCACCAACTCCATCTGCGCAGCAAATCTGTTGAATGACAGCAATCATTCCGTCTATCTCGCCGGCGGCACCGTGCTCAGCCGTGGCATGTGCACGATCGGCAGCGAAGCCGAAAGCTTCATCCGCAAGTTTTACTGCAAAAAAGCGATCATCTCTACTACAGGTATCCGCAAAGATCTTTCTCTTACCGTCACGCTGGATACGGAGGCCGGCGTAAAAAAAGCGATCATCGAATCCGCCGAAACGGTCATCCTGCTTGCCACAGATGATAAATTTTACAATTCTTCTCTGTTTGAGTTCTGCGATGCCTCACAGATCGATATCATCATCACCAATTACCCCTCACCACCGCCACATATCCTGCGCATCATAGAAGAATACGACATCCTGCTGGTTTATGCGGACTGAGACAAAGAAAAAAGGAGGAACCCTTTATGCATGCTGATCCTGCTCCACTCAAAGTACTTTTGATCGGTGGTACCGGAACGATCTCCACGCCGATCTGTGAACGTCTGAGCGAAGATCCAGACATCGATCTGTATGTGATGAACCGTGGGCATCAACCGCTGCCTGTAAACGCCACGCAGATCATCTGTGACTTTCACGATATCGAGGCGATGGAACGAGCACTGTCCCCTTTCTCTTTCGATGTCGTCTGCAACTTTATCGTCTATCATCCACAGGAGGCACGTCAGCAGGTGGCATTTTTCAAAGGAAAGATCCGTCAGTATATCTTTATCTCCACCGTGGTCGTCTACGATCATGAAACAGCCGTGATGATCGATGAGACACAGAAACAGGGGAATGTCTTTTCTCTTTACGGGCAGGAAAAATCGGCCTGTGAACAGATCTTCTTTGAAGCGTGGCAGAAAGACGGCTTCCCGGTCACGGTCGTCCGTCCTTCTCAGACCTATGGTAAGGACCGCATTCCGCTCAGCGTCAAGGGAAACAGCTGCTGGAGCGTGATCGACCGCATCCAGCGAAACCGCCCGGTCATCATCCACGGAGACGGAAAGAGCACCTGGCACTGCACACATACAGAAGATTTTGCCCACAACTTTCTGCAGCTCATCAACAATGAAAAAACCATCGGGAACGCCTTTCACAACATTCATCCGATGGTCGTCAACTGGGATATGATCTATCATCACCTATATCGTCTGTTACACCGGGAACCGCAGATCGTCCACATCGCCAGCGATACGCTTGCACTGTCAACGACCTATGATATCCGCAGTTCCATACTGGGAGACAAACAGTATTCCAACCTCTTCGACACCACAAGCCTGCAAGAGGTGATCAGCGATTTCCGCTATACGATCGATATTCAGGAAGGACTGCGCCGCTATCTGAACTATATGGAGGCACATCCGGAAAAGAAGCGGCCGGATCCGGTTTACGACGCATGGTGCGATCATGTCATCGATGCGTACAGAAGTTTTGAACAAAACCTGAAAGGAACCTTTTAAAATGAGAAAAAAGTCTGCTTACGATACGATCTGTGAGCAGACTTTTTATTCTTCCTCTTTTGTTTCGCCCCGATAGTGATGCATGCGGCTCTGACAGTCCCGGATCGCTTTCACACAGTCCTCGATTTCTGCCTTGAGCACTTTGTTTCGTTCATCGACATATCCTTCCCGTACAAGCAGCGCAGACAGCCGGTATGGTTTCCGTTGGCGGATGGCAACGATCTCGGCACGCACGCTCTGCAATTGCATCGACAGCCGCTGTTCCTCCGGTTCTCTCGAATTGGCAGTGTTCTCCTCCATGGCAAAGCAGCCTTCCTTCAGCGTTTCATAGATCATGTACAGCGTCTCCAGATCAGAGCGTTCATACGCGTCCTGTGCGTTGGCAAACATCTGTTGCTGTCCCTTGGTTTGCTTTGGATGCAACAGCGGATGCAGCTGACGAAGGATCTGTCGATACACCTTTTGAACCGCTGCCTGTTCATCTTCCGAGAGCACCTTCTACCGGTTTCTTTCCAGGGCGGCCCGCACCCGTTTACCCTGCGCTTCCAGCGCCTGTCTCTCTAGCGCAAATCGCTGTGTCAGCTGCCGGTCGATCTTTGCTTCCTTCCCCTCAGCTGTACCGTCCGCTTCCTGCATCAGCATCGCTTCCCTGCACTGAAGAACGCGCAGACGATACCGCTGTCGCTGTGCCTCATATTCCCGCGCACCCAACCGGACCATATACTGCATCTCGATCTGCGGACAGATGCGCAGCACCAGTTCGTCCCGCTCTGCCAGCACCTCGGCCAGTCCTTCCCGCATCGCCGCTGCAGATCGCACTGGTTCTTTTTCAGACGTGCGCTGTGCAAACGCCGTGCCATGATGTTCGATCTCTCTTCTCATCTCATCAATGCGCTGCCTGCTCCATCCATCGCTGCGTGATCTGCATATAGTGGCGATACAGCAGGCCGAACCGATACGGATAGCCTGGCTTCCACGGTTTTGCCTTTCCACAGAAATGCAGGATCGAGGTGTTGGCCATCACCCACGAGAGATCCCGCGCACCGCCGCTGCGCAGCAGATACGTCAGATAATTGCGCGCATCATAATTCCACAGCGCATCATCGATCGGCAGGACCTGTTTCCCATACAGTGCATTCAGCACATCCTGATCCGGCAGCAGCAGCTCATTCTCATGCGTGCGGACATACTGAAACAGCGTTTCCGGTGTGATCTCTTCCCGGCATCGTTTCAGATCGATCAGCAGCACCCCGGAATTGTAATAATCATGATCGGTCTTCAGCCGCAGCCGGTTCACATTGTTGGACAGCTCCGTCTTTCCGGTATGAGAACCTGCCGCAAACAGCACATCTGCTGTATCGTGGAAAGAAAAACCGATATGCTTTACCAGACCAGCTTCTTTTTTCTGCACAAAAAAATCAAAAACATGCATATCTTCTGCCAGTTTACGGCGATTGCCACCCACATCATGAATCAAATAATAATCAAAATAATCGACACCACATCTTTTAAGTTGTGCAGAAAAGTATTCTTCCAGTTCCCTTTCTTCCTGGATAAGTATAAGTGGCATTTTATCGGCAAGCAAAAAGGCAGAACGGGGATAGCGGTCTACAAGACAATCTTTTATAGATAATTCCGACTGTCCATCGTGATAGAACCAAGCCGTATCAAAGTATTGAAATCCTTTATCCAGATACAAGTCAACCATATCACATAACATTTTCTTGTCTACATGAGAAAATTCATTATTTATCAGTGGTAAACGCATAAGTCCAAATCCCAAATTTTTCATCTATCTGTTCCTCCCAACCGGCACACTTAACTTCCTTTGATTTTATCGATGCATATGCGGGTATATTTCTCCCAAAGGTCTGTTATCACTTCCTGTTCCTGCTCTGATAAAGAAGCAAATGCTTGTAGTTCTGCCTGCTCAATATGGGTAATCACTTTCTTTTGAAATTCCTTTCCTTTTTCTGTGAGTACGATCAAACGGGAACGCCTGTCTTGCAGATTTTCAGTCAGAGTAACATATCCCCGTTTTCAAAAGAAAGTATAACCTTATTGACCGTCTGCCTCGGAAAAGATAAGGTGTCGCACAGTTCTTTCTGTGTTGTTCCCTCGCCATCCAACAACTGCAAAATAAACATAGAAATATAGGTTAAATCATGTATCTTTGCATAATCTTCATATACATGATTCAATTTCTGCCATTGCAGATAAAAACGTTTTAAGTTATATGGTCTATCGATCTCATTCATATTTAGTCTCCTTTTAGACTGTTTTAACATACCCACTGCGTGTAGCAATAGAACACATATGCTGTATTTCTTTTTCCAACTTCTAAGATTTACGGAAAGAAAAACATAAACACTCCTCCTTCAAAAATCTTCCTGTTCATTTTTGTCAAACTGTCTGCCGCATCTCCTGTCATCGACAGACCGTTTCGGTTTCATGCAGATGCCCTTCCTTCCCATATTCAGGATAGTCAATATTGCCACATAAAGTACAATGCCAAAGTCGCATGTAACTATAACTTAAACGCATACTGAAACAGATATACAAGATCTCATTCGTCCCTGCGCTTAAACGCGACAGATTTATCCTACGTATTCTTTCCTTCTTTTTTGACCGTTTCAACCCGTAATCTGCCGTACTGATCGAAGAATCTGATGTACTCTGAACGGTTTTATCCAATATCATTACCAGTTCTTCCAACTTGATTATCATTTTTTATAAAATATGTTAGAAGATAAATAAGAAGAACTGTTGCTCAATGGAGGGAGGATTCTTTCACATACTTTAACAGCCTCCCTGAATGCAGTGAACGACGAAATTCTGGCAAAGACGGATCTGTTCCGTTCTGATTCTGGTTTTGATCGTAGCGATCATGAAAGACATTCACGGCATGATATGAAGAAGACAATGGATCTGAATCATATTGAAGAGCAACATCCGCGCAATGAGAAAGGGCAAATCGTCCGAAGATCATAAAAGATCATCGTTCACGATCAGGTTGACTTTCTGCAGTGTTCAAATTCTCACAATGGAGGAAAAAACATGTATAAACGCACAAAAATCATGTTTGGTCTTGCTGTACTCATTTCGACCGTTATCGATCTCATGATCGTATATACACCAAAGATCGATGAATTAACGATCATTTATGCCTATACCGTTACTTTGCTCCTATACGCAGTATTTTTCATCTTCTATTACTTGGACTATAAGAAATATGGTGATACGGTCAAAAAACTCGACAGTTCCGACTGGTTATCATTTTTGGGGTTTGTCGCCTGGCTCCTTGGTTCAAAAGTATTGGTCAATCAGCCGGCACAGCCATATGTCCTTTTACTGGCGCTGCCTTTGATGATTTTATATTTAGTCGTGCAGATAAAAAAGAATCCGCATAACATTGGTTTGAATCAATAAAAGTTGCGAATGATTTCCAAAATGAAAAAGGACAGATGATCTTATGCGTATCCATGCATAAATATCATCTGTCTTTTTCCGCAATGTTTCTTCTCTTTACATCCCTGATCGGATCTTCCCTGCGCAAACGATCGATTCTCTTCTTTGATCGTTTCGTTCCATGATCCGTCTTCCGATCGATCTGAGAACCGGCAATGTGTCGGATCCCTGGCGGCATACCTGTCATGTGCTCCTCCCATTCCCTCCTGTACCTGAAAAACGCCCGAACGTGATCGTTCGAGCGTTTTGTCCTTTCATTTTATTGTATGCAGATCCACTCTCTGCCTTAATACAGTTTTGCCCCTGCCGGGATCGCATCGTCCAGGATCAGCAGGTTCAGACGTTCCTCTCCTTCTTCCTGATGAACGGCAGAGATGATCATGCCGCAGGAATCGATGCCCATCATCTTGCGTGGCGGCAAATTGACGATTGCCACCAGCGTCTTGCCCACCAGCTGTTCCGGCTCATAGGAATCATGGATGCCGCTCAAGATCGTGCGGTCTTCGCCTGTTCCATCATCCAGAACGAACTCCAGCAGTTTCTTGCTCTTTGGAACGGCACGGCATTCCTTGACCTTGACGGCACGGAAATCGGATTTGGAGAAGGTCTCAAAATCTACCATGTCTTTAAACAGCGGTTCAATTTCCACCTTGGAGTAATCGATGGTCGGCTTCTTGTTGACGACATGTTCCACATCGACGATAGCCGTTCCCTGTTCCTTTGCCTGTTTCTCCAGCTTGGCACCCTTGGATTCTCCGGTCAGTTTCATGTGCGGGAAGAGCAGCACCTCACGGATGGTGTCCTGGTTGGTCAGCAGCATCACCAGACGGTCGATGCCCATGCCGACACCGCCGGTCGGCGGCAGGCCATACTCCAGCGCTTCCACGTAATCCACATCCATCTCATTTGCCTCATCGTCTCCCAGATCACGCAGCTTCAGCTGATTCTCAAAGCGTTCGCGCTGATCGATCGGGTCGTTGAGCTCAGAGAAGGCATTGGCGTATTCCTTTCCGTTGATGAACAGTTCATAACGGTCCGCAAACCGCGGGTCGTCCGCATTCTTCTTGGCCAGCGGTGAAATGGAGACCGGATGTCCGTACAGGTACGTCGGCTGGATCAGCGTTTCCTCCACATACTTTTCAAAGAAGAGGTTGATGATATGGCCGACGCTGTTGTGCTTCTTTTCCACCTCGATGCCATGTTCCTTCGCAATGGCACAGGCTTCCTCATAGCTCATTTCCTTCCAGAAATCCACGCCGCAGGCCTCTTTGATCGCATCGACCATGTGCAGGCGCCGGAACGGTGCCTTCAGGGAGATCTGCTTGCCCTGATATTCGATCTCTGTCGTGCCGCATACTTCCATGGCGACCGATTCCAGCAGACCCTCGATCAGATCCATCATGCCATTGAGATCCGAATACGCCACATAGGCCTCTACCGTCGTAAATTCCGGGTTGTGGGTCGCATCCATGCCCTCGTTGCGGAACAGTCGGCCGATCTCATAGACACCCTCCAGACCGCCGACGATCAGTCGCTTCAGCGGCAGTTCGGTTGCGATGCGCAGGTAGAACGGCATGTTCAGCGTATTGTGATGGGTGATGAACGGACGGGCCGCCGCACCGCCCAGGATCGGCTGCAGCACCGGTGTTTCCACCTCGACAAGTCCCTGTCCGTCCAGATAACGCTGGATGGCACGGATGATCTTCGGACGAGTCAGAGCGATGCGCTTCGCCTCTTCGTTCATGATCAGATCGACATAACGACGGCGGAAACGCTCTTCCTTATCCTGCAGGCCATGATACTTTTCCGGAAGCGGACGCAGCGCCTTTGTGAGATGTGTATAGACCTGTGCCCGTACCGACAGCTCGCCGTGGTTGGTGCGCATGACGACGCCCTCGATGCCGACGATATCGCCCAGATCGCTCTTTTTGAAGACCTCATACGCCTCATCTCCGATCTCATCCTTGCGGACGTAGATCTGGATCTGTCCGTCGAGGTCCTGAATGTGCATGAAGCCCGCCTTTCCCTGACGGCGCTTGGTCATGATGCGGCCGGCAACCTTGACCGTCACATTTTTCTCTTCCAGCTCCTCCTTCGTACACATCCCATATTCCCGGCGGATATCTCCGGAACGGTGTGTGCGCGCATATGCGTGTCCAAACGGGTCAATGCCCTGTGCGCGAAGATCTTCCATCTTCTGCCGGCGAATCACTTCTTGTTCTGTCAGCTTTTCCATACAAATTTCCTCCTTTGCGCATCCATAAAAAAACTCTCATCCGATAGGGACGAGAGAGCATCATCGTGGTACCACCCTAATTCATGAACAGATCGCTCTGTCCATCTTAGTGACTACATACATAGCCGCTCTTATGCCGCGAGCTTCACGTTTCGACTCCGGATCTTTGATTCGCCTGACAATGCTCCATGGTCTTCTTCTCAGCTGCCGAAGACTCTCTTTGCACTTCTGCATCCGCTACTGCATCCTTCTGCGTCTCTTATTCATTTGCGAGACAATTTTACCCATTTTCCGGGTGTTTGTCAACCGTCGAAACCACATCCTCACCGGTTGTTTTGCTTTTCTTTTTGAAGATCGCATCGCAGAGCGGACAATGCCGCAAAAAGCGTGTTATAATGATGACACGAAACGATAACAGCAGAAAGAAAGGATCGAGAATGATGCGAAGAAAAGACCGAGAGATCACCGATTTTGATGCGATCGTCCAGATCATCCGGGCATGTGATTCGTGTGTGCTGGGGCTCAATGACGACGGGTTTCCTTACCTCGTTCCCATGAACTTCGGCATGGACATCGAAGAAGGGCAGCTGTACCTGTACTTCCATTGTGCCAACGAGGGCAAAAAGCTGGATTTGATCCGCAAGGACAACCGTGTCACCTTCGAGATGGACTGTGAACACAACTTCATCCTGTATGAAGAGCGCATGAGCTGCACGATGGGATTTGCCAGCGTGATCGGCCATGGAACGATCTCATTCGTCCCTGAAGAGGAGAAGCTGGACGCACTGAAGATCCTGATGCGTCAGTATCACGCGGAGGACTTCCGGTTCAATACCGATATGGTTCCAGCCACGACCGTGCTGCGGCTGAAGGTGAGCGACGTCATCGGAAAACGGCGAAACAACATCCATTGACAAACCTGTAACAGGACATTCAAAAAACTGCAGGGGAAGAAGTTCCTCTGCAGTTTTCCTTTCATCTGACGATCCGCTCAGCGATGCAGCAGATACGACACACGCTTATACAGCACCGCGGTCAGCAGCGCAACGACGATGCCCTTGACCAGATTGAACGGCAAGGTCATCAGCAGGACAAAGGTCAGCTTGTCCTGCACCAGCGGCAGGATCGCACTTCCCATGCCGATGATCACGTTCATCGGCAGCCCATAGAAATATGAATATGCCGGCAATGCGATGAAATAATTGGCCAGACAGCCGATCAGGGCCATTGAGACCACACCGATCACCAGAGCGATCATGGCGCCCTTCAGTGTCTTATGCCGCTGATAGAACAGTGCGCTTGGCACCACCAGCGACAGACCGATCAGCAGATTGGAAAGCTCTCCGACAAACGCGGTATCCGACCCCTGAAACAATACGTTCAATACGACCTTCAGCGTTTCGATCGCCGCACCGGCCAGCGGTCCTAAAGCGAAACCGCCCAGCATGACGGCCACTTCGTCAAAGCCCAGCTTATAAAACGACGGGGCAAACGGCAGTGGGATCTCAAAGAGCATCAGAACAAAAGCGATGGCTGCCAGGATCGACACCTTGGCGATCCACTGCACGCGGGATGTTTTTGATGAGATCATTGTGTGTGCTGACATTTCTCTTCCTCCTTTGGATCAGCGCCTCTTTTCCACAGAAAAAGAGGTTTCTCACAAAAACCTCTCAGGATAAATGATAAAAAAGGATTTCAAAAAATCTTCTTCCATCCAGACTTTTACTGTCGCTACCGGAATTGCACCGGTTCCTGCCATGGCTGGCTCGCGGAGTATACCGCCGATTGGGAATTGCACCCGACCCTGAAGTTTTTTGTTCACTACTATCCTACACTTCTCCATCCAAATTGTCAAATCAAACGATCACCCGCACGATGCCGCCTTCTCATCCACCGTCAGATCGTACCATTCGATCCGCTCGATCTTTGCGGCATACAGCTTCTGCAGTCCGATATAATGATCCATCAGTGACAGCACTTCCTCTCTGCCAAACCCCTTCAGCATATCCTTCATGTGCTTTGCCTGCGGATCGACCTGATAGACCTGTCCCCGTTCCAGTTCCCAGCTGCAGGGCGCTCCTTTCGTCTGCGGCAGGTTGCGGATGCCGTCCATGCAGAGGAAGCTGGCGATCTTCCGTCGGATCCGCCCTTCTTTCAGCAGTTTGAAGTAGCCGCCTGTCGCATTTGCACAGAAAACGTAGCCGGTCATCGGTCGGAAATGTCTTTGCAGGACGAGGAACAGGTCCGAATGCACATGATCGGTAAAGAGGAGGGTCCCGATCTCCTCCGCCTGAATGAGCACGCAGGTCCCTTCTTTCATCGCCCGCTTGCAGGCACGCACCGTCAAAGGACCGTCCGGGAGCTCCCTTCGGATGCAGGTGTACGCCTGCGCATCTGCATAGGGATATTGGAGATGCACGCAGGGCTGGCCGTCAAAAAGATCCGCTGCCGGCAGCACCATGACGTTAAACGCAGGATCGAACAGGGCAGAAAATCGCTGAAAGCGATCCGCCGTCCCTCTGTCTTCCCGCTGTCGCCATCGTTTCACTCATACCCTCTCCTTTACGTTCCCCTTTCGATCAGGCTCCTACGCCTTTGCGAGCACCTTGTCGATCGCTTCCCGGCAGATCGGCCCTTCCCGCAGCAGGCGGACCTCCTCTTGGCTCACATCGATGATCGTGCTGGCGCTCAGGCAGCCGCATGTGCCTCTGACGATGCCGTCGATCCGTCCGCCCAGCTGTTCCATGACTTCTTCAAACGTCGTACCGGTCTTCTCTCCGCTGCGGTTGGCACTGGTGACCAGCATCGGTTTCCCCAGTCCGTCGATCAGTGCCAGAACGAACGGATCATCCGGCATGCGGACACCGATGGTATCCAGTCCATTGGTCACATAGTCCGCCACCTGTGCTCTTCTGCGCAAAATCAGCGTCAGGGCTCCCGGCAGAAAGGCATCGGCCAGCCGTTCGATCGTCTCATTCACCACAGCGACCTCTGCCAGCTGCCGCCGATTTCCCACCATCGTCGGGATCGGTTTGTTCTCCGGTCGTCCCTTGGCCGCCTTCAGGCGCTGCAGGGCATCTTCATCATCGTAACAGACCCCCAGGCCATATACGGTATCGGTCGGAAATGCGATGACCTTTCCTGCCCGCAGTTCCCGGATGACCGTCTCGATTTGTTCCTTTTCATATATGATTGTCATCGTCGTCCCTCTTTTCTTCTCTGTTCAACGCTAACTATACCACGCAATCCGACATGGGGCAATGCAAAAGCCGGCGCCGAACAAAAAGAAATGTGATACAATAAGAACACGCAGAACAGGGAGGGATCGTCATGTTACAGGATACGATCGCGGCCATTTCCACCGCGGCACAAGATGGGGCCATATCGATCATTCGCATCAGCGGGGAGGAAGCCATTCCCATCGCGGATGCTCTGCTGGATCGCTCCTTAAAGGAAAAAGACTCACACACCGTCACCTATGGACACATCATCGATCCGCTCACGAAAGAAGCGGTCGACGAGGTACTGGTCTCACTGTTTCGTGCACCGCGTACCTACACACGAGAGGACATCGTAGAGATCAGCTGTCATGGCGGTCGTTTCATCACCCGGCAGATTCTGCAGCTCGTGCTCGCACAGGGTGCCCGGCTCGCACGGCCCGGTGAATTCACCCAGCGGGCATTCCTCAGCGGACGGATCGATCTGACGCAGGCAGAAGCCGTCAACGACATGATCCAGGCCAACACGAAGGAAAACGCACAGCTGGCGATGGCCGGCATCCGCGGCAGTGTCCGAAAACTGCTGGATCCGCTCATCGAGGCGCTGCTGGATATGATCGCCAACATCGAGGTCAACATCGATTATCCGGAATACGAAGACATCGAAGAGATCACGCAGGAAAAGCTGCTGCCAAAGGCCCGCGCATGGATCCGGGAGATCGAGGGCATCTTACAGCGGGCAGACAGCGGGCAGATCATCCGCGAAGGCATCCAGACCGCGATCATCGGGCGTCCCAACGTCGGAAAGAGCTCCTTGCTGAATGCGCTGCTGGAGGAAGAAAAAGCCATCGTCACCGACATCGCCGGTACGACCCGCGACATCGTCGAAGGACACATCCGGCTGGAAGGCGGACTGCAGCTCAACCTGATCGATACGGCCGGCATCCGCACCACGCAGGATATCATCGAACAAAAAGGCATTGAAAAAAGCTATCAGATCATGGAGGGCGCACAGCTGGTCATCCTGGTGCTGGACGGCAGTGTCCCGCTGCAGGAAGAAGACCGGCGGCTGCTGGCGGAAAGCGCCGACAAGACCCGTATCGTCGTCTACAACAAGGCCGACCTGGCACGGCCGATTGAAGAAGGCATCGCCATCAGTGCGGCGAAGGGCGACATCCAGCCATTGCTCGATGAGATCCACCGCCTGTTCGATCATCACCGCATCGCGCTCAGCGAACCCAGCCTGGCCAACGAACGGCAGATCGCTTTGATGCGGCAGGCACACGCCTCCATGGCCAGCGCCATCTCCGCACTGGAACAGGGGCTGGAACTGGAACTGGCACAGATCGATCTGCAGGAAGCATATACCTCTTTAAAGGAAATTCTGGGAGAAGTGCATCGCGAAGATCTGATCGATACGCTCTTTGCGAACTTCTGCCTCGGCAAATAGAAAGGACCTGATCACATGATCCGTTATCTGGATTCTCACTGTCACATCACCTGTGAGCGTTTATATCCCCGTGTGGAAGAAATACTGGAGAACTGTCGCACCAGCCAGGTGGACCGGCTGCTCGTCATCTGCTGTACCTATGAAGAACTGCAGCGTGCCCTGGATCTGAAACAGCGCCATCCGCATCTGCAGATCGCCTATGGTTTTTATCCCTGCGATACCTATGCGCTGAACGAAGCGGACTATACGCGGCTGGAGGACGTCTGTCGAAGCGGCTGCATCGATGTGATCGGCGAGATCGGTCTGGACTATCATTATGCGGATACCGACAAAGACGTGCAGAAGGAAGCCTTTCGCCGGCAGCTGCAGCTGGCAGCCGACTGTCACCTCCCCGTCAGCATCCACATGCGGGATGCCACACAGGATGGGATGGAGATCTTACGGGCATGCGCCAAGACTCCCTTTGTCCTGCACTGCTTCAGCGGCAGCGTGGAAACGGCGCTGCAGGCGGTACGCATGGGCGGATACATCTCCTTTGCCGGTCCGCTGACCTTTAAAAATGCCCGCGCACTGCCACAGGTCGCACAGGCCGTGCCTGCTGATCGGCTGCTGACGGAGACCGACAGCCCGTATCTGACGCCGGTTCCGTTCCGGGGGAAAGAAAATGAGCCGATGTACGTCCGCTACACCTTTGAAAAGCTCTGTGCGTTGCGTGAGGAAGATCCGCAAACGCTCAGTGAACAGATCATGAAAAACTATGACCGCTTTCTGAAACAGCCGCTCAAATAAACGGGCAGCGGCTCTCAAACCGCAAAGAAAAACCACGCAGCGATGTCTGACACCGGCTGTCGTGGTCCTTCCCTGGCGTTGGATCCAACGCCCTTTTATTTTTCCTTTTCGGCAAATGCTTCATAGGCCGCCTCACGATAGCCGACGAGCACGTTCGCTCTGCCGATGAGCAGCGGACGCTTCAGCAGCATCCCATG
>ERZ1643246.1315-NODE-1315-length-27465-cov-10.643962_pt1 | contig 27465 bp, 21 predicted proteins | sample MGYA00579265_ERZ1643246 | MGnify/ENA primary metagenome ERZ1643246 (study PRJEB29033, sample SAMEA4952261) | chicken gut metagenome | biome: Broiler Chicken; feature: Gastrointestinal Tract; material: Caecum | place: Ireland | collected 2018 | study: Broiler...
CCAAACTTAAGACCTCGTTGGTTGAAATTCGGGAACTTAAATAAAAAATTTACTCGTCAATATTGTGTAAACTTCAAAATTCAAAATTGCGTTGGGGGGGGGGGTATTGTGATAAAATTATTATGTAAGATCATAGTAATTTTTTTAAAGTTTAGGATATAATAAAAAGAGAATAGGTGGGCATATGAAAGAGAAGATAGTTGTTTTAAAAGAAAATAAAATTGCTTTAGTATTACTTATTTTGATTTTGTTTATGGTTTGTATTGGAATAAGTTATTCTTTATGGAAAGTAAATTTATTTCAAACAACGGCAAATACTTTAGCTAGCGATTGTTTTAATATTACTTTTACAGAAGCAAATAATATTGAACTATTAAATACTTATCCCATGTATGATGAAGATGGGAGTAAATTAACTCCTTATACTTTTACAATCAAAAACAATTGTGCTTCCTATGCAACTTATCAAGTCCAATTAGAAATATTAAATACTTCAACTTTAAGTGATCAATATTTAAAAGTGATGCTAGATACAAAAACACCCGATCTTTTAACCAATTATAATGAAGGAGAAATTACTTTAGAAAATGCCAAAGCTTCTTACATTTTAGACAATAATGCTCTAGACAAAAATGAAGAAAAAACCTACAATTTAAGAGTTTGGTTAGATGAAAATGTTACCTTAGAAACAGAAGGAGTACAAAATAGTACTTGGAGTGCCAAAGTAACGATTACAGCAAAATACTCAGATCACTTACCAAGCAATTATGAATTATGCGTGGCAAAATATGGTGAAGATAGTATAAATTGCAGTATTATAGCCCAGTTAGATGATACAGGAAAATGCCCAACAGTAAATGAAGATGGGACAGTGAAAGTAAAATATATAGAAGATACAGAAGGTTATATATGTAAGGCACCAGATGATTATGGAACTAGCTATTACTACCGAGGAAATGTAGAAAATAACTGGGTAAAGTTTGCAGGATACTATTGGCGAATCCTAAGAATCAATGGTGATGATTCGATAAGAATGATCTATGCAGGAGATGCAAGTGTCATAGATGCTTTAGATAATAAAGAAGAAGTTTTAAAAAATGGTTATAATGATAGTACAACAAAATACACTCAAATAGGAGAAAGTCCATATAATTATTATTGGAAAAAAGATAATGTTCAAGAATCTGTAAATTCGGTTGTATCTGTAGATAATGCTGGAGTAGGATATATGTATGGAAATAGAGACGGCATTGTGGAAGCCACAACGCAGTATTCTACTAATTCTCATGCCGCAACTGCTACGATATACTATGCTAAAGAATATACATATGATGCAGCAAAAGACCGTTTTACTTTAAAAGATCCAGTTGGTTTATTAGGAACAGAAATAACAGAAGATTATGTTGGGGGGTATACTTTGAATAGCAGAAATGCTAATTCATCCACAACTTATATCTATAAGGTTACAAGTGTAAGTCCAAGTGATGGCAGTAGCGATGCTAAAGTTGGATACAGTTATGTAACATATGGAACAACTTCTAAAGAAAAAGCTCAAACAAATACAAATGATAGTACCATAAAAGAATATCTGGATTTATGGTATAAATCTAATATTTTAGATAAAGGATATAATGAGTATGTGAGTGATACATTATTTTGTAATGACCGAAGCTTATATTATACTATACCAAGCGGCTTTAGTAACTTAGGTTATGGTAGAGAAACAACAGCTTATCGTTGGTATGACTTTTCAAGCAGCATGGATGTAATGTTAAATTGTACACAGAAAAATGATCGATTTACAGTGAATGATGAACAAATAGGAAATGGAGATTTAAACTATTCAATAGGTTTACTCACAACTGATGAAGCCGTTTTAGCTGGAGGAAATATTAACATTAATTCTAGTTATTATTTATATACAGGAAACGATTACTGGACCATGTCGCCTTTTGACTTATATAGTATTTCCGGAATACGGTTGATAGGTGATCGTGGTTCTGTGAGTATTGGTAGCGGAGTGAATTCTTCAGAGAGCGTTCGTCCTGTCATAAATTTAAAGCCCAATAGCCTAAAATTAGGAGATGGCTCGTCTTCTAATCCATATCGCATAGAATGATTTAATAAGATTAAGTACTATTAAAAGAAAAAGTGAAAAAATCTTTTTCTTTTTTTGTCAATTAAACGTATAGTTATAGAAAGAAATTGTCAAAGTCTTTCTTATTAAAACGGTTTAAGATAGACGAGAGTCAGTTTTTTTGATATGCTTATAGTAGTATAAAACAATTATGGGTAGGTGTGCATAATGAAATCATATTATTTAACAGACGCAGGAAAAGTACGTAGTCATAATGAAGACTCTGTTACAATAGTAAAAAATACAAACGATGAATACTTATTAATGGTAGCAGATGGAATGGGAGGACACCGGGCTGGAGAAGTAGCATCAAGTTTAGCTGTTACACATTTTGGAAAACGTTTTTCTTCTTTAAGCAGTGTCGGTAATTTAAAAGACGCAGTAAATTGGATTAATGATAATGTAAGCGAGATCAATGAGGCAATTTTAGACTATGCTAAAAATCATTATGATTCAACTGGTCTTGGAACAACATTGGTACTCTCTTTATTGACAAAAGACTTTTTGATTTTTGGCAATATTGGTGATTCTTCAGGATTTGTTTTGAAAAATAATCGCTTGCATAAAGTTACAAAAGATCATACATTAGTAAGCTTATTAGTAGAAGCAGGCGATCTTACAGAAGAAGAAGCTAAAAATCATCCAAAGAAAAATGTTTTAATGAAAGCTTTGGGAGCTTCAGATAAAGTAGATATGGATATTTTTGAAGTAGAAAGAAATGTCGATGGTATTCTTTTGTGTAGCGATGGAGTTACCAATATGTTAACTGTAGAACAAATTGAAAAAGTTTTAGAAGAAGAATTAACCATTGAAGAAAAGGTGAAAAAAATAGTTCGTAAATGTAATGCTAGAGGAGGACAAGATAATATCTCTGTAGCTTTTTTAGATATGAAAAGTGGGTGTGAAAAATGATAATGAAGGGGCAAAAGATTAGCGATCGTTATCAGATTATAAAAGCTATCGGCGAAGGTGGTATGGCAAATGTTTATTTAGCATATGATACGATTTTAGACCGTGATGTCGCGGTAAAAGTTTTACGAGGCGATCTAGCTAATGACGAAAAATTTGTAAGAAGATTTCAAAGAGAGGCTTTATCAGCAAGTAGCTTAACTCATCCAAATATTGTTGAAGTCTATGATGTAGGTGAAGATCATGGTCAATATTATATTGTCATGGAATATGTAGAGGGAAGACATTTAAAAGACTTAATTAAAAAACGTGGAAAACTTACCTTAAGCGAAGTAATTGATATTATGTTACAAATAACAGACGGAATGAGCGTCGCTCATGATTCTTATATCATTCACCGTGATATCAAACCACAAAACATTATGATTTTAGAAAATGGCCTTGTAAAAATCATGGATTTTGGAATAGCAATGGCTATGAATTCTACTCAACTAACGCAAACGAACTCTGTCATGGGAAGTGTGCATTATTTACCGCCGGAACAAGCAAATGGTAAAGGTTCCACATTGCAAAGCGATATCTATTCCATGGGAATAGTAATGTATGAACTTTTAACAGGCAAACTTCCATACAAAGGCGATAATGCGGTTGAAATTGCTTTAAAACATTTAAAAGAACCATTGCCCAGCATTCGGGATGAACTTCCAAATATTCCTCAAAGTGTAGAAAATATCATTATTAAAGCCACAGCTAAAAACCCTAAAAATCGATATGCCGATGCCAGAGAAATGCACAACGATTTACTTACTTGTTTAGATGAATCAAGAGCAAACGAAGAAAAAATAAAGTTGCCTTATAAAGAATTTTCTGAAGAAACGAAAAAGAATGTGAAAAAAGAAAATATAGAAGAGAAAAAAGAAAATCCTAAAGAAAAGAAAAAGAAAGAAAAGCTTGTAGAAAGTAGTGATGAAGTATTGGCTAAGCAAATAACCAAAAATGATTTAAAAAAGCAAAATAAATTATTGATTATTCTCGCTTCTATTTTTACTTTATTAATAGTTGCAATCACGACTTTTGTTGTACTCATACCAGCTTTAACAGTCAATAAAGAAATTTTAGTCCCAGATGTTTCGGGATATACAGTAGATGATGCAATAAAGACTTTACAAGATGCGGGATTTACAGTAGCAAGTGAGCAGCAAAAAATTGCTTCAGAAGAAATTGAACTAGGAAAAGTAGTTAAAACGGCTCCTTTAGCAGGTACAAAAAGAACAAAGGGAACAGAAGTAACATTATGGGTAAGTGAAGGAGATACGAAGATCACGTTGGAAAATTACATTGGCAGCAATTATCTAGAAGTAAAAGGAAAATTAGAAGCCTTAGATGTTCAAGTAATCGTCGAGAAAAAAAGTGTTGAAGATGACAATGCTGTCGAAAATGTAGTAATCGATCAATCGCCAAAAGAAGGAGAAAAGGTAGCTAAAGGAGATTATGTAACCTTATATATTCCGGATGTGGATAAATATCCAGATTTTACAAATGGAACATATACTTATGAAGATGTAGTAGATTACTTAAAAAAATATAATGTTACAGTAAATAAAGTAGAACAAGAAGATGCTACACATACGCCAGGAATCGTAATCAATCAAAGTCGTCCGAAAGGGGACCGAATTGTAAGTGGAGCATCTATCACGGTTACCGTTGCCAAAAAGCCTAAAACAACTACAGGAGATGGCGATGTAGCAGATGAAGAAACGTGCGAAGAAAGTGGCTTATGTTAAAAGGAATTATTGTTAAAAATATTAGTAATTCTTATACAGTTTTAAGTGAAAAGAAATTGTATGAATGTATTCCAAGGGGGCGTTTTCGAAAAGAAAAGAAAACGCCTTTAGTTGGAGACAAATGCTTGTTTGATGAAAAAAACTGTTATATTTTAGAATTGCTAGAAAGAAAAAATGAATTAAAAAGACCCAATGTCGCGAATATCGATATTTGTTTAATTGTTACGGCATTAAAAAGCCCACGTTTAAATACTCTATTATTAGATAAAGAAATTTCTTTAGCTATTCTATCTAATGTAGAACCAGTGTTATGTTTTACAAAATTGGATTTATTAAATGAAAATGAAAAAAAAGAATATGAACAAATCAAAAAAATTTATGAACAAATTGGTTTTAAAGTCTTTGAAAATAACGAGACTTCTAAATTAAAAGAATTCTTAAAAAATAAAATCGTTGTTTTAACAGGTCAAACAGGAGCCGGAAAAAGTACATTGATCAATAAACTAGCTCCTCATTTACAAGTAAAAACCAATGAAATATCACTTGCTTTAAATCGCGGAAAACATACAACAAGGCATACAGAAATTTATGATTTAGAAGGAATAGGACTTTGTGATACACCAGGATTTTCCAGTTTAGACTTAAAAGAATATTCAAAAGAGCAAATAAGAAATAGCTTTCCAGAATTTAGGAAATATTCATGTCGTTTTAATGACTGTATGCATTTAAAAGAAAAAGAATGTGGGGTAAAAGAAGCACTTTTAGAAAACAAAATCGCCCCATCCAGATATGAAAATTATCAAAAAATGTTAAGTGAGGAATCAAAATGAAAGTAGCAGTGTCTTATTTAAAAAGCAATAGAAGTAAAGAAGAGACTTTATCTTTATTAAATAAATCCCAAACGGATTTTGTTCACGTGGATCTAATGGATGGAATTTTTGTTCCTGAAAACAATCTAGATTTAGAAGAAACAATCCAGTTATTAAAAGATTGTCAAAAGCCTTTAGATATACACCTAATGGTAGAAGACCCCTTAAAAATCTTATCGAAATTAGCATCTTTAAAACCAGCTTATATAACGATTCATGTTGAAATTTCGAATGTACAAGAATGTCTATTGGAAATAAAAAAATATCATATAGGTTGTGGACTAGCCATAAATCCAGAAACAAAAATAGATGCCTTATATCCTTATTTAGAATCTATCGATCAAATATTGGTTATGAGTGTTCATCCAGGTATGGGCGGACAAACTTTTATTCCAAATACAGTAGAAAAATTAAAAATTCTATCTACTTTAAAAAAAGAAAAAAATCTTCCTTTTCTTATCTCAGTCGATGGAGGAATAAATAAAGAAACTATTTCTTTAGTAAAAGAGTATGTTGATAGAGTTGTCAGTGGATCATTTATATGCATGAATGAAGATTATGATACTCAAATCAATCTTTTAAAATAATCTGTTTTATTTTGTAAACGAAATAAGCATCATTTTATTTGATGCTTTTTAAATGAAATTTTATTTTTCCAAAAAAAAGAACATCTCTTTTAGATGTCTTATGCAATTTTTTTTGCTTCACGAGCACTGATAATTACTTTTTTTCCATCAATTGTTTTCTTTTGTAAATTTGGTTTTTGACGTCTTTTTGTAGCATTTAAAGCTTTACTTCTTGAATTTACTGTTAAAGGTTTTTTCGTTGTTACTTTTTTTGCCATTAATACTCACCTCCGCGTTTCTTTTCTTTAAAGATTTTAACAAAATATTGGCCATAAGTCAATTATAAACGGATAGTTGTCAAAATTTTCTCTTTGTGATAAGATTACAGACGTGATGAAAAAATGAATTTAGAAAGTTACAAGAAAACTTATTGGGAAATAGAAGAAGAAATTTTTAAAATAAAAAAAGACATTTCTCATCTTTTTTTAATATTAGGATTTGGCGGTACATCATTTTCTTTCAGTTTATATATAGCCAATTATTCCACATTTTGGGCAATCGTCAATGGCCTATTAATGACAAATTTGACTTACAAAAGTCTAAAAATATTTACTTTTTTATGGGGTAAGTTAAAATCTTTACAAGATGAAAAAGAAGCGATTTTCTTAAAAACAGAAATTCACGAATATTTACAAGAACAAGAGCAAAAACTTATAAATGACATAATAGAACTTTTCAATGACGCAAAAATTACTTCTTTAGAAGAAATAGAAGCAGCCTATACATTTTTGGTAAAAGGAGGATATTTATCTTTTGCACATCACTTTCATTGTGAAAACAGAATAGATATTCACTATACGCATCTAATTACCACTTTAATTAGAGCAGCCGGATGTTGCCGAAATATTGTGGAGTTACTTGCAAATATAGAGAAAAATTTGAATTTTGATGTTTCTAAAACCTATATGAGTTTAGAAAGTGAAACAGAAGATGAACTTTATCTTTCCAGTAAAATAAATTTCTCAGATTTTTTACAAGAATTAAATATGGATATTTCTAAAGTACCTTATTTAAAAGAAAAAAAACAAGAAGAAGATCCAATTAAAAAGCCTTTACTTGGAATGCTTTTAGCTAAAGCACAAAAAATTCCTAATCATGTAATTGTAACTACAAAACAAAAGGATGTTGTCACTCACTTTGATCCAACGAATCATATTTATTTACGAACTGGAACAGGGAATGCTGTTCGATATTATAATGAAGAAAAAAACATGAAAGTTTTTAATTCTGATTTTTCACAAAGATATGGAAATTCTTTTAATCCTTCTCAAAAACAATTATATGATACGTTTAATTCATTTTATCAAAAATGCTTTTATGACTATGAGAAAATTTTTCAAAGATTTTATAAAGCTCACCAAGATACTTATTGGCAAATCAAAAAAAGTAGTGACGAAATATTACTTACTCGTTCCAAAAAATAATATATGATGAAATTAAGAAACCCGATAAAATAAAATCACATGGAAATCGAAAACAAAGCTATCAAAAAGACTTTAACAATTCGTTATAAAAAGTCTACAAATGAAAAAAATAAGTAAAGCCTTTTGGATTGACTAGAAATATATGAAAAATCTTGTTATACTTATTTAAGTAAGGCGGGTGAGGCAAAATGTATGTTCCAATTAAAGTTACGACAGATTATTCCATGATGAAAAGCCTCATAAAAATTCCCGATTTAATTGCTTTTTTAGAAAAAAATTCTATCTCTGTCTGTGGAATATGTGATGAAAATTTATTTGGAGTCATGGAATTTTATGATGAATGTATAAATCACAACATTACACCTTTAATAGGTTTAGAATTAGAATTAGCTAATTGTCATTTTTATGTCTATGCAAGAGGATACACAGGATATCTTACTCTATTAAAATTGCATACCAAAAAGGAACAAAATACTTTATCCGTTTTTGATTTAGAAACTCATAAAGAAGATTTAAACATCATCTTACCATATGCTTATCTTCCAGAATACAAAGAATATGCTACAAAATTTTCCCATTTTTATATTGGATTTACTACTGAATACGAAAAAAATAATGCTTCTATTTTAACAGATCAATTGTTATTTTGTCCAAATTTTAAAATGTTTTTTAACGGAGATAGCTCATATCTAACTATGTTGGAAGCGATTGATACCAACAATGCTTATGCTTTATTAGAAAAAAAAGACTATGAAAAAAATTCTTTAATGTACTATATAAACGAAAATTATGAAGATGAAATTTTAAAAGATTTTATAAAAACTTCTACCGTAGAAATTCCAAAAAACAAAAGATATATTCCACATTATTTAAAAGAAGGATCATCCTTTCAATTTTTAAATTCGTTAGCAAGTAAAGGTTTAAAAAAAAGGCTACATGGTAAGTTAGATCCAACCTATGTAGATCGTCTTCATTATGAACTTTCTGTAATTGAAAAAATGGGATTTGCTGATTATTTTCTAATTGTTTATGATTATGTTTTATATGCGAAAAAAAGCGGCATTTTAGTAGGAGCAGGAAGAGGAAGTGCTGTTGGTTCCCTAGTAAGCTATTCTCTTGGAATTACCGATGTTGATCCCTTAGAATATCACTTGCTTTTCGAACGATTTTTAAATCCGGAACGCGTAACGATGCCTGATATTGATATTGATTTTGAAGAGACAAGAAGAGATGAAGTCGTAAAATATGTCAAAGAAAAATATGGCAAAGATAAAGTAGCTAACATTATGACTTTTGGAACATTAAAAAGCAAATTAGTCTTGCGAAGTGTAGGAAAAGCTTTAGAAATTCATCCAAGTATTTTAGAACCTTTTTTAAATAAAATAGATCCGAAATTAAACTTAAAAGAAAATTTACAAAATAAAGAAATCAAATATTATGTAGAAACCCAAGCAAAAATAAAACAAATGGTTCAAATTTCTTTAAAGTTAGAAGGCTTAAAAAAACATATTTCTACCCACGCAGCTGGAGTAGTGATCTCAAGTGTTTGTTTAGATGACGTGATTCCAATTCATTATAATGGAGAAGAACTCTTAACCGGTGTAACTATGAACTATCTAGAAGAATTAGGACTTTTAAAAATGGACTTTTTAGCATTAAGAAATTTAACAATCATCGCGAATATTTTAGAGTTAATTGAAAAAAATACAGGCTTGAAAGTCAATTTAAATACCATTCCTCTAAATGATGAAAAAGTATTAAATTTATTTGCCAATGCGAAAACCGTGGGTATATTTCAATTTGAAAGCGAAGGAATGAAAAATTTCTTACGTAAATTAAAGCCAACTTCTTTTTTAGATATCGTGAGTGCCATTGCTTTATTTAGACCTGGACCTATGGAAAATATTGATTCTTTTATACGACGTAAAGAAAAAAAAGAAACCATTACATATCTTCATCCCGATTTAGAACCTATTTTAAAAGAAACATACGGTATCATTGTTTATCAAGAACAAATCATGCAAATTTTAGTGAAAATAGGTGGATTTTCGTTTGCCGAAGCCGATACAATTCGAAGAGCGATGAGTAAGAAAAAAAGAGAAGTAATTGAAAGTGGAGAGAAATCCTTTTTAACTGGAGCTACGAAGCGAGGATATGAATTAAAAATTGCCAGAGAAATTTACGATTTAATTTTAAAGTTTGCAAATTATGGCTTTAATAAATCCCATTCAGTTTCTTATGCTTTAATAGGATATCAAATGGCTTATTTAAGAGCTTATTATCCAGTATATTTTTTAGCAAATCTACTAAATATGAATGTAGATAGTGTAGCTAAAACAAAAGAATATATGGCTTTAGCAAAACAAGAAGGCATTACTTTTCTTCCACCTTCCATTAACGAAAGTGATGTTTCATATACGATTTTAAAAAATTCATTGCGAATACCTTTATCCATTATTAAAAATATAGGAACAGAATCTGTAAAAAGCATTTTAGAAGAAAGAAAAGCTCATGGTAAATTTCAAGACTTTTTAGATTTTGTAGTTCGAACCTTTGGAAAAAGTGTAAATCGTAAAACCATTGAAGCATTAATCATGGCTGGAACTTTTGATGAATTTAAGATGAATCATCGAACCTTAAAAGAAAATATAGATATTGCTTTAAACTTTGCGACGATTGCCAATGATTTAGATCCAAGTTTAGTAATGAAACCGAGTTTAGAAGAAAAGGAAGATCTGAGTAACGAAGAAAAAAGAGAAGAAGAATTTGCTTCCTTTGGATTTTATGTAACCAATCATCCAGCGAGTAAATACCTAGATCCATCTATCATGAAAATAGAGAATATTGCCCAATTTCATAATAAATATGTAACTTGTGTTGGCTTACTGGAATATAAAAAGGAAATTTTGACGAAAACGGGTGAAAAAATGGCTTTTTTAACCATAAGTGATGAAACAGGCTCAGGAAATTTTGTGGTTTTTGCTTCAGAAATGCAGGAACTAAAAGACATTAAAATAGGCGATGTAGTCCTTGTAAAAGGAAGGGTCGCAAGAAGATATATGGAATATCAAATAAATATAAATAAAATAGAAAAATTAAATGAAGGAGTGTAGTATGGCAGAAGATGTAGTTCGTTTTTTAGATAGTATATCTTTTTTAGAAGATCGCAGTCTTTTAAAAGACTTAAATATTGAAAAAGTGTTATTGCATAAAGCGACAGAAGTTTTTGAAGTGGTTTTAGTGCATCCAAAAGTTCTTCCTTATTCTTTAGTAACCGCTTTATTTAAAGCAAGTGAAAACGGCATTAAAAACAAAGAAAAATGTCAAATCACTTTAAAGTATCAAGAAGTAACAAAAGAAGATATTTTAAATTATGTTACAGAATTAATTCAAGAATGGGTTTTGAAAAAGCCTTCATTAGTAGGTCTTTTAGAAAATAAACCATTATTTGAAGAAGATACTGTTTTACTGCAAGTAGGAAATAAAACTGAAGAAAGAGAAGTAAACTTGCTACTTAAAAATTGGATAGATTTATTAAAACAATTTGGCTTAGGAAACGTTTCATTTAAAGTGGAATGCAATAGTGAATTACAAAAAAGCATTCAAGAAGAAATAAAAAAAGATAAAGAAGAAAGAGAAGTCGTAGAGACAAAGCCAAAAATTGAAGGAAATTTATTATTAGGAAAAGAGATAACAGGCGAAACTACCGCGATAAATAATGTTATGGGAGATGCTAAAAACGTAATTTTTGAAGCCTACATTTTTGGAATAGATACTTTAGAAAGAGAAAATATTAACATTATTACTTTAAAAATCAGCGATAAAACCAACTCGATTTTAGCTAAGATATTTAAAAAAGATAAAAAAGAATATCAGGCCATTTTAGGAAGTTTAAAATCAGGAAATTGGTATCGTTTTCAAGGTAATGTCGAATTTGATAATTTTGCAAAAGATTTAGTAATGAGCATTCGAAATTTGGAAAAAATGGATTCAAAAGATGAAGTAGAAAAAGACGACGCAGAAATACCTAGAGTAGAACTTCATACTCATACTATGATGAGTGCTATGGATGGAGTAATTGATGCCAAATCTTTAGTGAAATATGCTTCTAAAATGGGTCAAAAAGCAATTGCAGTTACAGATCATAACTGTGTCCAAGCTTTCCCAGATTTATATCATGCTGTTTGCGATTTGAATAAAGGAAAAGAAGGTAAGGATCGCTTTAAAGTTTTATATGGAGCCGAGATGAATGTTGTAAATAATGATGTGGATATCATTTTTAATCCGCAGGAATACAATCTTTTAACCGATACGTATGTAGTATTCGATACCGAAACAACAGGTTTCTATGCTGGCAGCGATCAAATGATTGAAATTGGAGCAGTAAAAATTAAAGATGGGAAAATACTGGATCGTTTTGATGAGTTAATCGATCCACATCGTCCACTTCCTAAAAAAATAACCGAGCTTACCTTTATTACCGATGAAATGTTAGCCGGTAAAGATAGTGAAGAAAATGTTACAAAAAGATTTTTAGAATGGGCAGAAGATTATCCAATGGTTGCTCATAATGCCAAATTTGATATATCTTTCATGAAAGCAGCTTGTAATAAATATGGCTTTGGCGAATTTAAAAAATGTGTTTTAGATACCATGAGCATTGCGAGAATGCTTCATCCAGAATGGCCAAACCATAAACTTCAAACACTCACGAAACGTCTAGACGTTCCATGGGATGAAGATAAACACCACCGTGCCGATTATGATGCCGAAGGAACAGCCCTAGCTTTTTATAAAATGGCAAAATCCTTAGATGATCAAAACATCTCGACAACCACAGAACTTTTAAACAACATTGATACCGATTCTTTAGTTCGCTTTTCCTTTCCATTTCATGCAACCATGATCGCCAAGAATCGCGATGGTTTAAAAAATCTTTTCAAAATCGTTTCTATTGCCAATACAAAATATTTGTATAAAAATGAACAGCCAAAAATTCCTAGAAATGAAGTGGCAAATTTAAGAGAAAATCTCTTAATTGGCTCAGGTTGTATCAACGGTGAAATTTTTGATAAAGCGGGAAGTAAAGAAGATGAAGAACTTGTAAACATGATGAGCTTTTATGATTATATTGAGGTACAACCAGTAAGTGCTTTCACTCATTTAATTGGACCAAATTCAAAATTTCCAAATGTCTATGCTGCAGAAGAATATTTAAAAAGAATTATCAGGATAGCAAAAGAAGCTGGAAAACCGGTTGTTGCAACTGGCGATGTTCATAATTTACGAAAAGATGACAAAATCTATCGAGAAATTATTATCAATCAAAAATTCAACGGCAAGCTTCATCCATTAAATAGAAGAGGAATTGAAGTGCCAAATATGTATTTGAAAACAACAAAAGAAATGCTTGAAGATTTTTCTTTTTTACCGCCTGAAATAGCTTACGAAATCGTCGTAGAAAATCCAAATAAAATTAAGGATATGTGCGAAGAAATTGAAGTTATTATTGATACACCAAAACCATTTGCCCCAAGAATTCCAAATTCAGTCGAAACCATGACAGAACTTGTTTATAATAAAGCCAAAGAACTTTATGGAGAACCTCTTCCAGTAAACATTGAAGAACGACTTGCTAAAGAGCTTTATGGAGATGCATTAATTAATGCATGTAAAGAAGAAACAAGCGATGAAAAAGAAGCTTTTCTATTAGTTCACAACACGATTTTACAAGGAAAAAAAGCAGTTATTGAAATGGTTAAAAAACATATTGAAGAAGATGGTAGTGAAGAAGAAAAAGAGAGACTTGCGGAAAAGAAACTAGGAGGTATCATCGGAGCCAATTATGACGTGATTTATTTAATTGCTCAAAAATTAGTAAAACACTCCAATGATGAAGGATTTTTAGTTGGATCACGTGGTTCCGTAGGTTCGTCATTCGTAGCAAACATGATGGGAATTACCGAAGTAAACAGTCTAGAAGCACATTACCGCTGTCCAAAATGTAAGTACAGTACTTTTGTAGACGACGAAGGAAATCCTTTAGGTCAAACCTATTCTTGTGGCTTTGATTTACCAGATAAAAAGTGCCCAAAATGTGGAGAAAAAATGGCCAAAGATGGACACGATATTCCATTTGCAACTTTCCTAGGTTTTAATGCCGACAAAGTACCAGATATCGATTTGAATTTCTCAGATTTAAACCAAGCAAGTGCTCATGAATATACCAAAGTTTTGTTTGGAGTAGATAATGTTTATCGTGCAGGTACGATTGGTACTGTTGCAGAGAAAACAGCTTATGGTTATGTAAGAGGCTACTGCGAAGCCAAAAATATTATCATGCGAAATATCGAAGTAGAACGACTTGCAATTGGTTGTACGGGTTGTAAAAGAACAACAGGTCAGCATCCAGGAGGAATTGTCGTTATTCCAGATTATATGGAAGTCTTTGATTTTACACCTTTCCAATATCCAGCTGAAGATCCAACCAGTGCTTGGCGAACAACCCATTTTGATTACCATGCCATTGATGCCGATGTTTTAAAACTAGATATTTTAGGACACACAGATCCAACGCAACTTAGAATGATTCAAGAATTAACAGGAGATGATGTAACAAAAGTACCTTTAGACGACAAAGGAGTCATGGCCTTATTTACAGGAACAAAATCTCTTGGTGTAACAAAAGAACAAATCATGTGTGATACAGGAACACTTGGAGTTCCAGAATTCGGTACGCCATTTACAATTCAGCTTGTAAAAGATGCAAAGCCGACAACCTTTGCCGAACTTGTAAAAATATCTGGTCTAGCCCATGGAACAGACGTATGGTTAAATAATGCCCAAGAATTAATTCAAAAAAATATTTGCCCATTTAAAGAAGTAATCGGATGTCGTGATGATATCATGGTAGGCTTGATGAAAAAAGGAGTTCCAGCAAGTAAAGCATTTAAAATCATGGAATTTGTTCGTAAAGGAAAAGCAAGCAAAGATCCGGCTCAATGGAATGAATATGCCGAAGAATTAAGAAAGTATAATGTTCCAGAATGGTATATTAAATCTTGCCAAAAAATAAAATATATGTTCCCAAAAGCTCATGCCGCGGCTTATGTTACCAGTGCTTTTAGAATTGCTTGGTACAAAGTGCACAAACCACTTGTATACTATGCAAGTTATTTTTCAACAAGATTTCAAGATTTTGATATCGATTCGATGGTCAAAGGTTATGATGCTATACGTTCAAAAATGCTAGAACTTCAAAGTAAAGGATATGACATGACCAATAAAGAATCATCTCTTTTAGAAACCTTAAAACTTGCTTTAGAAGCTACTGCAAGAGGAGTAAAATTCAAAATGATCGATATTGAAAAAAGTGATGGCAATAACTTTGTCATGGATGAAAGTGATAATAGTTTGATCATGCCATTTAGAAGTCTAGACGGACTAGGAGATTCCGTAGCTTCAAAAATTATTGAAGAAAGAAAAGAAAAAGCATTCTATAGCATTGAAGATTTCCAAATACGAGGCAAAGTAAATCAAACAACCATAGATAAAATGCGAGCAATGGGAATTTTCGAAGGGATGCCAGAAACAAGTCAATTAAGTTTATTCTAGAAATGAAGAGGTGGAAAAATGTTTGAAGAAATCGTAGCTATAAAAATAGTCGATCCTAAAAAAAATACAATGGAACGTATTTTTATAGAAAATGCTGAAGAATATAATCGTATATTTGATAGTTTATATATTCGAGAATGTATCGTAAAGACAGAAAAAGCATTTGTCTTTCGCGATGTCCCGGTGGGGTGGAAGTTGTATGACTGTCCAAAAGTCTATCTTACAAAAGAAGAAAAAGAAAACTTTGAAAAAATGCTTGTAGAAGAAACCGATGAGCAAATAATAGAAGGTTCTTATAAAGGAAGTTTTAGACCTCAGTTGTTAAAAAAATCTTTCCTTAAATATTTTCAATTTTTACTCCGAATGTTTAAATACAAAATAAAAAAAGAAACTTTTTATTATGGAGAAAATACGGTTCATATAGAAAGTGATGAATCAAACATCTTTGAAGCCCAATTTGAAGATCCATATACTAAAAAAATTACAAGAAGAAAAAATAGATAAAAACTTTCTTTTTTATGAAATTTCCCATTTATGATGAATGGATTTATCTCATTTTTCTTTAATTCGATAATTAGTCTCTGCTAGACAAAAAATAATCTTGCTCTTCCTTTTTATTTATGCTAAAATACATATAGTTTTGATGTGAGGAGGTTATACCTATGGCTAAAAATGAAAATAGACAATTTATTGGTTTAAAGTGTTCTCGCTGTGGAAAATTAATTCGTCCAACAAGCAAAAATAAGAGAAATACACCAGATAAATTAGAAATAAAAAAATACTGTCCAAATTGCCGTCAAGCAACAGTATTTAAAGAAACAAAATTAGGAAAATAATAAAAGGAGGAAGATACCATGAATATCAATATTAATGATATTAAAAATGGCATGACCATTATTCTTGATGGCAATCTTTGTCAAATCATAGAATTTCAACACGTAAAACCTGGAAAAGGTAGTGCTTTTGTCAGAATGAAAACAAAAAATTTACGAACAGGAGCTGTAGTTGAAAATTCTTATAATACAAATATAAAGATTGAAAGAGCTCATATTGATCGTAATCCAATGCAATTTTTGTATGCTGACGGCGACAATTATGTTTTTATGAATACAGAAACCTATGATCAAGTAGAAGTTCCAGGAAGTAAACTAGAACAAGAAAAGAAATTCTTAAAAGAGGGATTAGAAATCCAATTAGATTATTATGAAGGAGAACTTCTTGGTGTAACTTTGCCAGAAAAAATTGAATTTGAAGTTGTAGAAACTGAACCTGCTGTAAAAGGAAATACAACGAATAATGCAATGAAAGATGCAAAGATTGAAACAGGATATACTGTTAAAGTACCTTTATTTATTAATCAAGGAGAAAAAATTATCGTTTCAACAAGCGATGGAAAATATTCAAGTCGTGCTTAAAGCTATAGAGAAATCTGTAGTTTTTTTTTATGAAAAAAAGAGAGCATACCAACTCTCCTTATGAAACAGTCAATTTATAATAATCCCCATTAATATCATCTTTTATAGACAGTAATAAAGTGGCTTTAGTAAAATGTGTATTTTCCAAAACTTTGTTTAATAATTCTTCCGTATTGAGCCAATTCTTAATACATAAAATTACCTCATTTTGACTGTTTAAATATTCATCTTTTTGTAAAAGAGAAAAATCATAAATATTATAATTCAAAATTAAAGTTTTTTGATAAATTAAAAATTCTGGAAGAGAACTCAAATGAGTAAAATAATTATCATAAATATAAATAAGCGAATCTTCTTGATATTCATGAGCTAGTGCGAGCACTTCTGCATTTTTTTCATACAAATAAGTTGGTTTTGAAGTAATAAGTCCATACCCACTTAAGAATAAAAGAACAAGAGCACTTCCAAGAAAAACTTTTTTATTTTTAAAGCGACTAAGCAAATAAATAATAACAATAACGAGAATTGGAAGCAAAAACATCACATATCTCGAAGTATAGTCTTCTCCTAAAAAAGGCGACATTTTACTTACTAAAAGTAATACAAGGATAATTGGAAGAAGGAAAATCCAAATCGTTTTTTCTTTGAGAAAATCAAATTTTATTTTTTTACGATTCCAAATGCAATATCCTATTAAAAAGAAAATGAAAAGAATAAATAGCCAAATTGGTAAAGAAAAAGAATGTAAAAGAGAATTTAAAAAATAAAGAAACATTTCTAAAGTGCTTTTAGTCCGATCAGAGCCTCCACCAATTCCTCGATAAGAAAAGAAAATATCTTCAATACTGGAAGGAAAAATTAAAATGCCAATGAAAGCTGCAACAGCATGAACCAAAAACATTTTTTTAAGAGAAACATACTCTTTCTTTTTTATAAAGTATCCAGCAACAATCAAAAATAGAATGACCGCATATATAGCAAAATAATACTGAGTCAAAAAGCCAAGGCAAATACTAGATCCCCATAAAAAGAAATCTTTTTTTGTAAAATTCTTTTCTCTTAAAAATTTTAATGTATAGTAAAGGTACAATAAAGTAAAGAAAGTAAGCATCATGTACATTCTTTGAAATATAACCGTGCTTATAGCTCCCATACTAAGTCCATAGAACAAGACAGCTAAATTCGCCCATTTTTTTGGAGCAAAAAAGAAAACAATTTTATATAAAATATATAAAGTTCCAATAAAGAAGAAAAGATTTAAAAAGAAAATGGTATATTTTGTAAAATGATTTGGAGTAAAACAAGAAAAAATATGAACGAGAAAATAGAAAAGTGGAGGATGAACATCTTCTAATTGATTAAACCAAACAGAAAAGAAATTAAATGTATCTTCTTTTTGAATAGTTAAATACTTTAAGGCCTGGTTTTTATCTTGCCAAGTTGGAACCTCAGCTTTTAACACGGGATCATAACTTGTTTCATATTGGGAAGAATGAAAAAGAAAATTCCAAAAATTCTTAGCTTGAGTAAAGAAATCTCCCTGTAAAAGATGTGTATACAAATAATCATAATTTGCCTGAGCATATCCATAAGGTCGAAGCACATTATCATATTTATAATTACTAGAGCCATAAGAAAATATTTCATCCTCATGAAAACCTTGCTTTTGCTCTATAAAAAAAAGACAAACACAACTTAAAAAAAGAATAAGTCCTACAAAAATTTTGTTTTCTTTAATCCATTTCATAAACAAACTTCCTCTCATATATTTATTTTAACATGAATCTTTATGATGAAGAAAAAAATTTCTTTTTTAAAGAAAATTTGATATACTTATTAAGAGATTAAGGAGGAGTTATGAAGTACCGTTGTAAAATTTGTGGATATATATTTGATGAAGAAAAGGAAGGAAAAAAATTTAGTGAATTAAATAAAGAATATACGTGTCCAATGTGTTTTGTTGGAAAATCTATGTTTGTTCCTTATGAAGATAAAGAAAGCGAAGAAGTAAAAAAAAGCAAAAGAATCTTTGAACATGCAGTTTTATTCGATGAAAAAAATTTGGGGGTAGCCAAAGACGATTCTGTATGTATTGATTGTGGAATTTGCAAAACTACTTGTTTAGAAAGATGTGGATTAAATTTTGGTGAGGATACTGCCAAATGTCTTACATGTGGTCAGTGCATTATAACTTGCCCGACCAAAGCCCTAAAGCCTAAAAGTGAAGTGGAAAATATTTTAAAAGCCAAAGAAGACGGTAAAATATTAATTTGCTATACCTCGCCGGCAATTCGCGTTTCCATAGGCGAAAGTTTTGGCTATGAACCAGGAACATTTTTAGTTGGAAAATTAGTTGGAGCATTAAGAAAGTTAGGATTTACTTATGTTTTAGATACAACCTTTGGAGCCGATCTAACGATTATGGAAGAAGCAAACGAATTAAAAGAAAGAATTTTGCATCAAGGTGTATTGCCAATGTTTACTTCTTGCTGCCCAGCATGGGTCAAATATGCCGAAACATTTTATCCAGAAATTTTAGATCATTTATCGACCTGTAAAAGTCCGATCGGGATGCAAGGAATTATGGTAAAAGAATACTTTGCAAAACAAATGTCTCTAGAGAAAGAAAAAATTTATACCGTTGCTGTAACACCTTGTACAGCTAAAAAGTTTGAGCTTAAAAGAGAAGAAATTCCAGGAACCGATGCTGTAATTACTGTCAGTGAATTAACCGATTGGTTAAAAAAAGAAACTGTAGATTTAAAAAATGTAGAAGAAAGCACCTTTGATTCTTTATTAGGTGAAGGAAGTGGTGGTGGAACAATATTCGGAAATACAGGTGGAGTATGTGAAGCAGCATTAAGAACTCTTTACTATGATTTAACTGGCAAGGATTACGCTCCTGAAAGTCTTGAATTTCAAAAAGTTCGTGGATATGAAAATGTAAAAGAAGCTACTGTAAAAATTGAAGGCCGTGAAATTCGACTTGCTGTGGTTCATAAAATAAGTGCAGCCAAAAAAATCTTAGAAGAGGTAAAAAATGGAACCAGTCCATATCATTTTATTGAAATTATGAATTGCCAAGGGGGATGCGTCGGCGGCGGAGGTCAACCAAGATATCCAGAAGGTATGGAACAAACTTTTAAAGAAAAACGGATTGCAGGTCTATACCAAAGAGATCACGAAGACAAAGTAAAGGCAGCATATCAAAATCCAGATATCAAAAAAATCTATCAAAATTTCTTATTGGAACCTGGTAGTGAGATTGCTCATCGCTATTTACATACCCATTATAAAAAAAGAGGATAGCCTATGCTTCCAGACAATTTAAAATTATTTCTTCTTATCGTTTTAACCTTTGGTATTGCTTATAATTTAGTTGGTAACCGTTTGAATAAGAAAAAATATTATCCAGCTGTATATAATAAAGAAAACGAACATTTTTATTTTCGAGATTTGCCATTTAAAACTTTAAGTGAAGCTTTTTGGCTTGCCTACTGTGGTCAAATGATGAGCCGTGTCGAAAACGTTTTCTATGCATGCCTTTTAAAATGGGAATTAGAAGGCTATGTAGATATGTATACTAAAAATGATGTATATTATGTCAAAGTAAAGAAGAAAATTCCTTACACTGATCCTTTTGAAACAAAAATCTTTAAGCATATTTTCTTATTAGGTGGTTTTAAAAAAAATGTAAAAGTAAGCAAAATTCGATTTACCTATTGGTTTAGAGAAGAAGACTTACTACGGATATCTTATCGTAAATTAAAAAATCAAGGATTTGTATTACCAGATAACATTTATGCTACCAATGCTAAGGGGCAATTTGAAATTCCGGATTCCTTAAAAGGAAAAGCTAAAGAAATGATAGGTCTTAAAAACTTTTTAGAAGATTTTACTTTAATTAATGAAAAAGGTGCAGAACAACTTGTTTTATATGAAATGCATCTAGTCTATGCAGTTTTATTCGGAGTAGCAGACGAGACAGAAAAAGAATTAAGAAGATTTTTTTCTTTACAAAGTCTAAAAAAATAGAACAACTTGATTACCAAGTTGTTTTTTGTGTTATAAATTGAAATGTTTTGTCGAAAAAGTTGCAAAAGAAAGAAAAAAAAGTAGAATACACTTTTGAAAAGGAGAAAAAATGTATATCGAAAATGAAAGAACTTTGTTAAAAGACAAAATAATAAAAAAAATATTATCTGGAAATACAAAAGTTTTAAAACAATATGTAAAAGAACTTTTAGAAGAAATAACCAAAAAAGAAGTAGGCATAGAATTATCCCTTATCCATCCCAACGTTGGAGTAAATAAAAATGTTGTAAACAGTGAAGTGGATATTGTTTATGAAACAAAAGAATGCTATTACAATATCGAAGTGAATAAAGATTATTCGACAAAATTAGATAAAAAAAATTTAGCTTATATTCACCAACTAAGTTTAAGAAGTATAAAAAAATCAAAAGATTATCGCTTGGGAAAAAAAGTGATTCAAATAAATATAGATAATTATGATCGCTTTAAAAAAGCTAAATTTGTATATAAAACCAGTCTTATAGAAGAAAATATTTATAAAAAAAGAAATGAAGAAATAGAAATTTATGATATCAATCTTGACTGGTTAAAGAAAGTGGACTATAATGATATTAAGAAAATAAAATTAGCCAAATTACTTTATTTATTTGTAGAAGAAGATTTAGAAAAAATCACGAAAATGTATGAAGGAGATGAACTAATGACAGATGTAAAAAAGGAAGCAGAAAAAATTCTAGAAAACTTTGATGCTTTATTATATTATGATCCATATGAATTAGGTAAAGAGGTTGGAATGGATAAAGGCCGTGATGAAGCAAAAATCCAAACGGCTCACAACTTAATAAAAGCAGGAATAGATTTAGGAATTATTTCTAAAGCAACAAATATAAGTATTCAAGATTTGCAAAAGATGCAAATGAAAAAAGATATCAATATATTTTAATAAAAAAAGAATTTTTCAATTTATTTTGTCAACTTGATTGTCAAGTTGCTTTTTTTGTGTTGTTTTTTTCTTTCGTTTCTTTACTTTTTTTCAGATTTTTAGTAATATAATGGTAGACAGTGGTACACTGTGGAAGAAAGTGGGGGATTACAAATGTTCATGGGAGAATATCATCATAATATTGATGAAAAAGGAAGAATTGTAATTCCAACTAAGTTTCGAGAAATTTTACAAGACAAGTTTATAGTAGTTCGAGGCATTGAAAAATGTTTATACATTTATGCCAAGAAAGACTGGGATAAACTCGTTGAAAAATTAAATACTCTACCTTTTACCAAAAAAGATGCTCGTACTTTTATTCGCAGTTTTTTCTCTGGTGCCACTGAATGCGAGTTTGACCGTCAAGGAAGAACTTGTATAGCCTCCCCATTAATTGTTTACGCCGGTTTATCCAAAGAATGTGTGATAATCGGCGCAAACGATCGAATCGAGATATGGGGACTCACAGAGTGGAACGAATTTTTAGCACAAAACGAAGAAAAACTAAGTGATATTGCTGAAAATTTATTTGGAGATGTTTAGAATGAAGCATTATTCCGTTTTAAAAGAGGAAGCCATAAATGGCTTAAATATTCATGAAGATGGAGTGTATGTAGACGCTACATTAGGATATGCCGGAGATTCATCCGAAATATTAAAAAGAATAACTAAGGGAAAATTATTCGCTTTCGATCGCGATCAAGAAGCCATTTTCTATTCGGAAGAAGTTTTAAAAAAAATTGGCAACAACTATCAAATAATTCATAGTGATTTTGTAGATATGAAAGAAAAACTTCTAGAGTTAGGAGTAACTAAAGTAGATGGAATATTGTTTGATTTAGGAGTTTCCTCACCTCAACTAGATGAAAATCGAGGATTCTCTTTTATGAGAGAAGAAAATCTTGATATGCGAATGGATCAAAGTGAATCACTAAGTGCTTTCGATGTAGTAAACAATTATTCCTATGAGCAATTAAGAGACATTTTCTATCAATACGGTGAAGAAAAAAGAAGCTCTTTTATCGCGTCTAAAATAGTTTCAGAAAGACAAAAAAAGAAAATCAAAACCACGACCGAATTAACCGATATTATAAAATCAGCAGTGGGAGCAAAATATTATTATAAAACGCATCCTGAGCGAAATATTTTTCAAGCAATTCGAATTGAAGTAAACCATGAACTAGATGACTTAAAAAAAGTGTTGCCAGAAGCCATCTCTTTACTAAAACCAGGAGGAAGGTTAGTTGTGATTACTTTTCATTCTCTGGAAGATCGGATTGTCAAACAAATTTTTAAAAAATATAGTGAAGTAGATAAAATGGTAAATGGTCTACCAGAAATTCCTAAAGAGTTTGCCCCACTTATTCGTTTAGTAAACAAAAAGCCTATCCTTCCTAGTGAAGAAGAATTAAAAGAAAATTCGCGAAGTGCAAGTGCCAAACTAAGGATTATAGAAAGGATCTGAAAAAATGCGAAAGACTCATAAAAAAGTTACTATGTTAAAAGGAGAAAAATTTATGTATGTACTCATTGTTTTTGCCTTAATTGCTTTTCCTATTAGTACAGTATTTACTAAAGCAGTCTTATCTGAGACAAATATTTCATTAGAGCAAATGAAAAGTAAAATTGAAACTCAAGAAGGAATAAATGAGTCTTTAAGTATGCAAGTTGATGAGTTGGCCAGCTTAGATAAAATTCAAGAAGTTGCAACCGAGAAAGGTTTGGTTTATAATAATGATAATATTAAGAATGTAAATGATTAGGAGCTATTGAATGAAGAAGACCAAAACGAAATTTTTGAAAATTCATTTAAATTTAAAGCTGACAATGCTCGTTGTTGGTCTTTTTTTCTGTCTTGTTATAGCAAAACTTTGTTATGTCGTTTTAAGCAGCAATGTCGATGGAATAAACCTAACAGAATTTGCTGACAATCGAAATACAACAAAAGAAACTTTATATGCCAATCGTGGAATCATTTATGATGTCGACGGAAAGCCTTTGGCTAAAAATGCAAATTCCTATAAGATCATCGCAATTTTATCTCCGTCTAGAACAACCGATATGGAAAATCCACAACACGTTGTAGATAAAGAAGGAACCGCAACCAAATTATGTGAAGTTTTAGCCAGTTCTCAAGAAAGCAAAACAAGTTGTACAGACACCTTAAAAAAATATTTTGATCAAAATTTATATCAAGTGGAACTAGGAAACTGGGGAAGAATTACCGAAGATGAACGGCAAGCTATTTTAGCTTTAGATTTGCCAGGAATAGAATTTGAAACTTTAGCAAAAAAAAGACAATACATTAATTCTTCATGGGCTTCTTACATCTTAGGATATGCAAGAAGTAATGATGAAGGCCAAATTGTTGGAGAAATGGGGATCGAAGCCTATTTTAATGAAGAATTGCAAGGAAAAAATGGTTATGTAGAATATCAGCAAGATGCTTACGGATATAAAATGGCTCAAAGTGAAGAAATTGGTGAAGATGCGGTTTCGGGCTCAGATATTTACTTAACAATCAATAGTGATGTTCAAAATGTATTAGAAAATGCTATTACCAGTTTTTCTAAAGATAAATCCCTAGATTGGGCAATGTTTACGATTATGGACGCCAAAACAGGAGCGATCGTGGGAAGTGCATCAAACCCAAACTTTAATCCAAATACCTTAGAAGGACTAAACAATTACTTAAATCCACTTGTTGGCTATCAATTTGAGCCTGGAAGTACAATGAAAATTTTTTCTTGGCTAGCGGCTTTAGAAAATGGCATTTATAATGGTGAAGACACTTATCAATCCGGAACCATTACATTAAGCGATGGGGGAACCGTGATTAAAGATTTTAATAACGTGGGTTGGGGCACGATCAACTATGACACCGGATTTGCTTATTCATCTAACGTAGCCGCGACAAACCTTGCTTTAAAATTAGGGTCAGCAAAATTAAACGATTACTACAATTTATGTGGCTTTGGCGACAAAACAGGCATCACGTTACCAGGAGAGGCAGAAGGACTTGTAGATATTACCTATGAATCGGAACTAGCGAATGCATCTTTTGGACAAGGAATTTTAGTAACACCTATTCAACTTTTGCAAGCCATGAGTGCCATAGCAAATGATGGAGTGATGATTAAACCATACATTGTCGATAAAATTGTCGATAGTAAAGGAAACGTTACAATGCAATCTGAAAGAACTGAGGTTGAAAGAATTGCAAGCCATGAATCTACTGAAAAAATGAAACAACTCTTATATAATGTAGTCTATAACAGTTTTAGTTATAACAAAGGATATGCTCCATCAAACGTTACAATAGCTGGAAAAACAGGAACAGCCCAAATAGCCTCAACTTCTGGAGGATATTTAACCGGTGAATATGATTACATTAAATCTTTTTTAGGAATGTTTCCCTATGAAGATCCACAATATATTTTCTACTTTGCAACAAAAAAATTTGTCGGTCCAAGCAGTGATATCTATGCTGTTGTTTCCAATACCATTAAAGAAGTAGCCAACTTAGTGGATGTAACAAAAGAAAAAAATGATGTCGATAATACCAAAATTATCTATTTAACTCAATATTTATCTCGCGATGTCGCGACAGTAGCAGAAGAATTAAAAAAACTTGGAGTAACCCCAATTATTTTAGGAAAAGGCAAATATATTATTAATCAATATCCTTTAAATGGTTCAAAGGTAGTTGCAGGTTCAAAAGTGTTCTTACTTACAAACGATACTAATATTTTAATGCCAGATGTAACAGGATGGAGTACCAATGAAATTATTCGCTTTTGTAATTTAATAGGTTTAAAATATACCTTAAATGGCTATGGAAAAGTAGTGAGTACCAATATTGCCAAAGACACTTTACTAGATCCAAATACAATGACTTTGGAAATCACTTTAGGCATTTAAAAATACCAATGTGGCGAATTGGTATTTTTTTCATCTTTACAAATTTCTATTTAATGCTACAATAAAACAAAGTGAGGTCAAGTTATGGATATTGTATGTAAAAAGAATATATTGGGGATTTTAAAGAAAAATGAGAATTTAATTTCTTATCAAGATTTTTCAAAAGCAGGCTTGAACAGTAAATTTACCAGTGAAGAATTGCTTTTATTTTTCTTAAAAAGAATTGAGCAAATGGATACCGAAAATGCTTTTGAAAAAAATTTGCCTAAAATGATTTATTTGATTTATGCAATCATGTGCTGTGATTTTAAAGAAAACAAATTTTATACATTAAGTACTTATCAAGGAATATGGGATTTTTATCAAAAAACACTTTCATTAAATCTTCAAGAAGAAAACAAAAAACATTTTTATTGGATTTTAAAAATGATTCCAGAAGAGCATTTAGATCACTTAGAAAAAGTAAAAAAGCCAAGAGAAGAGGCAAAGACAGATTCTTCTCCAATAAGCCCTGCTAAAGATACAGAAATAGAAGAATTAAAGAAAATGAATAAGAATTTACGAAAAGAAAAACATCAATTAGAAATGGCTAAAAAAGAACTTTTAGATATGAATCGTTTGCTAAAAGAAGAAAAGAAAAATATAGAAGACAGATATCATGAAAAAAATTTTGAATTTTTTCAAATGAGTCAAGAATTGGCTAAATGGAAAAGAATAGAAGAATTAAAAGAGTTAAAAGAAAATAATACAGTGTTTTCTTTACTTTATGAAGCCTTACATAAAACACCTTTAAATTTTGAACAAATAAAAATCCTTCTTGCATCATCTTCTATTCAATTAACAGAAGAAGAATTAAAAAGTTTTTTTGAAGAGTTTAAAAAAACTTACTCTTGTGAACCAAGTCTAATATCTGTTCCATTAAAATATCGTATTAGTACCCCATATTTGCCTAGTCAAAAAAGAGTGCAAATACCAGTACCAAATTCCAAACCTTGTCGTATTTTATTTACTTCAGACTTTCATATTTGGAATAGTAATGAGAATCTTTTAAACCAAATGGATAAACTTTACAATTATGCGTATCAAAATGCAATAGATTACATAGTAAACCTTGGTGATTTTGCCGGTTATTGCTCCGCAAAACATCATATACATACTTTAGAAGAATTAAATGGCATTTTAGAAAAGATTGATAAAGCCTTTTCATTAGATTCAAAAATTCCTATTTTAGCATTAGGAGGCAATCATGACGAAGCTTTTGCTGAAAACGGAGTAGATCTTTTAAGATATTTGCAGTCCAATCATGAAAATTTCTGTTCATTAGGATACAAAAATGCTTTTTTAGAATTTAATAAAGACAATAAAATAGCTCTTTATCATCCAAATCGCCGTTTTAACTTACCGAATTCTAATGAGTTAGATGAAAAAGCCATTTATAAATACATAGATGGAAAATGTTCGAAAGATAAAGTGGTTTTCTCATTTCTAGGCCATATTCATTTAAGTTCTTTAAATTTTATTTACCAATATGCAACAGTTCCTTCTTATTTAAAAGACCGTCAAAAAAATGGAGCTTTACAGGTTGAAATTTCTTTTGATTGTGAAGGAAATATTTCAAAATTAATCTTTAATCCATTAATTTTAGAAGATAGATTAGCAAAAACAACTGAAGTTGTTTGGAGTAGAAAAAAATAAAGGTTAATTTAAATTCGGAAATCCGAAATGGATATCCGAATTAGAAAAATGGGC
>ERZ1643246.1316-NODE-1316-length-27460-cov-36.088597_pt1 | contig 27460 bp, 23 predicted proteins | sample MGYA00579265_ERZ1643246 | MGnify/ENA primary metagenome ERZ1643246 (study PRJEB29033, sample SAMEA4952261) | chicken gut metagenome | biome: Broiler Chicken; feature: Gastrointestinal Tract; material: Caecum | place: Ireland | collected 2018 | study: Broiler...
TATTTCTTCAGTTCTTCCGCCTTGTCGAGCTTCTCCCACGGCAGATCCAGATCGTTGCGTCCGAAATGGCCGTAAGCCGCGGTCTGTTTGTAGATCGGACGGCGAAGATCAAGCATTTTGATAATTCCCGCCGGACGGAGATCAAAGTTATCGCGGACAATCTGCGTCAGCTCGTTGTCGGAAAGCTTTCCGGTACCGTAGCTGTCGATCATGATGGATGTAGGCTGTGCGACGCCAATCGCATAGGAAAGCTGTACCTCGCATTTGTCTGCCAGTCCTGCAGCGACAATATTTTTCGCCACATAACGTGCCGCATAGGCTGCGGAACGGTCAACTTTTGTGCAGTCCTTTCCGGAAAATGCTCCGCCGCCGTGACGGGCATATCCGCCGTAGCTGTCTACGATAATTTTTCGTCCGGTCAGACCTGCGTCTCCGTGAGGTCCGCCGATGACAAAACGTCCGGTCGGATTGATAAAGAATTTCGTGTCTTCATCCACCATCTCTGCAGGAAGGATTTCGTCGAACACATACTTTCTGATATCCTTGTGAATCTGTTCCTGACTCACATCCGGATCATGCTGGGTGGAAAGCACTACCGCATCCAGGCGCACCGGTTTTCCGTTCTCGTCATACTCTACGGTTACCTGTGTTTTTCCGTCCGGACGCAGATAAGGCAGTGTTCCGTCCTTGCGTACCTTTGTCAGCTGGCGTGCCAGTTTGTGTGCCAGGGCAATGGGATACGGCATGAATTCTTCGGTCTCATTGCTTGCGTAGCCAAACATCATTCCCTGATCTCCGGCTCCGATTGCCTCGATTTCTTCGTCGGACATATTGCTCTCTTTCGCTTCCAACGCTTTGTCCACACCCATAGCGATATCCGGAGACTGTTTATCCAGAGCAATCACCACCGCACAGGTGTCTGCATCGAATCCGTATTTTGCACGGTCGTAACCGATTTCACGGATGGTATCGCGGATAATCTGCTGAAAATCCACATGCGCTTTGGATGTGATTTCTCCAAGCACCATCACATATCCTGTGGTTGTACAGGTTTCGCATGCAACGCGGCTCATCGGATCCTGCTCAAGAAGAGCGTCCAGGATCGCATCGGAAATCTGATCACAGATTTTATCCGGATGACCTTCAGTAACAGATTCAGAAGTAAACAATCTTTTTTCCATTCTTTTGTCCTTTCTTTTTTGTTGCTTTTCCATCACAGATTTTTTGAAAAACCAAGAGTCCCGCTCGCGGAACTCTCGCGCCGAGCGCGGTCGCCTCAGCGACAAATTTCTGCTCCGCGCGAGTGCGCATCCCGCGGAGCGTTTTTATATAACAGGAAACGCAGTTTCTTGTTATATAAGAAAAGCCCGCCAGAAAGCGGACCTGATGAATTACTCTTCAAATCCTCTTATTGTTCGAAATCTTCGCTCAGGCTGGCACCTTCCCGGATCGGGGGTTGCCGTGGTTTCACAGATCCTATGTATCTCCGCCACTCTGAATAAGAGAAAAGCAAGTACTGTATAAAATTTATGTTGTCAGCAGCAACCGTTCATTCAGCGGAACTGTAACGAGTAATCACTGTCAACATTACATACTGTATAGCAAAAAAACTCCCGCGTCAAGAGGTTTTACAAAAAATGTATCAGAAAAACGTAACCGTTGTTCTGGCTGAACTGTTACAGAAAAACCGCACTTCCTGCAGAAGCGCGGTTTCCCTGTGTGTGATGATTTATGGCTGCAGTTCAGCCAGGTCTGCCTTTCGGCGTTCTTACGCCTCCGGAAGGTGCCACTCCCAGTTGCGTACTTCTTCCAAATCCTGACCATACTCTGCAATGTACTGCTTGTGCTCGATCAGCTTGTCGTTCATCTTCTGGATCAGATGCGCTCCCTTGTTGCCCAGCTGCGGCAGATGCATGATAACATCTTTTACCAGATTGAAACGGTCAATCTCATTCTGTACACGCATATCGAACGGAGTGGTAATCGTACCTTCCTCCTGATATCCGTGAACGGACAGATTGCGGTTATGACGCTCATAGGTCAGCTCATGGATCAGCGTCGGATAGCCGTGGAATGCGAAGATAATCGGTTTGTCTGTTGTAAACAGCGCATCGTACTCACGGTCGCTTAAGCCGTGCGGATGTTTGCTGTCAGATTCCAGTTTGAACAGGTCGACAACATTGATGACACGGATCTTCAGCTGCGGCATTTCCTCGCGCAGAATCGTAACCGCTGCCATAACCTCCAGCGTCGGGGTGTCTCCGCAGGCCGCCAGCACAACGTCTGGCTCTTCTCCTGCATCGTTGCTTGCCCAATCCCAGATACTGATACCCTGTGTGCAGTGTTTTACCGCCTGCTCCATGGTCAGCCACTGGATGCTCGGATGTTTGGACGCCACGATCGCATTGACATAGTTCTTGCTCTTGATGCAGTGATCAAAGCAGGACAGCAGACAGTTCGTATCCGGCGGAAGGTACATGCGGACAACGTCTGCTTTCTTGTTTGCGATATGATCCAGGAATCCCGGATCCTGATGAGTGAATCCATTGTGGTCCTGCTGCCATACGTTGGAAGTCAGGATGAAGTTCAGGGATGCGATCGGCTGTCTCCAGGAGAGCTGGTTGCAGACCTTCAGCCATTTCGCGTGCTGCGCCGCCATAGAGTCTACGATACGGATAAATGCCTCGTAGCTTGCGAAAAATCCATGACGTCCGGTCAGCAGGTAGCCTTCCAGCCATCCCTCGCACATATGCTCGCTCAGCATACCATCCATGATACGTCCGTCTCTCGCCAGGCACTCATCATTCTCAACCATATCGGCATTCCAATCGCGGTTAGTCGCCTCGAATGCACGGTACAGACGGTTGGACATGGACTCATCCGGCCCGAAGATACGGAAATTCTTGTTCTCCTCATTCAGGCGGAAGATATCGCGTACATATCCTCCAAGCTCGATCATATCCTGTGCTTTTGTCTTTCCTGCCTCTACCTGAATTCCGTAATCACGGAAATCCGGCAGACGCAGATCTTTCAGAAGCAGACCGCCGTTTGCATGGGGATTTGCTCCCATACGGGCATTTCCCTTCGGAGTCAGCTCTGCGATTTCCGGTTTCAGACGTCCGTTCTCGTCAAACAGTTCTTCCGGACGGTAGCTTTCCAGCCACTCCTTCAGCTGTTCCAGATGCTCCGGTTTTTCCATTGTCATCGGAACCTGATGCGCACGGAAAGTTCCCTCGATCTGCTGTCCGTCCACAACCTTCGGACCGGTCCATCCCTTCGGTGTGCGCAGAACGATCATCGGCCATACCGGTCTTTCCGGATCGTTGTTCTCTCTTGCATTTTTCTGGATGGCCTTGATCTCCTCGATGACAGTGTCCATGGTCTCCGCCATCTTGCGGTGCATGGTCATCGGGTCGTCGCCCTCTACGAAATACGGTTTCCATCCGCAGCCCTTGAAGAAAGCTTCCACCTCTTCATGAGAAATACGGGAGAAGATGGTCGGGTTGCTGATCTTATATCCGTTCAGATCCAGGATCGGCAGAACCGCACCGTCGCTGATTGGATTCAGGAATTTATTGGAATGCCAGGAAGTAGCCAGAGGTCCGGTCTCGGATTCACCGTCGCCAACCACTGTCACTGCGATCAGATCCGGGTTGTCAAACACAGCGCCGAATGCGTGTGCGATGGAGTAACCCAGCTCGCCGCCTTCGTTGATGGAACCCGGTGTCTCCGGCGCACAGTGACTCGGAACTCCGCACGGGAATGAGAACTGCTTGAACATCTTCTTCATTCCTTCGGTGTCCTGACTGATGTTCGGATATACCTCGCTGTAGGAGCCCTCCAGATAGGTATTTGCGATCTGGAAGTTTCCGCCGTGTCCCGGACCGGAAATGTAAATCATATCCAGGTCATAACGTTTGATCACACGGTTGCAGTGCGTCCAGACGAAGTTCTGCCCCGGAACAGTTCCCCAGTGTCCTACGATTTTTTTCTTTACATGATCCATCGTCAGCGGCTCGCGCAGCAGCGGATTATCTAACAGATACAGCTGGCCGGCAGACAGATAGTTGGCTGCGCGCCAGTAAGCATCCATCTTTTGCAGCAGTTCATCAGATAATGGCTGCTTCTCAAGACAAGTTGTTGATTCGCTCATATGAGACTCCTTTCGCATCGTTCGGTCTTTTTTTAACGATCTTATCATATAACTTGTCAGGGTCGGAGACAACTTGTTTTTTGCTATTTTCTCACTAATTATTGCTCTTGACTATTCTTTCACGGCGCCAAGCATGATTCCGCTGATGAAATATTTCTGGAGGAAAGGATATACCAGAAGCATCGGAATCATCGCGATGAAAACCTTTGCGGCGTTCAGGGATTTATTAGACAGCTGGTCCATCTTTTCGATCTGATCCATCGACAGATTGGTTGTCTGAATATTTACAACCATCTGTTTTATGTAAGTCTGCAGAGGATAGTGAGACTCGTTACTGGAAAGCACAAGCCCCTGGAAATATTCATTCCAGTAGCCTACACTGGTAAACAGAACCAGTGTGGCAAGAATCGGAACGGAACATGGAATCACCACCCTGAAAAGAATGGTCCAGACCCCTGTGCCGTCGATCTGGGCAGCTTCCATCAGCTCCCTGGGAAGCCCCCGGTAAAAATTGATCAGAAGAATCAGATTGAACACCGGAACTCCTCCGCACAGGATCAGCCCGATCATGCTGTCGATCATTCCATAGTTTACCATCGTGATATACCATGGAATGGTGCCTCCGTTGAAAAGCATACAGAAGACGACAATCCACATGATGACGTTTTTGGGACGGTATTCGCTGACCGGTTTGGACAGAGGGTAGGCAAATACCGCCAGAATCAGAATCGTCACGATGGTTCCGAACACGGTTCTCTCTGCGGAGATCAGGAAGGATCTGAAAAACTGTATATCTCCCATGATTTCCTGGTAGGAAGCCAGGGAAAATCCTATGGGATATATGGTTACCATACCGGAATTCGCCGCCGCTTTGTCGGAAATGGAAAGACAAAAGGTATACCACAGCGGATAGAGACAGCTGAGCGTCAGTACAATCATGAGAATTGTGTTGAATACGTTAAAAACTCTGCTTCCTAATGACTTGCCCTGAATCATATCTGTTCCACTCCTTTCTCAGAAAATTCTGTAGTCTGCCGCTTTATACGCAATCACATACGATATGACAATCAGCAGAAAACTGATCGCTGATTTGAACAGTCCCGCCGCTGTCGCCAGCGAAAACTGTACGTTCAGAAGTCCCATCCGGTAAACCCATGTGTCCAGGATATCTCCGGTGGAATATACCAGCGGGCTGTACAGATTGAAAATCTGGTCGAAACCTGCGTTCAGTACGTTGCCAAGTCCCAGAATTCCCATGACCACGATCGTGCTGACAATGCCCGGCAGTGTGATATACCAGACAGCCTTCAGCCTGCCGCAGCCGTCGATTGCCGCCGCCTCGTACAGGTCCGGGCTGATTCCGGTCAGGGCCGCCAGATAAATAACTGCGTTGAAGCCGAATTCTTTCCACACATCAGAGAAGATCACAAGCTGCCGGAAACAGCTCTCCTCAGAAAACCATATTTTTCCCTCTATGCCGAACACGGACAGCAGAGAGTTGAACACGCCCCGGTATCCGAAAATCTCCAGAAGCACGCTGGCGAGAATTACCCATGACAGGAAATGCGGAAGATATACGACCGTCTGAACAAATTTTTTGAACCGCAGCTTTCTGACTTCGTTGAGCAGCAGCGCAAATGCCAGAGGAACAACAATGTTGAGAACCAGTTTTGACACTGCGATCACCAGCGTGTTGACAATTACCCGCCGGCTGTCGCTCATGGAAAATAGATACTCAAAATGTTCCAGCCCCACAAATTTCGATCCCCACAAGCCCTGGGTGGGATTATAATCCTCAAAGGCGATGACAATGCCGAACATGGGTACAATATTGAAAAAAAACAGCCACAGCATCCCGATCGCTACCATGATGTTGTAGTGGAGAAACGTTTTTGAATTTCTCTTTTTCGCAAATGGCCGTACGCTTAAACCGGCTGCCGTCTTCATAAGCAAACCTCCTTTTCTCCTCATAATATGTGCAGCAGTAACCGTTGTAACAGTTCAGCCAGCGGAACTGTTACTGTTTCATTATTGTGCACATGGCATCGGCTGCCTGCAGGACGTTTTCCCGCAGGCAGCCGATGGTAACTCTGCCAACCGGATCGTTGCCGTTTTCCGGTCTCTTGCAGATCGTTTCTGCGCTCTTACTGAAGTTCCGCCACTTCCTCCAGGATGTCGCTTCCGCCTTCGTTCATCCAGTTTTCGATAAACTCATCGTATGCGCTAATGTCGGATTTTCCTGTGATGATCTTCATCACCATCTCGTTTTCCATCGACCAGAGGTTCGCCCATCTGCTCTCCATCGTCTCCGTCTGGCTGAAGATACAGCTTCTGACCTCCTTGTCCACCGGAGTTGTGGCATACGGTCTGTCCCCGACCATCAGAGAATACATTCTCTGGAAGTTTCCGAAATTCTCCGTATTGAAATCACTGATTGACAGTTGTTTGCCCGTCTCATATCCCGGAATCGTATCCTTCACCATCGCCACATCACTGGCCAGAAGCTTATACGCCGTCGATACTCCCTGATAATCTTCCGGAGTCGTGGTTCCGTCCAGAACCTTGATCAGCTCCTTATAGGTGTATTCGCATTCATCTGCCGGAGCCATCAGGGTACGTACCGGCCAGAAACTCAACGGCTGTTCGGACACATCAAATTTACTCTCATCTCTCAGAAGTACATTTGCCATGATAATGATCGCCTTGGCAACATCCTCAGAGACATTCTTGTTGATCACACAGTAACCGGTCGTCGCCGATCCGAGTTTTACATTCCATTTGCCATCATCTGTGAGAATCGGATAAGACTGCCAGTTTGCATCCGGATCATTTCTGTAAGCATCACCGATTCCATATCCTACCATCCACCACGCGCCGAAGAACATACCGACTTTTCCCGAGTTAATCAGCTCGATGGAGGAATCTCTGGTTCCCATTTCCGGATCGATATATCCTTTTTCGTACCAATCGGCAAGGAGTTCCAGCGTCTTGCGGGTTCCGTCGGAATCTGTTCCGTAGGTAACCGTTCCGTCCTCATCTTTCAGGAAAATTCCCGGATAGGCGTCGTTGGCCGAGAACACAGCGTCAAATCCGCAGGTGGTCGTTCCGGTCTCCAGGAAATTGGTATAACTGTTGGTGCTTTTATCCGGTCCTGCGATGGGCACCGTGTCCTCGCCAGCCGGCTTCTTTTCTGCAAATACCTTCGCGATATTCTCCACATCTTCCAGCGTCTTCGGAGCTTCCAGGCCGTATTCGTCCAGCCAGTCCTGACGTACATTGATAACCTGAACGCCTGCCGTCTCCACCTCAACGGCAGGAATCGCATACTGCTTTCCGTCCACGCTGGCCTCCTCAATCGCCTGCCCGCCGGTGGAATCCATAACCTCTTTCACCTGATCCGACTGCATTTCCTGAAACAGTTCTGTGATATCATACAGCTGTCCGGCATTCGCTGCCTTCAGCATATATTCTCTCGACACCGTCATGGCGTCCGGAAGCGTATTGCTGGCGATACACAGCGCAACCTTCTGGGTATAATCGTTTCCGGAAGCTGCGGTCCAGTCAACCACCACCTTGATATTAAAGTTTTCCAGGAGATAATCGGTATACTGATTGTTCTCCACGCTGAGACCTTCGGGAAGAGAATCCGTTGTGCTGACTGCCTGTCCGATATGAACTTCGACGACCTCGTCAAATTTCTGAAACGCGGGATCTCCTCCGTCTTCAGTTGTACCTGTGCTTCCTGACGCTGCCGCTGAACCGGACGATTCGCTTTCTGACGAAGAGGAATCGTTATTTGCCGCTCCACAGGCAGAAAACAAGGATGCTGTCAGAGATGCTGCAAGCAGCAGGGCGATACATTTTTTGGCTTTCATATTCTTCTTCCTCCTTTGTTCTGTTTTCAATCTGCAAATTGAATCCGTTCCGTCGACGGAACAGTTACGAATCTGTAACAATCCTTGCGCAATTCATTTGATGTCTATATATTATTATATATTCTGACGAAAATACACCGTCTGATGTTCCGGATTTATAGAACATTTACACACAAGCAGAAAACCGCAGACATTTGTTTTGTATATTTAAAACAAATGTCTGCGGTTTTCTCACCGGGAGACTCTGTGCGCCTCCTGTTTTTTGTACTCCGAAAAGCTGATCCCCTCTCTCTGCTGAAACACCTTTGCGAAATATTTTTCGTCGTGATATCCTACCAGACAGGCAGCGTCTCCGACAGATATCTTCGGATTCTCCTGCACCGCCCGTTTTGCCAGTTCCACCCTCTCCTTCCGGATAAAGCTGTTCACAGAATACCCGGTATATTTCTTAAAGCTCACAGAAAAATAACTTCTGAACATGCCGATAAAATCCGCTGCGGATTCCGCCGTCAGCTTCGGAGAATCCAGATTCCGCAACATATAGATGACCGATTTCAGCATTGCCCCTTCCATTGTACTGCTTTCTCCCTGCTTCGATATCTCATCCAGAAGCGCCTCCCTGATCTTCCTCATCCACTCCATGTCCCGGGAGGAGTATGGATAATCTCCCTCGGAAAGCGGCACCAGAAAGACCTGTCGGATCACATGAAGCATCCGGAACATAATACGATACCGGGCGGAAGCATCCACCGCCTCTCTTTTTCCCTTTTCGATCAGTTTTTCCAGCACTTCCCTGTGATACACCCAGGCCAGACGGTCGATCTGTTCACAGATTTCATCCACCTGCCGGGTCTCTGCGGAAGTTTCTGACGCCTCTTCCGGCTCTTTTCGCTCCCCTGCAGACTGCTTTTCCTCCTGTCTGACACGGTCCAGATACCCCGCCGCCCGGCGAAAAATTTCCACGCAGTCCTCCTGCTCCATCTGCAGCTTGGAAATGTAATCCAGCACTCCGAGACGCAGGGCTTTCTGGACATAATCAAAACTTTCATGGGCGCTCAGCACGATAAATTCCATCTTCAGTTTTCTCGCTCTGCACTCCCGGATAAAATCCAGTCCTGACAACACCGGCATTGTAAGATCCACAACAACCAGATCCACCGGATGCTGCTCCACAAATTCCAGCGCCAGCGCTCCGTTCGCCACATCCCCCGCCACGGAAAATCCACATTTTTCCCACGGAACAATCGAAATCAGTCCTTTTCTTGCAAGCTTGTCATCATCCACTATGAGTATACGATACATGTCACATCTCCCTGGGAAGCACAATCTGAACCTCTGTGCCTTCTCCTGTTTTACTGTCTATGGTCAGAACCGCCTGGTCGCCGTAAAAAGAATCCAGAGACATTTTTACATAGCGCAGACCGATTCCTCTGTTTTTCTGCTCCTTTTCTTCTCCCGCCGCGACAGACACAAAGCCCCTGCCGTCGTCCCGGATGATAATTCTGACGTTTTTTTCTTCCGGAAATACCCGAATCCACAGATGACCGAATTCATTCATGTTATGGCATACCGCATTCTCCGCAATGGGCTGCAGAATAAAGCGCGCGCAGACCTGATCCAGATATGCCCCTTCTTCCACTTCCCAGATACACTGAAAATCATACGTGCTTTGCTGCAGTTTCAGATAATTCTCCAGATATTTCAGTTCCGTGCGCAGCGTAGTTCTGGTCTCCGCTTTTCCGAGAGAATACGACAGAATATAACCGAGGCGCTGTATATACCGGTCAATCTCTTTCTGTTTGCTGGAAACCGCCATCCAGTGTACGGAATTCAGCGCGTTCATCAGAAAATGAGGATTGATCTGGTACATCAGCTTGTCAAGCTCCAGCTTCGCCTTCTCTTTTTCCTGCCTCTGCCTCTCCTCCAGCAGCGAGTGGATCTGCTGCTTCATTGTATTAAAAGCGTCAAACAGACGGTTGAATTCCTTCAGATTCAGCCTGCAGGAAGACGGCGTGAAATCACCGTTGCCCAGATTTCCCATATCCCTTTCCAGAACCTTCAGCGGATGAGAGATCAGCCAGATCTGGGAAATGGAGACAAGCGCCAGAATCGCAAAGGACACGAAGATAACAAGAATAATTCCGAACATCCACTGGTTCGTCTCATACCGGTAATCATTCAGCGGCATCAGAAGCACATTGTAAAACCCGTATTCGCTTTTCACCACCGTGCCGATATAATCGGACGCCCGGACCATCCCCTCCGCGTCCATCGTGATCTGACTGCCCACGTCGAACTGCTCCGAATCGCTGTATCTGACGCGAAAGTCCTGGTCCAGCTGCAGAAAAACATAGGAAGTCTGTTCCAGCTCCGTTCTGTTTTCCAGAGACGTAACCTCATTGGAACGTGCCTCCAGATAAATAACCATCTTCTGTCCGTTGCTGAATTCCGTGGGGCGCATGATCGACACCACAGCCTTGTCCAGAACATTGTTGTAAGTGAAATGGATCGGCTGAAAAACAATTTCTCCGGTGTCCAGCAGCTGTTCCAGCGTTTCCGGGGCGAAATTTTTTGAGACGCTGAACGTGGAAAATACAATCTTATCTGCCAGACTGCTCATCTGTCCCGGCTGAAAATACGCCGCAAGAAGAATATCACTCTCTCCCCAGATCGCAATATTCAGGCTTTCATAAAAATCTCTGTATTCAGTTATTTTGTCATACTGGGTTTCCGAGGTAAGATAGTCGTCATACTTCCGGCCGATCAGCCCGGTAGCGATCGCATTCTGGGAAATCTGCAGCAGCGCATTGTACTGAGAATCCAGGCTGGAACTGATATCCCGCAGCGTCGCCGTAAGAGAGGTTTTCGCCCGGGATTCCTGCATCAGACGAACCGAAAAGTTTGTGACAAACAGAATCAGAATAAGACACAAAGACACACTTAGAATAAAGATTCCAAGAAAAATCTGTTTCAGCGAACGTACTTTTACCACTTTTCTCATATGAATGCCCCACTTCTCCGTCACAAACAAAACGATAAAATTCCGTGTTTTATTATATCAGAGAAAAAAAGGAACCGCAAGAGATTATGTCAATACATTACCGATAACTTCATCCGTTTACCGTTATTTTTCACAATAATTTTTCCTGTTTTTTATAATTTTCGCTATATTTATGTTTAAAATCTTCTGAGCTTCTTTCTGTTTTTAAACTCTTTCTACAATTTTAAAAAGTGTAAAGCCCATATACCTCCGGCTTATGCGTCTGTAACCGTTTCGCCTGTGCGGAACGGTTACAGAAATCGATTTGCAGTTAAACAGACGCTGCAGAGGTGCCTACTGCTGTTCCAGATGGCAAATATAATCGGTCAGACATTCCATGACATGCTCCATTTTTTCCCGGTTCAGAGAATAAATAATTTTGTTCGCTGAAACCGTTGTATGAACAAGCTCCAAATCCGTCAGCACTGACATATGATAGGAAATTGTAGCCGCGGACAGCTTCAGTTCATCTGCAAGCTCCCGGTTGATGCATTTTTTATGAGACAAAAGCCTGAGAATCTCCAGCTTGTTGCCGTCCGCCAGTATTTTCCCATATGTCATCACATCTGTCTTTTCCATTTTTTTTGCTGCTTTCCGGAAAAAATGATATGGAAAAAACGCCCCGATGGTAAACCGGTTCTGTCCATGTGATCCGAGCAATCCCCGCAGAGAATACGGATCATACAACAGCACGATCATATCGTCAGAAAAAAGTTCGCTGCTGAACTGATAAGCGCTCTGTTCTATGATAATGGTTTCGATGGGATTTTTCTGATCATACGCCTCAAGATCTGCCCTGCGGCGCCGGAAGATATCTTCCAGTTCTGTCTCGTGTCGAGAAAGGCAGTCCCGCACATGCCGTACAAGACAAAACAGATGTTCCCTGTGATCCCGGGGCTGAAGCAGCGCCGAAAATATTTTCCAGCGCAGCTCATCTTCTATTTTCAGAGATTTCAGATAATCAACAAATTCCGCAAGCTTTTGTTCGACAGGCGCTTCGATATTCTCACATATTGTGTTCAGACGGTCGGAAAGAGTCAGCCGATCATAAAATGCCTCCACTTCATCCACATTGTCCGACAGAACTTCCGAATGGTACACAGCATCGAAGCATCCCAGCAGACCTGCCGTACAGGTTTTCGTATTGCTCAGCCTTTTAAAATAAAATTCTATGTTCTCTTTCGAGAGTCCTTTCACTGCCTCATGCTGGATGTCAGACAGCAGATCCAGATCCGCCCGACACTCATCCGACAGAAGATCCGTCTGCAAGTTCCGGCTCAGATCGTAAACACCGTCTGCTGCATTGGATAAAATCTCAATACATTCCTGCATATAATTAATGTTTGATTGAAACTTCAAATATATTCACTCCTTCTCCATTTCCGCATATGTGCAGCCGGAATTCTTTCCGGCAAACTCTTCCGGCATCATCCTTCCGCTGAAAAGGCATAGACATACCAGTATTGTCAGTATACCACTCAATGAAAAGAATATGGTAGTGGAAATTACGCCGACAGCCGCGGAAACGATCAGAGAAACAAGCGGAGTGGCAGCTGCACAGGCGCTTCCCATCAGCCCGCTGAGCCGTGCCAGGTAACTCCGATCACACTTCTGAACAATAGACACATTTGCAAATGTATTTATGAACGCCACTCCGATTCCAACCAGGAATATAAGCGCACCCTCCGCAAAATAAATGCCGGCGGGAGATATGTTCCAGGTTCCGACGGCCACTGTGCCCAGATAAAGAGCTCCGATCAGAAGACTGCCTGTCAAAAGAATCTGCTTCCTGGATACATATTTTTCAATCGTAGGGTACAGAACAGATCCTGCAATCATTCCAACACTCAGAGAGACACCCGCCAGCGATAAAATCTGTTCCCCGCTGTGAAGAATTTCTTTTGCCATCGCCGCCTGCAGACTGTTAAATGGAACAAGCAGCATATTCAGAACAACAGCCAACAGAATCAGATAGCGCATTGTACTGCTTTCTCTGATGACGCATATGCCATCGCTCAGTTCGCGGAATACTTTTCCGGCCGAAATTTTTTCGCTTTCCTGCTTTTTCGTTTCTCTTGTCTGTATGCCTGACAGTAAAGCGGCAGAGCCTGCAAACGTAATGATATCAATCAGCATTGCTCCCATATTGCCTGCGAAACCGATAATCAGAGCGCCGGCTCCAAGTCCTGTCAGCTCTGCTGCACTGCTGCATCCGGACTGATAGGAAACAGCCTCCGCATACTGGTCTTTGTCAACAATCGCAGGAAGAATGCTGCTGCCTGCCGGCTGACGAAACGCTTCCACGGTGGAGATCATAAGAGTAAACGCCAGCAGTTCGACAGAAGTCGGCATTCCTGTAAACAGACGGATAAAAATATATCCTACCAGGAGTGCACGCAGAATATCTGTGACAACCATAATATTCTTTTTTTCTCTCCGCTCAAGAAGTACACCGGCGATCGGCTGCAGAAATACGGTCGGCAGTTTGTTTGCAGCGTAAATCAGTGCGCTGAATGCGGCGCTTCCGGTAATCGAATAGGTCAGCCATGTAAAAACAATGGAATCCACTGAATCACCAAATCTGTTAACCATATTGGCGAGCACCAGCAAGACATAATTTCTGTTTTGAAAAACCTGTTTTTTGCGGACTCTGCTACATATTATATTAGACATATTTTAAACCTCCTATTAGAAATTTATCTAATATTATTATAATAGTTATTTGAAATATGTCAATATATATATTAGATATTTTTCTAATAATAGAAATTCCATTTGTCTGCATTGTACAGACAAAACAAAGAGTTCCTCTCGCGGAACTCTCGCGCCGGGCGCGGTCGCCTTAGCGGCAAATTTCTGCTCCGCGCAAGTGCGCATCATGCGGATCGTTTTTCTATAACAGAGAACGCAGTTTTCTGTACAAAAAACAGGAAAGACACAGTTTCCGTCTCTGTCTTTCCTGTACTCTGTAAAATCTGATTCTGTTCTCAGCCAATCTGCAATTTAAATTTCTGAATTTCCCGTTCGCTGGAAACCTTCTGAATCTCAGCGCCCAGTCCTCTCAGCTTTCCTTCGAAATCTTCATATCCCCTCTGAATATAGACAATGTCATCAACAATCGTAATTCCCTCTGCGGCCAGCCCGGCGATTACCAGCGCAGCGCCTGCTCTCAGATCCGGCGCAGACACACGGGCTCCCGTGAAACGTTCCACACCGTCAATAATCGCAGTATTTCCTTCCACTTTTATATTGGCTCCCATGCGTGTCAGCTCATCTGCATATTTGAAGCGATTTTCAAAAATACTCTCCGTCACAATACTGGTTCCGTTTGCCAGCGCAAGCGTCACCGCAATCTGAGGCTGCATATCGGTGGGATAACCGGGATACGGCTGAGTTTTCACATGAGTACGTCCAAGCCGCTTGCTTGCGCTTACACGAATCGCATCGTCGAACTCCTCCACATCACAGCCGATTTCTTCCAGCTTCGCAGTGGTTGCCTCCAGGTGTTTTGGAATCACATTTTTTACCAGTATGTCTCCTTTGGTCGCCGCTGCTGCAAACATATAGGTTCCGGCCTCAATCATATCGGGCACTACGGAATATGTGGTGCTGTGGAGCATTTCCACGCCCTTGATTCGGATCACATCGGTTCCGGCCCCCTTGATGTTAGCTCCCATGCTGTTCAGAAAGTTTGCAACATCCACCACATGCGGCTCTTTGGCAACATTCTCAATGATTGTATTTCCCTTTGCCATCGCCGCCGCCATCATAATGTTGATCGTCGCTCCCACGGATACCACGTCCAGGAAAATATGCGCTCCCCGCAGCTCCGATGCAGACGCCATAATCGCCCCGTGCTTAATCTCCACATTGGCTCCCAGCGCACGAAATCCTTTGATATGCTGATCGATCGGACGACTTCCGATGTTGCATCCGCCCGGAAGCGGAACTTCCGCTCTCTTATATTTTCCAAGCAGCGCTCCGAGCAGATAGTAGGATGCCCGGATTTTTTTAATATATTCGTAATCTACGCTCAGATCGCCAATCGTAGACGCATTAATGCGCACCGTATGACGGTCAATTCTGTCAATCGTTGCTCCGATCTCAGCGATTGCTTCAAGAAGCACATTGATGTCGCTGACATCCGGAAGATTTTCGATCACAACCGACTCGTCTGTCATGATCGCTGCTGTAAGAATTGCAAGCGCAGCGTTCTTGGCTCCCCCAATTTCCACTTCGCCCACAAGAGGATTTCCCCCTTTGATGACATACTGTTCCATAAGTCCACCTCATGATCTTCTTTTTTCCAGCTGTTCAGGCATTCCGGCATACGAAATGCGGATTACCGAACGGCCAAAGACTCCTGTTTCCGGAACTCTTTGCTTTATCTTAACTCAATTCTAATATTTTGTAAATGAAATTTAAGATTTAATTCATACTCCCACGGAATCTCTCACAAAATATGTCCAGAATATTCTGTTACATTTTCAGTTCATCGCGAATTGCCTGCAAAGTAGCCTCAATATCTCTTCCTTTCTCACTAATTGTGAGATCCGCATACTGCTCATACAGACGGGTTCTTTCTTCATATAATTCCTTCAGTGTCTGCCCCTCTTTCAGAACAACGCCGCGGCCCTTCAGATTTCCAAGTCTTTTTTTCAGATCTTCATAGGGAAGCTTCAGATACACGATGGTACCGATTTCCTGGAAGTGTTTCATCGCCTCTATACCATAAATTACACTTCCTCCCGGCGCAATGACACACCTTTTTACATGCAATCCTGCGTTGACTTCATTTTCTATCTCAAGAAAACGCTTTTCACCTGCTTTTGCGATAATCTCGCACAGAAGGCAGCCCTCCCGCGCCTGAATCAGCAGATCCGTGTCCACAAATTCATATCCCAGCGTTTTTGCCAGAATGACACCTATACTGCTCTTTCCGACGCCCGGCATTCCTATCAGGATGATATTTTCCTTATTCATGCTTGTCTGACCTTTCACAGAAAAGCGGGGCTGCCATCTGGCAACCCCGCCTGGCTGTCTTATCATTCGTAATTCAAACTAACAGCAACAGTATACCATTATTTTTTATTTTTCGCAAGCCCCGCGGATTCCGTCACCCTAAAGGCAGTGCGGCAGTCCCGCCGGCGGAACGGTTACGGAAAAACGGCAATCCTATCGCCAGCGGAACGGTAAAAATCTTCGCTTTTCTTCGTCTGATCAGCACACACCCTGTGCGAGCATTGCGTCTACAACTTTCTCAAATCCTGCAATGTTTGCACCCATGACATAGTCGCCTTCATGGCCGTAACGTTTTGCCGCCTCATCCATGTTGTGAGTGATATTGATCATGATACTCTGCAGTTTTGCGTCTACCTCCTCAAAGCTCCAGCTGAGGCGCTCAGAGTTCTGGGACATCTCCAGAGCGGAAGTAGCTACGCCGCCTGCGTTCGCTGCTTTTCCGGGAGCAAAAATAACTTTGTTCTCCTGCAGATATTTGGTTGCATCCAGAGTGGTCGGCATATTTGCGCCCTCGCAGACAGCAATCACGCCGTTTGCAACCAGTGCTTTCGCGTCGTCCAGATTCAGCTCGTTCTGTGTTGCACACGGAAGCGCCAGATCCGCTTTTACAGCCCATACGCCTCTTCCCTCATGATACTCGGAATTCGGACGATATTTCTTGTACTCCGTCAGACGGGCACGATTTACTTCTTTGATTTCTTTCAGCGCGGCAACATCGATTCCATCGGGATCATATACCCAGCCGTTGGAATCCGAGCAGGTCAGAACCTTTACGCCCAGCTGCTGAGCTTTCTCGATCGCATAAATCGCAACGTTTCCGGAACCGGATACCACTGCGGTCTTTCCTGCAATGTCAATGCCGTTCAGTTTCAGAAGCTCCTGAGTCAGATACAGAAGGCCATATCCGGTCGCCTCTGTTCTTGCCAGAGATCCGCCGTAGCTCAGACCTTTTCCGGTAAGAACGCCTTCGTATACGCCGCGGATTCTCTTATACTGTCCGAACATATATCCGATCTCTCTTGCGCCTGTTCCGATATCGCCTGCCGGCACATCGGTATCTGCTCCGATATATTTGCACAGTTCTGTCATAAAGCTCTGGCAGAAGGCCATAATCTCACGATCCGATTTGCCCTTCGGGTCAAAATCAGAACCGCCCTTGCCGCCGCCGATCGGCAGTCCGGTCAGAGAATTTTTGAAGATCTGCTCGAAGCCCAGGAATTTGATAATACCCAGGTTTACGGACGGATGCAGACGAAGACCTCCTTTGTACGGTCCGATTGCACTGTTGAACTGTACGCGGTATCCGGTATTTACATGAACCTGTCCCTTGTCGTCCACCCACGGAACACGGAATTTGAACTGACGTTCCGGCTCAACCAGACGCTCCAGAAGCGCTTCTTTTCTGTACTTTTCTTCATTCTTATCGATCACCGGGCGCAGAGATTCCAGCACCTCTTTTACTGCCTGATGGAATTCCGGTTCTGCCGGGTTCTTCTCGATCACTGATGCAATGACCTCATCTACATATGACATGACTGTATTCCTCCTTGATCTCATTCTTCAACTCTGTTCCTCCCCCCGGTAAGACAGAAAAATGCGGCCAGGTTTCCCTGCCGCATATCATTTTGAGAGGAACACCGTTGTTCGTCCAGTATTATAGCATAAAATATCCGGCTATTGCAAGAACATACGAAAAAACTTTCACTTTTTCACTATTTTACATGGATTTTCCGCATACAATTGCATTTTCTGACCGGTATTGCCCTCATTCAGACATTTTTCTCCTGCTCCGCCCGCCGTCCGGACGTTTCGTCTTTTTCCGCTTTTTCTCTTTTTTCCTGAAGCTCTTTGCCTTTTCCTCCCGGCGCTCCGGCTTTCCGGCAGTCTCTTTCCGGGTCTCTTTTCGTCCTTTGCTCTTCTTTCTTACAGAATATCCGAATGTTCCCACACAGTTTCCAAGCGTAAAATATTCTCCATGGGAATAGGCAATCAGCCCTGTCTCATTCAGATGAAACTTTCCGTTTTCATCCAGATATTCCTCGTCCACATCCACACCGACCACTTCCGCCAGAAACATATCGTGGCTTCCAAGCTTTATGATCTCTTTCACTCTGCACTCGATATTCACCGGACTTTCCATAATCCCCGGCGCGCTGATTTTCCCAGATGCGCAGGGAGTCAGATGCATCTCCTTAAATTTATCCACATCTCTTCCGGAACGGACGCCACAGTAATCCGCAGCCTTTGCCAGCGCCTCCGTGGTAAGATTGATCACAAATTCCCCGGTCTCCCGGATGATATCATAGGAATATCGCTGCGGCCGCACAGAAACAGAGACCATCACCGGGTCGGAACAAACGGTTCCGACCCAGGCTGCCGTAATAATATTCGGCTTTTCTCCCTCTCTCTGGCAGCTTACCATCACTGCAGGCAATGGATACAGCATATTTCCCGGTTTCCAAAACTGTTTTCCCATCGTCTCCTCCTAAGTTTCATCCGTAACCGTTCAGCTGGCTGAACAATTACCTTAATCCTGATTCTGCAGTGCCATCATAAGCGCCGGAATCAGCTGTTTCTTTCTGGATACCACGCCTTTCAGCACGCAGCTCTCTTCCGGAACCTCTTTCTCAAAGGCCCGGGCAATGATCTCCCGCGCACCGTCGCCGTAATACAGAAGTTCTGTGGATTCCTCGATAATATTGGTCAGCATGAAAAAGACCATCTGTATTCCATGCTTTCCGCACTCGCTCTGCATATTCGGGAGAAGGCTGGCCTTGATTCTTTCCAGTTCTCCTGCATCCATAGAGTTAATCTGGCCGACGCCAAAGGTCACATCCTCGATGATAAACTTCTTAAAATCCTGATGGAAAATTTCCGCCGGCGTCTTATCCTTCAGATTGCTTCCGGCCCGGAACATCTCCGATGCGAATTCCGGAATATCAATTTCCGCAATCTTTGCCAACGCCTCAGCCGCCGCCTGATCCGCCGGCGTACAGGTAGGCGAGCGAAACATCAGCGTGTCGGAAATAATGGCCGCGCAGAGCAGCCCTGCAATATTCGGCGCAATCTCCAGCTGCCGCTCCTGGTAAATCTGATACAGAATCGTCGCTGTGCATCCCACCGGCTGATTTCTGAAATATACCGGCGCCATCGTCTGCAGAGATCCCAGTCTGTGGTGATCAATGATTTCCAGCACCTCGGCCTCGTTGATATTGTCCACCGCCTGAGACTCCTCATTGTGGTCCACAAGAATCAGACGTTTTCTGCTTCCTCCGATCAGATTCCGGCGGGAAATGGTTCCCACATACTTTCCTTTTTTGTCAAGCACAGGAAAATCACGATGTCTCTGCGTCTTCATCACTTCCTTGATCTCGTCAAGAAAATCCTCCGTAGAAAACGTAATCAGATTATTTTTCTTCATCAGATACTTGATCGGAATACTCTGATTGATCAGACGGGCAATCGTATACGTATCGTGAGGCGTGCTGATGATTACACAGCTTTTCTCCTCCGCCAGCTTCTGAATCGTCCGGGAAACCTTCGCGCCCAGTCCGACAATGATACAGCTTGCATCCATCTCAATCGCGCAGAGCTGATCCTCCGCTCTGTTTCCAAGAATTACCAGATCATCTTTCTCAATATAATCCTCCATCATATCCGGATGGAACGTCCCGATTACGACCTTTCCCTTAACAAAATATCCGTGTTCATTTCCCACCAGCACCGTACCGTCCAGCGTCTCCGCAATACTTCTGTACTGAGTTCTCGCCGTCGACATGACTCTGCTGTCATATGCGTCCATATAGGATTTCGCGATATCGCTGACCGTAATCAGACCCTGCAGCATATTGTCCTGGGAGGTAATCGGAAGCGTGACGACATTATTATTATTCATCAGTTCCCAGGCCTTTTTCACAGAGATAGACCCCCGCACTCCCGGCACCTCATGAATCTCGATCTCTTTTACCTGCGTTCCCGCATTCGGCAGATATCCGGGAGCGTGCATATGAAAACGATTGAGCACATACTCTGTCTCCTCATTAATCTGCCCTGCCCGTTTTGCCACATAACTTCCCTTTTCCGAACGATTCTTTATATCCGCATAGGCAATTGCAGAACAGATCGAATCCGTATCGGGATTTTTATGCCCGATAACATATATTTTCGAATTTGCTCTCATACAACAGTCCTCCTCAAACAGAATCTTATATACTGTTTATCCACATCTTATCATTATTTCCCGGGATGGTAAAGAAAAAATATGCAAATTCTTGCCCCGTATTTTTCCCTGTGGTATGATAAGAACAGCACGAAAATCGCAGCGTTCCATCCGGGTAAACCGCTGCAAAACACAGATGGTCAGCCGCCCTGCTGTCCGGCAGGACCGGCTGGAGGCTGACCTGCGGAAAACCTGCAACCGTTCAGCCAGCTGAACGGTTGCAAAAACTTCAAGGAAAGAGGTGTTTTACATGTCTGATGAAAAAATGACCATGGACGACTATTCCGCAGAGCTGGAAGCGTCGTTCAAAAAAATCGAAGAGGGCGATATTCTCACCGGAACCGTAATTGCCGTTGATGAGACAGAAGTCACTCTGGATCTCCGCTATTATGCCGAGGGCATTATCAAAGCGGAAGATTACAGCCGTGAGCCCGGTTTCTCACTGAAAAACCAGGTACAGGTCGGCGACGAAATACAGGCAACCGTCATCCGCACAGACGACGGACACGGAAATATCCTGCTCTCAAAAGTTCAGGCCAATGATGTGCTCGCATGGCAGAAACTGAAACAGTACAAGGAAGAAGGAACTGTTCTTGACGTCACAGTCAAAGGAATTGTCAACGCCGGAGTTATCGCCTATGTAGAGGGTATTCGCGGATTCATCCCCGCCTCCAAGCTTTCTCTGTCCTACGTGGAAGACCTGAACGAATATCTCAACAAACCGCTTCAGGTACAGGTTTTTGACATCGATGAAGAAAAGAAACGTCTGATTCTCTCCGCCAGAGAACTGCTTCGGGCAACAGCAGACGAAGAGAAAAAGGCCAAAATCTCCAATGTGGAAATCGGACTGGTAACGGAGGGAACTGTGGAGAGTCTTCAGCCTTACGGCGCCTTCGTCAATCTTGGCAACGGACTGTCCGGTCTGGTTCATATTTCCCAGATCAGCGCAAAGCGTATCAAACATCCGTCCGCAGTCCTCAATGTGGGGGATAAGGTCAAAGTAAAAGTAATCGCCATCAAGGACGGCAAACTCAGTCTTTCCATGAAAGCGCTGAATGATGTAGCCGCAGAAGAAATCCATGAAGAAACCGTAGAACTTCCAAAATCAGAAGAGCTGACCACAAATCTTGGTTCTCTGTTCGCCAACATCAAGCTGGACGACTGATAACTACGTCCGGAAACACATACCTGAAAAACAACATGGAAAGAGGGAAGACCGGTACAGTTCAGACGGCTGAACTGTACCGGTCTTTTTCTTTTCCCGGCTTCTGTATTTTCATTTTCCCCAATTTCCACCGCTTTTTCCACATTTTTATTCTAATTATCCATAATTTAAAATAAGTTTTCCACATTTTACACATATTTTTGCACATTTCCAGGGTATGCCCCAGATATTATCTGTAATCACACAGATACCGTTGGGCCAGGTCTGTGTATTCACTGTACAGACGTAAATACACCATAAGATAGTATCTGCGGACAGCATAATAGAACATCTGCAGACAGCACAATACAGCGCGCAGACCTCCCATTGAACTCCGCACCGGAACCTGATATAATAATCCGGAACAAAAATCATCCAGACGGACGGAGGGACTTATATGTTTTATTTTCTGCTTGAACTCATTATCATTGTTTACGGTATTCTGCTGGCAGTCAAACCGGACTTCTGGTGGAAAATGACCAACAAGAATCCGAACCAGACGCCGCCGCATTCCTATATCAGAAACACCCGTGTAATGGGAATCGTGTTCGTCGTACTTGGAGCGATCCTGCTCCTGCTGTCTCTGATCTGAGAATTCCAGTCAAACAAGCGGCAAAAAAAGAAAAAAGCGCTGCCGGTCTGATGTTACACAGATTGCTGTAAACATCAGATCAGCAGCGCTTTTCCTGTCGGCATTTTCGTATACTTTCTGAACCTCTGCACGAAACACTCAGAGCCATCCTTCAGATGTACTGGTACTGCGTTCAACAAATAACTGTACCAATCGCCTGCGATCCGAAACCGCCCTTTAAATGGGCATCGGCGCAACAAAGTAATACATTACAATAAAATGACAGATACTTCCTCCCATCACAAAAAGATGAAAGATTTCATGCGTTCCGAATTTTTTATGTCTTGCATTGAACGCAGGAAGCTTGAGCGAGTAGATCACACCGCCAATCGTATAAATGATTCCTCCCGCCAGCAGCCATCCGAACGCCGGTCTGGAAAGTGCTTCAAACAGCGGCTTAAACGCCATCACGCACATCCATCCCATGCCGATGTACAGCACGGAAGACACCCATTTCGGACAGTTCACCCAAAATGCTTTAATCAGAATACCGGCAATCGCCACCGCCCACACAGCAGCGCACAGAAGCGTCCCTGTCTTTCCATTGAGAACAATCAGACATACCGGCGTATAGCTTCCCGCAATCAGCACGGAAATCATCATATGATCAAATTTTTTCAGCCTTTTGTTTACCTTCTGATTGACATCAAAGGTATGGTACAGCGTACTTGCCAGATACAGAAGAATCATACTCAGCATAAAAACCGTCATTCCGATCACATGGAGCCATCCCGGTTCTCTGGCTGCCTTTAAAATCAGCGGCAGCGCTCCGACAATCGCCAGAATCATCGCAATTCCATGGGTAATCGCGCTTCCAGGATCCTTAATTCCATTCTTTCTGATATATTTCATTTAGATTCACCCCTTAATTTCGACATGTAGTTTTAATTACTATGTTATCTTTTTCTTTATACTACTCCTAATATATGAAAAAATCAAGGGTCTCTCCACATCTTTTTTTTAAGGACCGGCGACGGTTCTGCCGGCTGAACAGTTACAGGGACTGCCCGATCAGCTTCATTTTTTCTTCTCTGGTAAATCTTTTTATTTCATATTCCCGCCGCATAGCCTGCTCTTTCGTCTCAAAACACTCAAAATAAGCCAGAGATACCGGCCTGCGGCTCCTGGTATATTTGGCTCCTTTTCCTTCATTATGCGCTTTGACACGCTTGTCCAGATCGTTGGTCCATCCGGTATATAAAGTCCCGTCCGAACACCTGACAATATATGTAAAATTCATTTTTTTATTCCCCGCTATTTTATGTAAAGGCTGCCGCAATCCTCTGTCATTCAGAAAACCGCAGCGGCCCGCAATCTATAAAAAGCAATCGATGAAGAAATGTACTTTACCTGGCTGCACCCATACCGGCTGCAGGAAAAATGCCGTGAAATGATTCGATTGCGAATCTTACATTTCTTTATCGTTCCTGTTCTGCGCCTGCATATGCGTTTTCCGGATTTTCACATTCCTGCGGAATTCCCGGCAGAACAGTGTTCCGTACTCTCACAGTCATGCAGATTTCCATCCTGCGTCAACGAGTTCCGTCATTTCTCTGCATTCCCGAATCACTTTTGTAAACCAGAGAACCATTCCGTCCGCTGAATGGTCACTGCATCCGTCCATTGAAAATTGCTTCTCGATGAGCCGGATACCCGCAGACGCCATGCTTCCTTATGGTCTGTGCAGTGAATGCACAGACCTGAGGGAACGGTAACTTTAGCTATACTTTAGTATACGCCGTTTTTCTGTATTTGTGAAAAAGTTTCTGTAGCAGTTCAGCCAGCTAAATTTTATTCTGCCTGCAGGGGAAGGTACAGGGTCGGATCAAGCGGCTGTCCATCCTTTGAAAGGGCAAAATACAGATTACTTCCTTCTTTGGTATAATATTTTGTAGGTTCTGCAATCGTACCGATTATCTCTCCCGCCGATACCATCGCGCCTTCCTCCAGCGATACGTCCTGCAGCTGTCCGTAAACTGCCTCGTAGCCATTTCCCATATCCATCGTGACAGTCATTCCTGTCTGTGCGTCATTGACAATACTTTTTACCTGGCTGTTTGCAGCAGCCGCTACCTGTGTTCCAACTTCCGCAGAGATAACCACCGACGGATTACATTTATAGACATTTAAGGTTGGAAAATATACCGTATTTTCCATATTGTACGGGATAAGGATCTGTCCGCTCACCGGAGTCTGAAGAACGGTGCTCTCCGTAAAGTCCAGCGTCACCTGCGCATTCGTCTCGGCTGCCTCCGCTTCACCGGATGCAGCCTGTGCATTCTCAGTTTCTGACGGCTCATCCTGTGCCGCCGGCGTGTTTTCCTCTGTCACATTTTTCTGTCCATCTGCCGTCCCCGACGTCTCCTCGCTGTCCGGTTCCAGAGTTTCCTCCGGCTGTACCGCATCGTTTCCATCGGAACGCTCTGCCGTTGCTCCATCGCTGATTTCCTGAGAAACTGTGTTTACACTTTCATCTTTTGCTGCCGTCTGATTTTCTTTTCCATTACCGAAATTCTGCCAGGTAATAATGCCGCCAGCCGCAACCGCTATCAGCAGAATCGCCGTCACGACTGCAATCCTTCTTTTACTCTCTCTCGTTCTCATACTCTTCACCTCTACTAATGTCATTTCCCGTAAAATTACCATTTACGGCGTGAACAGCAAGCACGCATTTCTCTCAGGAATAATCGTCCTTCCGGCGGGACGACTACGGGCAAACGGATGTTTTACGGGGATTTCCCTGCTGTTCTATCCATTAATAGGGTTGCCTTTTTCTGCGAAACTATACAACTTTTCTCAGTATTTTATGGTACCGTTCCGCCATCGGAACAGCTGCTTTCCGTAACAGTTCAGCTGCCGGGACGGTTATCGCTTTCCACGCTTACAGTCTGAAGGTCTGTCTGAGGAAAATAATAGCGAAGAATCTCCTCCGCACTTTTTCCCTCCTCCGCCATCGCCGCCGCGCCTGCCTGAGACAGACCGGCCCCATGTCCAAGCCCTTTACAGAGAAACCGAACCTTTCCATCCACTGCCTGCACCGAAAAGCAGGAAGACGGGAGGTTCAGCATTTCTCTCAGACTCTCTCCCGCAAGATCTGCGTCCCCGGCTTTTACTTCCGTCACATATCCGGCGTCATCTGTCACCATATTCTGAAAATAACCGGCAGCTTCTTCTGCGCTGAGCGTTCCCGCACCAATTCTTTCCCTGTAATCATTGCCGAAGATTTTCTCTGAAAGGTTTTCTTCCTGCCGTTCCAGCCTCTCTGCCAGTTCGTCCGGAGAATAGGAAACACTGCTCAGATATTCCTCAGAATCAATATCCCATGAACTTTCTACGCTTACCAGCCACGGCGCCTTATCATTCTGAAAAATATCCTTTCCGCTTCTCGTTTTTCCATTTCCCACACGAAAAAAAGGACCATTTACCGTTTTTCCTCCATATACCAGGGCAACATCCTCTGTCTCCCGCACCGCCTGCTCGCACAGAATCTTCTCATGACCGGAAGTACTGTCTGCAGAATTTCCCTCCTGCACCAGCTTCTCAATCACAGCCTCCGTTTTGACTCCATCTTCTATCAGTGCACAGCAACGGCTTCGAACAAGTATTGCCTGCGCTTTGATCGCCTCATAGGGATAATCCGCAGGAATTTCCGCCAAAACGGCCGGAGCCAGAAATGCTTCCGGGTCCGCGGATTTTTCCATGCGCAGAGCCTCTTTTCCGTTGATCATTCCTGCCATAAAAAAAGGAAATGACAGAACCGCAAGGATTACTGTCAATGCTTTCTGAGTCGATACTTTCATAGGCATATGAACTGCCGTTTCTTTCCGACCGGCAAACAGTTCCTCTCCATCTGTCATTCCCTTTATTATATGAAATTATGTATCAATTAGTACCCACACTCTGAAGGGCAAAGTCTGATATGAACCATTATCTGTAACCGTCCAGCCAGCTGAACTGTTACCATTATTTTACTCAATTCTGCTGTAAACGGTTTCCGCATCCTGTATGCTCATGATCTCGGATGCCAGCTCTGCCGGAGCGCCCATCGTCACCAGAATATATTCTGTCCCATTGAGACTGCCGAAGCTAGCAAGGCACTGTCCCGCCTCATCGGTAAAACCTGTCTTTCCGCCTTCCACAGTGAGGCCATTGGACATGGTTGTGGAAATTCCGCTGTTATCAAATTTTGTAAACATGGAATCATTCATGGTGATGCCTGACGGATGTGCGGAAGTGGCTTCCGTCGTATAGGACCGGGTTGTGATAATCGTACGGAACGTATCGTTCCGGAGACAGTACTGCATCAATACGGCAAGATCTTCACAGGTCGTATAATGCTGTGGGTCATGAAGTCCTGTACAGTTCACAAAATGAGTGTGTTCCATTCCCAGCTCTGACGCTTTGTCATTCATCATCTGAACAAATTCATCTTCTGACCCTGCAATGTAATCTGCCAGTGTGATACAGGCATCCGCGCCCGACGGAAGCAGGACGCCATACAGCAGAGATCTCACGGAAACTTGTTCATAGGGATCAAATCCTGCGACCGATGCTCCCTGTTCCGTCAGCTCCGCAAACATTTCCTCCGGAATCGTCAGTTGTTCCTCGAGGTCCGGAAGGTTTTCAATTGCAAGAATCGCCGTCATAACTTTTGTGATAGATGCAGGATATGCCTGCTCTGACGCGGCTTTATCCATCATGACAGCGCCATCCTCCGCCCGGATAAGAATCGCATGAGTACTGTGCAGATATTCACTGGATACAGTCTGAACCGGCTGTGTAGGCTCCGGCGTCGGCGTCTCCGTTATGTCCGATGTGGCCGCAGGCGTCTCCGTCGGCTGATCGGTACCCTCGGAATCCAAGTTCGACGTACTGTCAGCTCCCGCAGTGTTTTCCAAATTTTCTGGCCTTCCGATATATCCGTTTTCCTGAAAGGCCTGGGTTCTGGTACTTTGTCCATCTGCAATTCTCTTTCCAAAAAACAGAATTGCCCCCACAACAGCAACCATAATCAGACACAAAATAATCGTTATGATCCGCTGTCTCCTCTTTTTCTTCCTTCTCCTCATCTGTATACCCTTTCTTTTTCCTTTTTCCGCCGTCCGATATCTTCAGCCTGAAATATTCGTACTCCGGACAAACTTTATCCAAATTATACTCTATTTCCCCATACACAGCAAGTTTTATCGCAGATCTCGACAACTGCATCATTAATTCGACCGTTATTTTGTGGATATCTTGTACCGATACAGCCTGCACTGTGGAGTGCAATTTGCGCCGAGCAGCGGCCACTGGTGCGTTTGCCAGCGGCCACTC
>ERZ1643246.1318-NODE-1318-length-27453-cov-8.736222_pt1 | contig 27453 bp, 22 predicted proteins | sample MGYA00579265_ERZ1643246 | MGnify/ENA primary metagenome ERZ1643246 (study PRJEB29033, sample SAMEA4952261) | chicken gut metagenome | biome: Broiler Chicken; feature: Gastrointestinal Tract; material: Caecum | place: Ireland | collected 2018 | study: Broiler...
GCTGATTCAGCCTTTGGCTTTCTAATCCCGTACTGCTGCGCAGGGCCGTAACGCCCGTAAGAGTTTCGTATTCGTGGGAGAGATATTTTTTCACTGATGCCAAAAGCTCATTTAAAAGATCCCAGCGTTTTTCCAGGGCCACATCGATGCCGGATGCGGCTTCTTCCACTTTTACTGAGAGCTGCTGTAAGCGGTTGTAGGCAAGAATAAAGCTGATGATTATGAGCAGAAGCAAGAATACTCCGGCTGCGCCTATCATAATGACAATATTCATGGTCGATTCCTCCATTTAATTTTAGATAAAATACTAAGAAAAGTATAGCACTTGAATGAAAAATTGTCTATTTAGAAGCAAATTTTTCGAAAAAAGATAAGACTAAAGCTTTTTGGTTATAATTTAGATGGATTAAAAAGGAATATCACAATGAGATTGGACATATAGAGAAAGTCATAAGAAACCAGATGAATAAAAACCGCCCCGCCGGAATTTTTCTGGCAGGACGGTTTTTTGAATACTCCCCTGAAATAAATGTGCAGCTTTATTCGTTTATGATTTTCCCTTAGTGCAGCTCCGGCCAGTAATCCTTGTTGGCCTCGATGAGGTCGTCCAGGATCTTCTTTGCTACGGAAGCGCTGGGAACGGTCTTGGACAGGGTCAGCGCCTGCCACAGCTTCAGATAGCTGTGCTCTACGTAAGCCTGTACCACCAGTTTCTCAACGGCCAGCTGCTCCTGCATCATGCCGCGCTCAAAGGTGGGAATCTCACCCTGGCAGATGGCTTCCGGTCCGTTGAAGCCTACCACGCAGGGAACCTCTACCATAGCGTCGGAATCAAAGTTGCTGATGGCTCCCTTATTTTCTACGATACACAGCATGATCTCATGAGTGTTGTAGGCAATAGCCCGGGCCAGGGATACGATGAAGGAAGCGTGGTTGTCTACTGTGAACTCTCCTCCGGTTGCGGTGCCCTTTCGGATAATCTCTCTGGCAGCTCCGAACACTTCTTTTTCACGTCCGTCGATCACCTCATCCGCTCTGGTGCGGTTGGGGTCGGAGTGCTCTACCACATAATCCGGATACAGGTAATACTTTAAGTAGGTATTGGGCAGGAAGTTGGGGTCCAGGGCCAGAAGGTCCTTTGCCTTTTTGTGGGTTTCCTGCCAGCTGGCGTCCATGTGCTGAGTCTCGATGGCTTTCTGGGTCAGGTATCCGTTTTTGGAAACATAGTCCAGCAGCTTGGGCATATAGTCTTCGCCGGTGGTCTTGTCCTTTACGCTGGTCCACCAGCCGAAGTGGTTCAGGCCAAAGTAGCGGACATCCAGGTCATCGTACTCTTTTCCTACAATATAGGCCATTCTTCTTCTGGTTCCAACGGGCATGTCGCAGATATTGATGACTTTCGCATCCGGGCGCAGTACCCGGCAGGCCTCGGCCACGATGGCGGCAGGGTTGGAGTAGTTTAACATCCAGCAGTCGGGAGAATATTTTACCATGTAATCAATAATTTCCAGCATGCCGGTGATGCTTCTCATTCCATAAGCGATTCCGCCTGGTCCGCAGGTTTCCTGTCCAAGAACGCCGTACTTTAACGGAATTTTTTCATCCAGGCTGCGCATGGCGTATTTTCCAACGCGGATATGGGCCATGCAGAAGTCCTTATTGGTAAAGGCCTCTTCCGGGTCCGTGGTGTAGGAAAAATGAATATCAGGGGCTTCCTCCTTCATCAGGATTTCCAGCGCCTGGCCGATGACCGCCTGGCGCTCCTCGTCATTGTCATAAAGGGTAACGGAGTTTAAAGGAAAATCCTTCTGATGCTCCAACATCATTTTTACAATGCCGGGGGTGTAGGTGCTGCCGCCTCCGGCGATGACGATATTGAATTTCTTTTCGCGAATATCCATTGATTGGTTCCTCCTCTAACAGTTTCAAACTACTGGTCCAGTCCTAATTCCTGGTCTACCGCTTTGCGGATCTGATTAATCTGGAGTCCGTAGATGACCTGAACCGTCTCGCCTTTCTTCATGACGCCGGCAGCTCCGGTCTGTCCGGTCAGAACATCGTCCTTTACCAGGGTGTTGTCCTTTACCACCAGACGAAGGCGGGTAAAGCAGTTGTCTACTTTTAAGATATTGTCCGGTCCGCCAAGGGCTTCTACAATGAGAGCGGCGTTGATCTCGCTTCCCGTGGAGGAGCTGCCGGAAGCAGCCTGCATTTTTTCCTTTGCCACCTTCTCTTTGTACTCAGCCTTGGAGTGGAGCTTCATCTCCATGCCGGCATCTTCACGTCCCAAGGTCTTTAAGTTCAGCTTGGTGATCAGGAAACGGAACAGAAGATAATAAATGACAAATTCCGCCACACCGATCAACAGGTAGGTCGGCCAGTGGGTCTTCTCAATGCCCAGAGGCAGGTTGTACAGCAAAAAGTCGATAAATCCGTTCGGTCCGATGGCCCGGCAGTCCAGAATGTGGAAGGCTACCATGCCAAGTCCGCTTAATACCGCATGGGCTACGAACAGGATAGGAGCCACGAACATGAAGGAAAACTCAATGGGCTCGGTTACGCCTGCGATAAAGGAGGTAAATGCGGCAGGAATCAGGATCGCTTTGATCTTATTTCTGTTTTCCGGTCTTGCAGTATGGTACATAGCCAGACAGGCGCCTACCAGGCCGAACATCTTGGAAAGTCCTCTTGCATCCCATACAACGGAGGGGGAGAGGACTGCGATGGAAGGATCAGCCATTTCCGCATAGTAGATATTGCGGCAGCCCTCGTAAATCTGTCCGCCGATATCTGCGGTTCCGCCCAGGCTGGTGTACAAAAACGGCGTATATACCAGGTGGTGAAGTCCGGTGGGAATCAGCAGACGCTCCAGAGCGCCGTAAAGGAAGATTCCAAAGTTTCCGGCATGGTTGATAAAGGTTCCCAGGCTGTCGATGACGCCCTGGATCGGTGGCCATATGTAGGTTAAAACAACAGCCAGAATGATGATAACAGGAATCAGGACGATGAATACAAATCTTGCGCCTCCGTAAATCTGGAAGGCATTGTTGAACTCGGTGTCAATAAAGCGGTTGTGTACATAGGCGGTTACGCAGCCAAGGATGATTCCAAGGAACACGCCCATATCCAGAACCTGGATTCCCAGAACCAGGGCCTGGCCGGTTCCGCTTAAAGAGTCAGCGGAAATCAGGGTCCCGTTTAAGCTCATGAATTTGTTCATGGCGTTGATGAACACCAGGAAGGCCAGCACGGCTGTAAATCCGGCTTCCGCTTTTTTCTTCTTGGCAAGTCCGATGGCGATGCCGGTGCAGAAGATCAGTCCCAGATTGTTTAAGATGGCTACCAGAGCGCCGGAAAGGATGGTTCCGAATCCGGTGGTAACGGGATTATTCAGAAAGGGAACCATTTCCAGCAGCCTGGCATTGGTTAAAACGTTTCCGACCGCAATCAGAAGACCGGCGATGGGAAGGATCAGCACAGGCATAAACATGGCTTTTGAGAATGCCTGCATTGCACTCATAATTTTTTCTTTCATATTTCTACCTCTCCACTCTCAAAGGGTTTTCATGTACGCGCATACATTTTCACATTTCCACGTGGATGATAATCCAGATTATAAACTTTCTGAAAAAAATGTACAGATTTTTGAGGCATAAGAAAACCTGTTACCCAACTGAGTAACAGGTTGTATAAAAAAGACTATCTGCTTTCCTTCAGAGATATGCTGTAATATTCATAGATCAAAAGCTCAATCATGGTTAAAGTTTTTGCAAAAAAGGTAGTGGGTTTCATGTTCCGGTCATCCAGGTGATTGTCATCCTCCACGCAGATGGAAAAAGAACATTCTTCCTTTAAAGGACTTTGCTGCTGGCTGGTAAAGGCAACGGTGAAAATGGAATTTTCCCTGGCGGTCCTTACCCGGTTCAGCACATGGGAGGAGCGGCCGGAACGGGAAAATACAATGAGAACACCGATGTCCTCCAGATTATTTTCAAAGATTCCGATGGAGTCTGCGGCATCGGAATAGATGCATTTGATTCCAAGGACCAGAAGCTTTTTGGCCAGATATTCGGCCATCAGGGAGGAAAAGCCCATGCCGTAGATAAAGACCAGCTGGTCGGTCTCATAGATTTTCCGGGCGGCCGTTCTGAGGTTCTGGTAAAGCTCCGGAGTGAGGGAATTGTTTCCCGTAAAGTAGCTGACAAAGGATTCGTTTAATTCATAGCTCTCCTGGGTATTTCCAGCCTCCCCCAAAAGCTTGTAGTACATCTCAATAAAGCCATTGTAGCCCAGCTTTTTTGCAAGACGCATGACGGTGGAAGTGGAGGTATAATTGGCCTTGGCTACGCCCCGGACTCCCAGTTTTAAGGCATCATCGATGTGGGTTAAAAGAAATTCCAAAACAGACAGTTCCGTGTCTGTCAGCTGGACGTCACAGGTTATTTTGGAAAGATCCAGGTTCATGAGAAAGCCTCCTTTTTGCAGTAAAGGGTTTCTGGCAGCAGGGGCGGCCAAAGGCACCAAATCTGCCACTGATTATCATACCACAAAAGAAAAGCGGCGTACATGATTATCAATAAAAAACAACGGCCCCAAATCTTGACAGAACGTCCTGAAAGAAGTAGCATCAGAAGAAGATCTGTAAATCTCAAAAGGAAAGAGGTAAAAGACTATGAAGGTAGGATTTGGCTGCGACCACACCGCGATTGAACTGAAGAAGATTTTGATGGACCACTTAAAAGAAAAAGGGTACGAGTGCGTGGACTACGGCGCTTTTGACCCAAATGTGAAGGTAAATTATCCGGAACCAGGCCTGAAGGTGGCGGAGGCCATCATGAGAGGAGAGGTAGAGAAAGGCGTTCTGCTGTGCGGAACGGGAATCGGAATCTCCCTGGCGGCCAACAAAGTTCCCGGAATCCGGGCAGCTGTGTGCAGCGAGCCCTATTCCGCCAAGCTGACGGTGGAGCACAATAATGCCAACATCATCGCCATGGGTGCCAGAGTAGTAGGACCGGAGCTGGCAAAGATGATTGTAGATGAGTTCTTTGGAGCCACCTTCCAGGGCGGACGCCACGCGGAGCGGGTTGCCATGATTTCCGATATTGAGAAGAAGTATGGGGCGGTTTGGCACGAATAGAAGATGTACCGTCCTGAACTGTGGCAATAGAATGAAAAGAGCTGGGGGCATACCGCCTCAGCTTTTTTTGCAGCAGATATTTTTTCACCAAAAATACCTTGACGAACGCCCATTTCTTCTATATAATTGAGAAGATGTTTTACTATGCCAGTCGAGATGCGCGGATGCGCATTGTCAGATAAGTGATTGATAGGAGGTGCATGGGTCTATGAAGATGACATTTCAGCCTAAGAAGAGACAGAGAGCGAAAGTTCATGGCTTCAGAGCCAGAATGAGCAGCGCAGGCGGAAGAAAAGTTCTGGCTGCAAGAAGAGCTAAAGGCAGAGCAAGATTAAGCGCTTAATTTAAAGAAGCGTGTCAGTGAGGGCCACAGGATCATGTGGCCTTTTTTTCTCTTTCCAGAGGAAGGAAGAAGATGGATGCCTGCCGGTGGGTGAATGTGTAAGGAGTTTTTATGAAGCGGTTCCCGTCCATTAAGAAAAACAGAGAATTTCAGAGTATTTATAGAGGGGGAACCTCCCATGCAAACCGGCTTCTTGTGATGTATGTGACGGAAAACGGACAGGGGGTAAACCGGATCGGCATTTCGGTCAGCAAAAAGGTGGGGAACAGCGTGGTGCGCCACCATATTACCAGACTGATCAGGGAAATATTTCGTTTGAACAATGATAAGATTCGGACTGGCGTAAACATCATTGTTGTGGCCCGGCCGGCCGCAAAGAACTCAGATTACAGACATTTGGAAAGTGCCTATCTGCACTTATGCGGACTGCATAACATTAAGAAGGAATCGAAGTGATTTTATGGCGGCAAAATGCATGATCGCCCTGGTGAGATTCTACCAGAAGTATCTTTCACCTCTGAAGGTGAAGACTCACTGTATTTATTATCCAACCTGCTCCCAGTATGCCCTTGAGGCGATTACAAAATATGGAGCTTTAAAAGGAGGTTGGCTGGCCTTGAAAAGGATTCTGCGCTGTCATCCTTTCGCAAAAGGCGGTTATGATCCAGTTCCGTAGAAAAAGGGACGCAAAATTCGGTGCGTCCGTAAGGAGGTAGCTCATTGAATACGTTAGTTGGCGCAGTTTTATTGACCAGAACAGGCGGAATTTTGGGGCCGATCGCATCCATTCTGGGATGGGTTATGGACCGTCTGTTCGCATTTACCGGACTGTTCGGTATTGAGAACATCGGCCTGTGCATTATCCTGTTTACGGCTGTGGTAAAGATCCTCATGCTTCCCCTGACCATCAAGCAGCAGAAGAACTCCAAGCTGATGGCGGTGATGCAGCCGGAGATTCAGGCCATCCAGAAGAAGTATAAGGGAAAAGAAAATGACCAGAAAGCAATGATGATGATGCAGACGGAGACCAAGGCGGTCTACGAGAAGTACGGAACTTCCATGACCGGCGGATGTCTTCCGCTTTTGATCCAGCTGCCCATCATCCTTGCACTGTATCGAGTAATTTACAACATCCCCGCCTATGTAAATACCGTTCGGGGATATTATGAGGCGGTGATCGCAAATCTGGGTTCCGGATTTGTGGAGAATGCCACCTTCCAGGCATTGGCGGAAGCACAGAAGATGCCTGTTGCCAATTATGATTTTGCGAACAATGCCAGTTCCACCATTGACCTGCTGTACAAATTTACCAGCCAGCAGTGGGACCAGCTGGTAGGCGCCTTCCCGGCAGTGGGAGAGGCAGTGACAGAAACGGGAACCCGTGTGGTGGATGCCATTGCCAACATGCAGAATTTCTTTGGACTGAATCTGGCTTATACGCCTCTTCAGGTCATCAGCAATTTCTTCAGCGGTGTCGGAGGGGTAGGCGTTCTGACTATGATCGCTGCCCTGTGTATCCCGATTCTGGCAGGCGGAAGCCAGTGGTTTTCTACTAAGCTGATGACGGCCAACAACGCTATGTCAAATCAGCAGAATGGGGAAGACCCCAGCGCCAGTATGATGAAATCCATGAACATCATGATGCCGCTGATGTCCGTATTCTTCTGCTTCACTTTCGCATCCGGTATCGGAATCTACTGGGTGGCGCAGAGTGTATTTACGATTATCCAGCAGGTATTTATCAATGCCCATCTGAAGAAGGTGGATATTGATGACCTTGTCCAGAAAAATGTAGAGAAGGCCAACAAGAAGCGGGCTAAGAAGGGACTGCCGCCCACGAAGGTCGGAAATGTGGACGAGATGATGAAGAAGCTGCAGGAGAAGGAAGACAGGGAAGAAACCAAGAGAATGGAAAAAATTGCTAAGTCTAAGGCTCAGGTAGAGGAATCCAACCGTTACTACAACGAGGATGCGAAGCCCGGCAGCCTGGCGGCAAAGGCAAATATGGTAGCAAAATATAATGAGAAACATGAAAAGGGCGGGAAAAAGTAAAGGGGGACGCTGACACATGGAAATGATGACATTTTCAGCCAAGACGGTTGAAGACGCGGTGACGAAAGCGCTGATTGATCTGGAAACCACCAGCGACAATCTGGAATATGAGGTGGTGGAAAAAGGAAGCACAGGTTTCCTTGGGATTGGCGCAAAGCCGGCTGTGATCCGTGCCAGAAAGAAGGAGTCTGTACAGGACCGTGCGGTAAACTTTTTAAGCCAGGTTTTTGACGCCATGAATATCCAGGTGGAGATTGCTGCCGCTTACAATGAAGAAGAGAAGGAGATTTCCATTACCCTGGAAGGAGAGGATATGGGAATCCTCATCGGAAAGCGGGGCCAGACTCTGGACTCCCTCCAGTACCTGGTGAGCCTGATCGTCAATAAGGACAGCGAGGATTACCTGAGAGTGAAGCTGGATACGGAAAATTACCGGGAAAAGCGGAAAAAAACGCTGGAGACCCTGGCAAAGAATATTGCCTACAAGGTAAAGAGGAGCAAGCGTCCGGTTTCCCTAGAGCCCATGAATCCTTATGAGAGGAGGATCATCCATGCGGCTCTGCAGAACGACAAGTATGTAACCACCAGAAGCGAAGGGGAGGAGCCCTTCCGCCATGTGGTGATTTCTCTGAAGAAGGAGGCTGCCGCGGGAGAGAAGCGTAGCCGTTATGACAGAAACCGGAGCGGCCGTTATGGAAAGGGCAGTTTCCGGGGAACGAAGAACTCTTTCAGAGAGAACCGGGAGAGCCGGCAGGAGCCGGAAGCAGAAAACAAAGCTCCGGTTGAGGAGTCTGCCGTTTCACAGGAAAGCGCAGAAGAGTAAGTCAGTAACAATTAGAGGCGGCATGAGGAATCATGCCGCCTTTTTATCAGTTTGCCCGGCGGGCATATGTTTGAAGAGGAATACGTATATGAAAACAGACACGATCGCCGCCATTGCTACAGCAATGAGCAATTCTGGAATTGGCATTATTCGCATCAGCGGGGACCAGGCCCTGGAGACAGCAGGACGCATATTCCGCACCCCTGCGGGGAGAGAACTCGATTTTGAAAAGGTTCCCTCCCATACCATTCATTATGGATATATCTGGGATGGAGATGAGCAGGTAGACGAGGTGCTTCTCATGGTAATGAAGGGGCCGAAAAGCTATACCACGGAAGATACCGTGGAGATTAACTGCCATGGCGGCGTGCTGATGGTAAGAAAAATCCTGGAAACGGCAGTGAAGCATGGAGCCAGGACGGCAGAGCCCGGCGAGTTTACAAAGAGAGCTTTTTTAAACGGAAGGATTGATTTATCCCAGGCGGAAGCAGTTGCAGATGTCATTAGTGCCCGAAATGATTACGCACTGAAAAACTCTATGGAACAGCTGGGGGGAGCGGTCTCCAGACGGGTGAAGGAGCTTCGTTCCCGGATCCTCTATGAAATCGCCCGGATTGAATCCGCCCTGGATGATCCGGAACATATCTCTCTGGAAGGATATTCGGACGAGTTATTGGAAAATATTGGAAATATGTCGTCGGAGATTGAAAAGCTGATCCGCTCGGCTGACAATGGACGTGTGATGACGGAGGGAATCAAAACAGTTATCCTGGGTAAGCCAAATGCAGGCAAATCTTCTCTGATGAATGTGCTGATCGGACAGGAGCGGGCGATTGTAACGGATGTGGCAGGAACCACTCGTGATACCCTGGAAGAGCACATTTATCTTCAGGGTATCAGTCTGAATGTGGTCGATACAGCAGGAATACGGGATACAGAGGATGTGGTAGAGCGTATTGGCGTGGAGCGGGCGATGAAAGCGGCCAGGGACGGTGATTTGATCATCTATGTGGTGGATGGCTCCACCCCCCTGGATGAGAATGATGAGGAAATTATGAATTTTATCCGAACTGCAGTCAGCGATGGAGATGCGAATGTGGATAAAAAGGTAATTGTGTTATTAAACAAGACGGATTTAAAGGTTTGTGTGGAAAAAGAAGAGCTGGAAAGCAGGACTGGCTGTACAGTGATTCCGATTTCCGCCAAGGAGGAGCAGGGAATTGAAAACCTGGAGGAGGAAATCCGCCGAATGTTTTTTAACGGAGAGATAAAGTTTAATGAAGAGGTGTATATTACCAATGTCCGCCACAAGGAAGCACTGCAGGCCGCGCTGGACAGCCTTCAGATGGTAAAAGGGAGCATTCTTCAGGGACTCCCGGAAGATTTCTATTCCATTGACCTGACGGAGGCTTATGAAAATTTGGGAAAGATCGTAGGCGAAGCAGTGGGAGATGATGTGGTAAACGAGATATTTTCCAAGTTTTGTATGGGAAAATAGGAGATATTTGCTTTATTGGAAATTTGACGATGAGAAAGAGGAAGAAAGTCTATGCCGTATTTGGAAGAAACCTATGATATTGTGGTAGTGGGAGCGGGACATGCGGGATGCGAAGCTGCCCTGGCCTGTGCCAGATTGGGCCTGGAGACGATTTTATTTACGGTCAGTATTGACAGTATTGCCCTGATGCCCTGCAATCCCAATATAGGGGGCAGTTCCAAGGGACACCTGGTGAGGGAGCTGGATGCCCTGGGAGGAGAGATGGGTAAGGTGATCGACCAGACCTTTATTCAGTCAAAGATGCTCAATGAATCCAAGGGGCCTGCAGTCCACTCTCTGCGCGCCCAGGCTGATAAGCAGGCCTACAGCCGCCGGATGCGAAATGTTCTGGAAAATACGGATCATCTGACTATCCGGCAGGCGGAGGTTTCAGATCTGATCGTAGAGAAAGGGCAAATTCAGGGTGTAAAAACGGTTTCCGGAGCGGTTTATCGTGCAAAAGCGGTTATTCTCTGTACAGGTACTTACTTAAAAGCCCGCTGTATTTATGGAGAAGTCAGCAATCCTACAGGACCAAATGGCCTTCAGGCGGCAAATCATTTGACGGATTCTTTAAAAGCCAATGGAATTGAGATGTTCCGCTTTAAGACTGGTACCCCTGCCAGGGTAGACAGGCGCAGCATTGATTTTTCCAAGATGGAAGAGCAGTTTGGAGACTCCCGTGTGGTTCCCTTCTCCTTTTCTACAGACCCGGAAAGTGTTCAGAAGGAGCAGGTTTCCTGCTGGCTGACTTACACCAATGAGGAAACACACCGGATCATCCGGGAAAATCTGGATCGTTCTCCATTGTTTTCCGGCGTGATCGAGGGTACAGGCCCCAGGTATTGTCCTTCTATTGAGGATAAGGTGGTGAAGTTTCCTGATAAAAACCGTCATCAGATATTTGTGGAGCCTGAGGGACTTTACACCAATGAGATGTATCTGGCAGGAATGAGCAGTTCCCTGCCGGAGGATGTACAGTATGCTATGTACCGGACAGTACCAGGGCTGGAGCATGTAAAGATCGTGCGGAATGCCTATGCCATTGAATACGACTGTATTAATTCCCTCCAGCTGAAGGCTACACTGGAATTTAAAAAGATCCGGGGCCTTTTTTCAGGAGGACAGTTTAACGGCAGTTCCGGCTATGAGGAGGCTGCTGTACAGGGATTCATGGCCGGAGTGAATGCGGCTATGGAGGTTTTGGGAAGAGAGCCGGTCGTTCTGGACCGTTCCCAGGCATATATTGGAGTTTTGATTGACGACCTGGTAACAAAAGAAAACCATGAGCCCTATCGGATGATGACATCCAGAGCAGAATACCGGCTGCTGCTGCGTCAGGACAATGCGGATATCCGGCTTCGGGAAATCGGACATAGAATCGGTTTAGTCAGCGATGAAGAGTATCAGCATCTGCTGTTAAAGGTGGAGCAGATTGAGAAGGAAATCAACCGGCTCAAGGAGACTGGAATCGGAGCCTCTTCTTCTGTACAGGATTTCCTGCAGAAGGAGAACAGTACGCCTCTTCGTTCCGGAACAACGCTGGCAGAACTGGTGCGCCGGCCGGAGTTGAACTATGAAAAATTGGCAGCCCTTGATCCGGAGCGAAAACCGCTTCCAGAGGATGTGAAGGAGCAGGTAAATATTGAAATCAAATACGAGGGATACATTAAACGTCAGATGCAGCAGGTAGCGCAGTTTAAAAAGCTGGAAGGCCGCCGGTTGCCGGACGAGTTTGATTATTCCTCTGTGAAGAGTCTGCGGAGGGAAGCTGTACAGAAGCTGAACCAAATACAGCCGGCTACAGTAGGTCAGGCTTCCCGTATCTCCGGAGTATCTCCGGCAGATATTTCTGTGCTGCTGGTGCACCTGGAACAGATGAAGGCAGGAAAATAGAGGAGAAGATAAATGACAGATACATTTAGAAGACAACTGGAAGAAGAAGTCTCAACTTTAGGTCTCTCTTTGAGTGGCAGACAGCTGGAGCAGTTTTTTCAGTTTTATAAGCTGCTGACAGAGTGGAATGAAAAGATGAATTTGACGGCCATTACAGAGGAGAGCCAGGTAGTCAGAAAACATTTTACAGACAGTCTTTCTCTGGTAAAGGCAGTAGACGAAAAAAATCTGTCACGGAAAGGAGTGTCTTTAATCGATGTGGGGACTGGAGCAGGGTTCCCTGGAATCCCTTTAAAGATTGCATTTCCAGAGCTGAAGGTTACACTTTTGGACTCTCTCAATAAACGTGTGAAGTTTCTGGAGGTTGTATGCCAGGAACTTGGATTGGAACAGATCCAGGCGTTCCACGGAAGAGCGGAGGATATGGGGAGAAGCCAGTTACATCGGGAATCTTACGATTACTGCGTTTCCAGAGCAGTGGCAAATCTGGCTTCTCTCTGTGAATACTGCCTGCCTTTTGTAAAGACCGGAGGCTGCTTTGTATCTTATAAATCGGGAGAGATCCAAGAGGAATTGAAGGCGGGGGAGAGAGCGGCAGAGATTCTGGGCGGTGAAGTTCAGAAGATTGAAAAGTTTTCACTTCCGGGGGGAGAGGATATGCGTTCTCTAATTGTGATTGCCAAGAAGAGACATACTCCAGGAAAATATCCCAGAAAGGCCGGACTCCCAGGAAAAGAGCCGCTCAAATAAAAATTTGAGCGGCTGAGAAAAAATCATGATTCTTCGCGATACAGTTCCCGCATTAACCGTATCTCCTCTTTATATCCAGGAAGTTCATTCGGTGTCTCCAGATAGAAGGGGAGATGACGGAGCGCGGGATGATTGATGATGCGGACCAGCGCATCCAGTGGTATTTTTCCTGTCGTTAATGTGGCGTGCCGGTCTTTGTGAGAACCCAGGTCATTTTGGCTGTTATTCAGGTGGATGGCTTTCAGACGGTTTAGACCGATAATCCGGTCAAACTCCGTGAGCACTTCATCCAAGTGATTGACGATGTCATATCCTCCGTCCCATACATGACAGGTATCCAGGCATACCCCCATTTTTTCATTATGTTCTGTCCGGTCTAAAATTTCTCTTAGTTCTTCAAAGTGAGCTCCGATTTCACTGCCTTTCCCGGCCATGGTTTCCAACAGAACGGTAGTGGAGCAATCGGATGTCAGAATTTCATTTAGCATCTGAGCAATAAAAGTGATCCCAATTTCCACGCCCTGTTTTACGTGACTTCCAGGGTGAAAATTATAAAGATTTCCCGGTGTATACTCCATTCGCATCAGGTCATCGGCCATTGTTCTCTTTGCAAAGTCTCTCAGCTTTGGGTCTGCAGAGCAGGCATTCAGTGTGTATGGAGCATGTGCAAGAATGGGAGAAATTTGTTTTTCAGAAGCAACTTTTTTGAAATTTTCAATATCTTCCGGGTCAATCGCTTTGGCGTTTCCGCCTCTGGGGTTTCTGGTGAAAAATTGAAATGTGTTTGCATTAATCTGCAGAGCAGTTTTTGCCATTGCTTCGTATCCTTTGGAGGATGAGAGATGACAGCCTATTTTTAACATATGTTTAATTTCCTTTCTCGATGTTTCACGTGAAACATTTTTTCTTGGTACTGCAACGAATGGAGAAAAATACTCCGCCGGGGAAAAGACTTGAGATAGAATGGCTCTTTTCCCCGGCGGAGCCTTTGTTAAGAAAAATAAGTCTCAATATATTTTAAGACAGCAGATGGATTCTCCAGCTGGGGCAATTGCTTTGTATTTCCAATCAGAGAATATTCAATCGCTGAATTGTATTCCTGGTATTCTTCCAGCCGTTCCTTCATAAATTCGATAGCACCGCCTCCCAAGAGAGAGATACTGTTATCGATCTTCTTTAAGGAATTTACAATATTGCAGCGCGTATACAGACAGCGTACGCTGGCGTAAATTGATTTAGGCGATTCTCCCAGGTGTGCAGATTCCAAATATGCGTCAATGGTGCTGCCTTTGACAGAATAAGGATTATAAAAATAATTTTTTTGAAATTCTTCTGTAAGAGATTTTCTGCTGACTGCAATGTGATAGAGCAGTGTTCCGATAATGGGAAGATCTAAAATCACCTTATATATCTTTGCATGTTTTCCGGGAACCTGGCTGCAGGAAAGAATACTGTCCGGATTAATAAACATTAAGCGGTCAAAAAGTTCAGAACGGTTAGCACAGGCCATGATAATAAGGGAAGCAGAGGCGCCGGTCGCGATCACATCGGTGCGGTGTCCGATCTCCGATTGTATAAAATCAGAAATCAGCTGTACATAAAGATAATTGGTGTAGGTCAAATTGGGCTTCTCAGAACGTCCGCAGCCCAGAAGATCGATGGTATATACCGTGTAGGATGAAGAAAGCTTGTCTACTAGATGATTCCACTCAAATCCGCTGGAAGCCGGGGTTAAATCGTGAACCAACAGAAGAGGCTTTCCGCTGCCGCATTTCGTATAGTGAATATTTCCTAAACGCCATTTGAAACAGAGAGAATCAGGCTCATTCAGCAGATTTTTGGAAGTAGCCGCAACTTTTATACATTGATTGACAACCGCTGCAGCTGCCGCTGTTCCGGCAGACAGAGCCAGAAGCGTAAGCAATTTATTTCTGGTTTTCATAAAAGCTCCTTACTAAATTAGTCTTTGATAATGCTGGAGTGAAAAAGCATTAATTTCTGTCATTGCAGATATCTTTATTATAATACATCCAGAAACTTTATACAATAAAAGAGAATTTACAAATTACGCAAAAGTTTCGAAAGGAAAATGGGGGTAAAAACGGCCCTGTATCGGCCGTTTCATGTTTCACGTGAAACATTTAAAGAAAAAACTACAAAGTTTCGTCGAAATTCTAATAGGAAAATACAACTGTGTATGGTATAATATGAGCACTTGGCAAGCTGTCTCACGAGCCTGGTGCAGGTTATGCAGTGTATAAGATAGGCACCTGGCGAGGCATCGAGCAAAAAGATGTTGGGTCAAAAGGCTTTTTTGCCCTTATGATGCCAATTGCATTTGCGGGTTTCTGAACTTCTGACTCTGGTATCTTCAAAAAAATCTAAAATATTCTATATTCGACAGGTTCTGATCCGGCAAAATGAAGCGGGATGCCTGTTGTCATCAGGGGGAGACTCCTTTCAGAAAGGAATTTTATAATGGCAAGAATTATCGCAATTACGAATCAAAAAGGTGGAGTGGGAAAGACTACCACGGCGATTAATCTCTCAGCCTGTCTGGCGGAAGTTGGACAGCATGTTCTTTTGGTGGATTTTGACCCACAGGGAAATGCCAGCAGCGGACTGGGACTGGAACGAGATGATTTGGAGAATACGGTTTATGATATGCTGACAGAGGAATGTACCTTTGACCAGTGCTGTATATCAGAAATTCAGAAAAATCTGGATATTCTTCCATCCGATATGAATTTGGCAGGAGCGGAAATTGAATTCCAAGAGGTAGAGGATAAAGAAAAGCTTCTTCGCGGTTATCTGGATCAGGTCCGTGACGAATATGACTTTATTATTATTGACTGTCCGCCGTCTTTGAATATTTTGACTATTAATGCTTTGACAGCGGCTGATACAGTTATTGTACCAATCCAGTGCGAGTATTATGCACTGGAAGGTTTGGGGCAGGTTCTTCGCACAGTGGATCTGGTAAAAAAGAAACTGAATCCAGACCTGGAATTAGAGGGTGTTGTCTTTACCATGTATGACGCCAGGACAAATCTGTCTTTGGAAGTGGTGGAGAACGTAAAAAGTAATCTGAATCGGACTATTTACAAAACGATTATTCCAAGAAATGTACGGCTGGCAGAAGCACCCAGCCATGGAATGTCGATTAACCAGTATGACAGCCGCTCTACAGGTGCGGAAAGCTATCGTATGCTTGCGGCGGAAGTGATGAGCAGAGGAGAAGATTTGTGATGGCAAAAAAAGGATTAGGAAAAGGTTTGGGGGCAATTTTCGGCGAGGACGTAATAAGCCGTGAGGAAGAAGAACACAGAATCCGGGAGTCAGCCAGAAAAAAGACCGTGAATGCAGGAGAGCAGATGAGTACGGAACAGACAGGCACAGGGGAGCGGGTGGTGAAGGTAGCATTAATTGAGCCAAATCAGTCCCAGCCCAGGAAAAAATTTGATCAGGAGCAGATGGAGGAACTGGCAGAATCCATTAAACAGCATGGAATTCTTCAGCCTCTTCTGGTACAGAAGAGAGAAGGATTTTATGAGATTATTGCTGGGGAGAGACGCTGGAGAGCGGCAAAATTGGCCGGTTTAAAAGAAGTACCTGTTGTAATCCGGGAATATACGCCGCAGGAGTCTGTGGAGATCGCACTGATTGAAAATCTTCAGAGAGAGGACTTAAATCCCATCGAGGAGGCTAAGGCTTATCAGAGGCTCATTCAGGAATTTGGTTTGAAGCAGGAAGAAATTGCGGCAAAGGTAGCTAAGAACAGGACAACGATTACCAATGCCATGCGGCTTTTAAAACTGGATGAGACAATCCAGAATATGGTAATTGAAAATGTGATCTCCAGCGGCCATGCCAGAGCACTTCTGGGGCTGGAGGACCAGGGAATGCAGCTGAAAGCAGCAAAAATGGTTGTGGATGGGAAATTGAGCGTTCGGGAAACGGAACGATTGGTCAAGCGTCTGATCCGGGAAGAGGAAGAAAAAAATAAGCCTCAGAAAGAAGAGAAAAATATTAATTTCATTTACCAAAATTTAGAGGAAAGAATGAAAACCGTAATGGGTACAAAGGTAACAATCCATAATAAAGATAAGAATAAAGGCCGAATCGAAATCGAATACTATTCAGAGGCGGAGTTGGAGCGGATTGTAGAAATGATTGAATCCATTCGATAGATAGAAGATGCGAGGAGAGTTAAATTATGGAAAACAGCATTTTAAATCAGCTTCCCTTTGATCCGGTGTATATATGGATTGGATTTTTGGTGCTGATAGCAGTGCTTTTGATTTTGATAGCCTGGGCATTTAGTAAAATCAGAAGTCTGAACCGCAAATTTGACTATTTTATGAGAGGAAAGGACGCAGAAAGTCTGGAGGATGTAATTTTAGACCAGATTGATGAGATAAAGAATCTGAAAGCAGAGGACAGGGCAACAAAGGATGCGATGAGAAGCCTGAACCGAAATTCCAGAGCATCTTTCCAGAAATTAGGAATAGTAAAGTATAATGCCTTTAAGGGAATGGGAGGAAATTTGAGTACCGCCATTGCGCTTCTGGACTATACCAACAGCGGATTTATTTTAAACTGTGTACACAGCAGGGAAGGATGTTATATCTATGTAAAAGAAGTGGACATGGGGCAGACAGAAATCGTACTGGGAAATGAGGAGCAGGAAGCGCTGGAACAGGCGATGGGATATGTAAAAAGAGGAAATTAGGTGCAGACAGGAGACTGAGAGTAGCAGAACAAAATGTTTTGCTGCTCTTTTTAAAATGGTTCCAAATTTCTTCCTCCTGGCATATGATGAAATGAGAGAGAAAAAGGAGCGATGGGATGGACGATTTGGATTATCTTATGAGCATGTATCCTCCGGAGATAAAGATGCTTCAGCAGTATGTCTCCGAGGCATGTGACCGGATGGAGTATCAGAACAGCCCGATCTATGATCAGTTTCCGGAGGGGATTATGATCGATCGGATGTGCGATTCTGTTTGCGGAAGTATTATGTCAGAACGGGGAATGGAGATTCAGAGTTTTTGGCAGAAAGAAGAAAAAAATCCCAGCAGTCAGGAAGAGGCATGGCTTCAAAAAGAAAAACGGAGACTGGGAGCTGATCCAGGAAAAATGGATGGAGAGAAAGAAGAAAAAGATATGCAGAAGAGCAGTTTGGATGGAAAAAAGTCAGAACATGCAAGTGGTCAGGAAGATGAAAAAAAGGAAAATGTAAATCAGGAAGAGCCCAAAATACAGATGCAGGAAATAGGAACATTAAGAGGAGGAATGTCTATAGCGGGACGTCCTTTTCCAAGGCCGCCTCAGGGTCCTGGAATGCCCGGAGGTTCGAGACCGCCCCAGGGTCCCGGAATGCCCGGAGGTCCGAGACCGCCCCAGGGTCCCGGGATGCCCGGAGGTCCAAGGCCGCCCCAGGGTCCCGGAATGCCCGGAGGTCCGAGACCGCCTCAGGGTCCTGGGATGCCCGGAGGCCCGAGGCCGCCCCAGGGTCCCGGAATGCCCGGAGGTCCGAGACCGCCTCAGGGTCCTGGAATGCCCGGAGGCCCGAGGCCGCCCCAGAAACCTGGATGTGCCTGTATGGACCGAAGGCCATCCCACTTCTATATGCAGGAACTGAATCCACAGATAGAGTTCGGGTGGAACCCATGGCGGGAGAATAAATGGTCAGAAGAGAAAAGAACTGGAAATTCCTGGTTAAATGATATGGTAAAGGTCCTTCTGCTGAATGAGATATATCATCGCAGATGCCGTATGGGAATTTGCTCCACGGCTTCCACATAAATTTGAATGGTATACCCTGGCATTTATTTTGCCGGGGTATATTAAAAAAATGCCCGGAATTTAGAAATCAAATAAGAGTTTAAGAAAAAGCAGAGGCGTATACAGGGGGAGGTTCCGGGGAACCGTTATGAAAAATTATGAAAAGATTAACTTGTAGTTTCGCCGGTTATTATATAGAATAGAAATGATTCTGGAAAAATTGAGATTTGCAGAGATCTAGTTCAAGAAAATCAGGTAAAAATTGGATAAAAAGAATGATGAAAAAAGAAATCGTGAGAAAAACCCTGGTGCTGTTTCTTATTTTTGCAGCAGCATTGATTTTTTATTTTATAGCAGCTCAGAATACCATGGAAAAAGAAGAAACGGTCTATACTTCCATGGCTCAGCCCAGCCTTCCTGTGGTTTACGCCTCTATGGAGGGCAGGGAAGTGAATCGAATGTACGGCTATATTCAGGATATGGGAAATGCGGAGGCAAGGTCTTCTATTACGCTTCTGCCGGAGAACCGGGCGTTGGAGATCGTGATTGAAAGCTATGGAAATACAATAACAGAAATTCAGTATGAAATCCGGAATTTAACAATGGAACGTCTGGTAGAAAGTACCCAGCTGGAAACCTGGGAACAGGAGGGGGATTCCATTCGGGCAGTGCTCCCCATTCAGAATCTGATAACGAAGGAAGAACCTTATCTTCTGACCCTTACTCTGGATACAGGGGAGGATGAGATTCATTATTACACCAGAATCTTGTGGTCAGATCATTCCTATGGAACAGATTTTATCCAGCTGGCCGAGGAGTTTTCCAGGAAATCGCTGGATTATCAGTCTGCAAGAGATTTGGTTTCTTATCTGGAAACATCTCCCAGTGAGGATAACAGCTCCCTGGGTATGACAACGATACGAACAAGCTTTGAACATTTGACCTGGAACGGGCTTTCGGCAGAAATGGCGGGTGAGCCTTCTGTTACCCTGAAGGAACTGGACGGAACTATGGGACAGGTTCAGGTGCAGTATCAGGTTCATTTGACGGATTCCGGAGATCAGGTACGGACTCTGGATGTGGAGGATTATTATACCATGCGCTGGAATGAACAGCGTATTTATATGATGAATTACAGCCGGCAGGCGGACGAGGTATTTTCAGAAAAAAGTCCGGAGCTCAGCGGAAAAAGGCTGATGTTGGGAATTACCAATGATGATATGGTAAGCAGTATGAAGAGCCCGGGAGGCACATATATCGCCTTTCAATCGAATCGGGAGCTGTGGCGCTACGACCAGAAGGAGGAGGAGCTCCTGAGGCTGTTCTCATTTTCCAGTGATGAGGATGACGGCATTAGAAGCAGAAACCGCAGCCATGATATCAAAATTCTGTCCGTGGAGGACAACGGCGATGTCTATTTCCTGGTATACGGCTATATGAACCGCGGCACGGCAGAGGGACAGATGGGAGCAGCTCTGTATCACTATATTGAAGCACAGGATACGGTTCAGGAAAATATTTTTATTCCGGTATCGGAATCCTTTGAGTACCTTCAATGGGAGCTGGAACAGCTGGCTTATCTGAATGAAAACGGTATGCTTTATCTGCTGCTAAATCAGTCTATCTGCGGCATTGATTTAAGCAGCAATGAACTGGTAGTAGTAGCCAGGGGACTCAAGCTGGGAGAATACGGAATCAGCAGCAATCAGCAGAGGATTGCCTGGAAGGAAGAGGAAACTACAGGACAGACGGACAGAATCCATGTAATGGACCTGAATACGGCGCAGAAAAATGAAATCGCGGCAGAGCAGGGGGATTATATCCGGGTTCTGGGATTTGTCGGAAGCGATCTGATCTATGGTCTGGGACACCAGGAGGATATATGGGTATCCAATGGAAGAACCAGAGACCTGCCGATGTATGCTCTGTATATTATCGGAACAGAGATGGAGGTAGAAAGCCAGTATCAGGAAGAGGGAATCTATATTACCGATGTCAATGTACAGGATGGAAGAATTCATCTGAGCAGAATGGTAAAGACATCAGAACAGGATTATCTGTTCCAGAATGAGGACACCATTGTATGCAATGAGGATGTTTCTATAGATGCCCTGGAAGGAATCGGATGGTATGTCTCCCAGGATATGGGAAAGCGTTATTTCGTCCAGCTGGACCAGAGTACGGACAAACCGGTTTCCGTGAGAGAGCCTGGAAGCTATTCCTATGGGGAAAGCAGCACTGCCCAGATGAGCGCAGTTCCGGTGGAAGAGCAGGACAGCCTTGCATTTTACGCCTATGCGCAGGGAGACTTCCTTGGAAGCTCAGCCAGCTTTAAGGAAGCAGTAGATTTAGCCTATGACGGTATGGGACTGGTGACGGATGAAAATCATCACATCGTCTGGGACCGGATTAACCGCAGTAATTCTGCCAGCTCCAGAGATGAGGGAAGAAGTGCTATGGAACGCCATTTAGCGGATTTTAAAGAAAGTACCCTCTATGAGGATGGACTTTTAATGATAGATGCCAGGGGCTGCGAGTTGAACCAGGTCTTGTATTTTATTGATAAGGGTTATCCGGTTATTGCCTATACAGAAAACGGGTCTGTCCGAATTACGGGATATGATACCTATAATGTGACATTAACAGATTCTGCTACAGGCGAGAGCTATAAGATGGGCTTGGGAGATGGAGCGGCGTATTTCCAGGCTTCTGGAAATGATTTTATCTGCGGAAAAATGATTCAGTAGAAAGGACAAAAATCGAGTCCTTTTCCCGGTGAAGGCGGCGAAAAAGCCGCCTTTTACTTTACAAATTTGATTCTTATGGTATAATCAATAAAGATGTAAATGAATTATGAACAAACTTTTAAGGTTTTCAGAAGATAGAAAAAACCTGATTCCGGCCAGGCCGGATGCGCTTGGTGCAAATTTTTAATAGAGGTGTAAGATGGATCAGTATATAATCAAAGGCGGAAACCCGCTGGTAGGCGATGTGACAATCAGCGGAGCGAAGAATGCCGCTCTGGGAATCCTGGCAGCTTCCATTATGACCGATGAGGATGTCCTCATTGACAACCTGCCGGATGTCCGGGATATTAATGTGCTGCTGGAGGCAATACAGGAAATCGGAGCCAGAGTAGACCGTATTGACCGCCATACTGTTCGGATAAATGGAAAAAATATCCATGAAGTAGCGGTGGATGATGAATATATCCGCCGGATTCGCGCTTCCTACTATTTTATTGGAGCTTTACTGGGAAAATATAAGAGCGCTCAGGTTCCTCTTCCCGGCGGCTGCAACATTGGAAGCCGTCCTATTGACCAGCATTTAAAGGGATTTCGTGCTCTGGGGGCAGAGGTCGTTATTGAAAGGGGAGCAGTAAAAGCTCATGCCATTGACCTGGTGGCCAGCCATATTTACCTGGATGTGGTCAGTGTGGGCGCGACCATTAATATTATGATGGCTGCGGCTCTGGCGGAGGGCCAGACTATTCTGGAGAATGCGGCGAAAGAGCCCCATGTAGTGGATGTAGCCAACTTTTTAAACAGCATGGGAGCCAACATTAAGGGAGCGGGAACGGATACCATTCGCATCCGCGGGGTACACCGTCTCCATGGAACAGAATATTCCATTATTCCCGATCAGATTGAAGCAGGAACTTTTATGTGTGCGGCTGCGGCTACCAGAGGGGATGTGATGGTGAAGAACGTAATCCCAAAACATCTGGAAGCTATTTCCGCAAAGCTTATAGAGATGGGCTGTGAGGTAATCGAATTTGATGATGAGGTGCGGGTGGTAGGAAAGCCGCTGCAGCGCCATACAGATATCAAGACCCTTCCTTATCCGGGATTTCCAACGGATATGCAGCCTCAGATGACAGTGGCGCTTGCACTGGCTCAGGGGACCAGCATGGTGACGGAGAGTATTTTCGAAAACCGTTTTAAATATGTGGACGAGCTGGCACGCATGGGGAGCCAGATTAAGGTAGAGGGAAATGTAGCGGTAATCGATGGAGTAAAGGGACTTACGGGAGCTCAGGTGAACGCGCCGGATTTACGGGCAGGAGCGGCTCTTGTAATCGCGGGACTGGCTGCCGATGGCTATACGGTGGTAGATGAGATTGGATATATCCAGAGAGGATATGAGTGTTTTGAAGAAAAGCTTCAGGCTCTGGGAGCTATGATCCAAAAGGTGGACAGTGACCGGGAAATTCAGAAGTTTAAGATGAAGGTAAGCTGAGCGGAATCAGCGACAGACAGGACAGAAGTCAGGCGGAAGCCGTGGATTTTGTCCTGTTTTTTCTTTTTTGCACCAGGAAGCCCTGCCGTTGAGAAAGATTTCTCTTGACAGTCCTGTCTAAATCGATTAATATATTGCTGGTAACACAGTAAATTGAATAGTCCGCAATATCCCTTATTCAGAGTGATGGAGGTACAAAGGACCTGAGAAGTCACGGCAACCCCGGTTGAGCCCCTTGGGCAAAAGGGCCGGAAGGTGCCAGCCTGAGCGAGGAAGCATGAAATGCTTGATCGAGCAATAAGAGGATTTGGAGATCATGATATGATGAATTCAAGTCCGCTTCTTTGCGGACTTGTTTTTTGGTTTAAAAAGAAGAGGAGAGAAAAATGGAAAGAAGATTATTTACATCCGAGTCCGTTACAGAGGGACATCCGGATAAGATGTGCGACGCCATTTCTGACGCTATTCTGGACGCGCTGATGGAGCAGGACCCCATGAGCCGTGTTGCCTGCGAAACCGCAGTGACCACGGGACTGGTGATGGTGATGGGAGAGATTACCACCAAGGCATATGTGGATATTCAGAAAATTGTCCGTGAGACCATCCGGGAGATCGGATATGACCGGGCCAAATACGGATTTGACTGCGACACCTGCGGCGTGATTACCGCCATTGACGAGCAGTCCGCTGATATTGCCCTGGGCGTGGATAAAGCCCTGGAGGCAAAGGAAAACAAGATGACCGATGAGGAGTTAGACGCAATCGGAGCCGGAGACCAGGGCATGATGTTCGGATATGCCACCAACGAGACGGAGGAGTATATGCCCTACGCCATTTCCCTGGCCCACAAGCTGGCGAGACGGCTGACTGAGGCCCGCAAGAACGGAACGCTGTCCTATCTGCGTCCTGATGGAAAGACCCAGGTAACGGTAGAGTATGATGAAAAGGGACATCCGGTGCGCCTGGATGCAGTGGTGCTGTCCACTCAGCATGATGAGAACGTGACTCAGGAGCAGATCCATCAGGATATTAAGAAATATGTGTTTGACGAGATCCTGCCCGCTCATATGGTAGACGAGAACACTAAGTTTTTCATCAACCCCACCGGCCGCTTTGTAATCGGAGGGCCCCACGGAGACAGCGGACTGACCGGCCGCAAGATCATTGTGGACTCCTACGGCGGATATGCCCGCCACGGCGGCGGAGCATTTTCCGGAAAGGACTGCACCAAGGTAGACCGTTCTGCAGCATACGCAGCCCGCTATGTGGCCAAGAACGTTGTAGCTGCAGGTCTGGCAGATAAGTGTGAGATTCAGTTGTCCTATGCCATCGGCGTAGCTCATCCGACCTCTATCATGGTGGATACCTTCGGCACCGGGAAGCTTTCCGATGAAGAGCTGGTAAAGATCATCCGTGAACATTTTGACCTGCGTCCCGCCGGCATCATCAAGATGCTGGATCTGCGCCGGCCTATCTACAAGCAGACCGCTGCTTACGGACATTTCGGCCGTAATGACCTGGATCTGCCCTGGGAGAGACTGGATAAAGTGGAGATGCTGAAAGGGTACTTAAAGTAAAGACAAAAAGAACGGAAAATCAAATTATTTTTGGAAGCTTCTTTCCGGACTGTGCAGACAGCTGCCTGTCAGGAAAGAAGCTTTTTATGTTTCATGGATAAGATAGAATAAGCATGAGGCGGCAAAACGGCCATATTCAAATCAAGTACAGAAAATGAGTGTATTTTTCTTTAAAATAGGTATTGACATTTTTTTAACAATAATATATAATGCAGACAGTGAGATTGATAATTAATTAACAATCAATTCAATCGATTACAAGTACACAAACACAAGGAAAAATGGAGGAAAAAGGAAATGGCAAAGAAAACTCAGCAGATCGTTCCTGAAGTCATTGACAGCGTAGACGGACTGATTGCAAAGATGAACGCCATGAAAGAGGCTCAGAAGATTTTCGCTACGTATACACAGGAGCAGGTAGATAAAATTTTCTACGCAGCTGCAAGTGCGGCAAACAAGATGCGGATTCCGCTGGCAAAGATGGCGGTTGAGGAAACCGGCATGGGCGTAGTGGAGGACAAAGTAATTAAGAACAACTACTCGGCAGAATACATTTACAATGCTTACAAGAACACCAAGACCGTAGGCGTTATCGAGGAGGATAAGGAGTACGGAATCAAGAAAATTGCAGAGCCCATTGGCTTGATCGCAGCAGTAATTCCTACCACGAATCCTACCTCCACTGCGATTTTTAAAACTCTGATCTGTTTAAAAACCAGAAATGCGATCATCATTTCCCCCCATCCCAGAGCAAAGAAGTGTACCATTGCAGCTGCAAAGGTGGTTCTGGACGCAGCGGTAAAGGCCGGCGCTCCCGAGGGGATCATCGGCTGGATCGATGTACCTTCTCTGGAACTGACCAACGAGGTAATGAGAGACTCCGATCTGATTCTGGCAACCGGCGGCCCCGGCATGGTGAAGGCTGCTTACTCTTCCGGAAAGCCGGCAGTAGGAGTAGGAGCCGGAAATACTCCGGTTATCATTGACGACACAGCAGATGTAAAGCTGGCTGTAAACTCCATTATCCATTCCAAGACCTTTGATAACGGAATGATCTGTGCTTCCGAGCAGTCCGTAACGGTTCTGGAATCCATCTACAATGATGTTAAGAGAGAATTTGAATACAGAGGCTGCTATTTCTTAAAGCCCGGTGAGATTGATAAGGTCCGCAAGACCATTCTGATCAATGGCTCCGTAAACGCCAAGATCGTAGGACAGCCTGCCGCTAAGATTGCGGAGATGGCTGGCGTGACCGTGCCTGCGGATACCAAAATCCTGATCGGTGAGGTAGAGTCTGTGGACATCAGCGAGGAGTTCGCTCACGAGAAGCTGTCCCCCGTACTGGCTATGTACAAGGCAAAGACCTTTGACGAGGCTCTGGACAAGGCAGAGCGCCTGGTGGCAGACGGCGGATACGGCCACACTTCCTCCCTGTTTATCAATGTAAATGAGACTGAGAAGATCATGAAGCACGCAGAGCGGATGAAGACCTGCCGTATTCTGATCAATACTCCTTCTTCTCATGGCGGTATCGGCGACCTGTACAACTTTAAGCTGACTCCTTCCCTGACTTTGGGCTGCGGCTCCTGGGGCGGCAACTCCGTATCAGAGAACGTTGGCGTAAAGCACCTGCTGAATATCAAAACCGTTGCAGAGAGGAGAGAGAATATGCTGTGGTTCCGTGCGCCTGAGAAGGTATACTTTAAGAAGGGCTGCCTGCCGGTTGCACTTAGAGAGTTAAAGGAAGTTATGAACAAGAAGAGAGCCTTCATTGTTACCGACTCCTTCCTGTACAAGAACGGATATACCCATGTAATTACCGACCGTCTCAACGAAATGGGAATCACCTACACCGTATTCTCCGATGTACAGCCTGATCCCACCCTGGCAAATGCTCAGGCCGGAGCGAAGCTGATGAGAGAGTTTGAGCCTGATGTAATCATCGCTATGGGCGGCGGCTCCGCTATGGACGCCGGCAAGATTATGTGGGTGCTGTACGAGCATCCGGAAGCAGACTTCATGGATATGGCCATGCGGTTTATCGATATCCGGAAACGTGTATACACATTCCCCAAGATGGGCGAGAAGGCATACTTTGTAGCAGTTCCCACCTCCTCCGGTACCGGCTCCGAGGTAACTCCCTTTGCCGTTATTACCGACCAGGAGACTGGAATCAAGTATCCGCTGGCTGACTATCAGCTGCTGCCCAACATGGCAATCGTGGATACCGACAATATGATGAGCCAGCCCAAGGGCCTGACCAGCGCTTCCGGCGTTGACGTTCTGACCCATGCTCTGGAGGCTTATGCTTCCGTAATGGCTACGGATTACACCGATGGCCTGGCACTGAAGGCCATGAAGAATGTATTTGACTACCTGCCCACCGCTTACAATGAGCCTGGAAATGTAGAGGCCCGTCAGAAGATGGCCGATGCTTCCTGCATGGCTGGTATGGCATTTGCCAATGCATTCCTGGGTGTATGCCACTCTATGGCACACAAGCTGGGTGCTTACCATCACCTGCCCCACGGAATTGCCAATGCTCTGTTGATCTCTCTGGTAGTGGAGTTTAATGCTGCAGAGGCTCCAGCTAAGATGGGAACCTTCTCCCAGTATCAGTATCCTCACACCCGCGCAAGATACGCTGAGTGCGCAAGATTCTGCGGAATCCAGGCAAAGGACGATGCTGAGGCTGTCAAGAAGCTCATTGAGAAGATCGAGGAGTTAAAGAAGGCTGTTGGCGTGAAGGCAACAATCCGCGACTACGGCGTAGATGAGAAATACTTCCTGGATACCCTGGATGAGATGGTGGAGAACGCCTTCGATGACCAGTGTACCGGCGCTAACCCCAGATATCCGCTGATGAGCGAGATTAAAGAGATGTATTTAAAAGCTTACTACGGTAAATAATTCGATTCCCTTCGGGGAAAAATACCTTTATCCTTTGTGTTTGGGAGAAGCCGTCTGCTTTCGGGCAGGCGGCTTCTTCGTCAGTACAAAATGGGATTGGCTAAGAAGAGAAGGATTTAATAAACTATAAAAAAGGAAGGAAAAACAGCTTAAACAGGCGGCGGGATCCGCTTGCAAAAGAAAAGCTCTGTAAGTGGGAACGGGTAAAGAAGGCGGTTCGTGAGGACAGATAACATTAAAAAATATGTACTTTCAAACATCCCTTACCTGTTTGTGCTGTGGGCCTGCTTAAAGCTGGGGACGGTTTACCGTCCGGCCGCTGGCGCAGATTTTTCCCATAAGCTCATAGGGCTGGGGCAGACCATCGGCCCGGCCTTTGCCGACTTTGCGCCGGGGCTTGCT